>SKEK01001422.1_pt1 | contig 10562 bp, 6 predicted proteins | sample 4826761 | NCBI WGS metagenome assembly SKEK01 (sample SAMN11008811, study PRJNA524170) | human gut metagenome | biome: Human fecal sample; material: Feces; isolation source: fecal sample from pouch patient p32 | host: Homo sapiens | place: Israel: Tel-Aviv | collected 2015-10-13 | reverse complement strand
GTCCCAGAAGAAGCGCATCCTCACCAACGAGAAGCGCCGCGTTCGCAACCAGTCCGTGAAGTCCGAGCTGAAGACCCTGGTCCGCCAGACCCGCGAGGCCGTTGAGGCCGGCGACAAGGACAAGGCTCTGGCCGCCCTGCGCGTTGCCTCGCGCAAGCTGGACGTCGCCGTTTCCAAGGGCGTCATCCACAAGAACCAGGCCGCGAACCGCAAGTCCAAGCTTGCTCGTCGCGTCGCCTCGATCGCTGACTGATCAAACGCACGTTTGACATGAAGCGGGTCGCCCACTGGGCGGCCCGCTTTCGTATACCCACTCCCCCGTGCTTGTGCGGGGCGAGGCATGCCCCCGATCTGTTTCACATTCCGGCACTTCACGTGCATAGCTGAGCCCCGACCTCGTCGAAACGAGGCCGGGGCATCGCGGCAATCCACCAGCGCTTACTCGAGCTCGAATGCGCCCGTGTACAGCTGGTAGTACACGCCCTTCTGGGCGATCAGGTCGTCGTGGCTGCCGCGCTCGATGATGCGGCCGTGGTCCAGGACCATGATCGCGTCCGAGTTGCGCACCGTCGAGAGGCGGTGGGCGATCACGAAGACCGTACGCCCCTCCATGAGGTTGTCCATGCCCTGCTGCACGATGGCCTCGGTACGCGTATCGATCGAGGAGGTCGCCTCGTCGAGGATCATGGCCGGCGGGTCGGCCACGGCGGCGCGCGCGATCGACAGGAGCTGAGCCTGCCCCTGCGAGAGGTTCGAGCCGTTGCCGGTCAGCATCGTGTCGTAGCCCTCGGGCAGGCGTCGGATGAAGGAGTCCGCGTTGGCCAGCTTCGCAGCGGCGATGCACTCCTCGTCCGTGGCGTCCAAACGCCCGTAGCGGATGTTCTCCATGACCGTGCCCGTAAACAGCTTGACGTCCTGCAGGACCACGCCGAGGGAGCGACGCAGGTCCGGCTTGTGGATCTTGTTGATGTTGATGCCGTCGTAGCGAATCTTGCCGTCGGCGATGTCGTAGAAGCGGTTGATCAGGTTCGTGATCGTCGTCTTGCCGGCGCCCGTGGCACCCACGAAGGCAATCTTCTGGCCGGGCTTGGCCCACAGGGAGATGTCGTGCAGGATCTGCTTCTCGCCGTCGTAGGAGAAGTCGACGTCCTCCATGACCAGTTCACCACGCAGGCGCGTGTAGGTGACGGTGCCGTCGGCCTTGTGGGGGTGTCGCCACGCCCAGATTCCCGTGCGTTCCTCGGTCGGCTCGAGAGAGCCGTCGGGCAGCTCGCGCGCGCGAACGAGTGTCACGTAGCCCTCGTCCTCCTCGGGCTCCTGGTCGATGAGGGCGAACACGCGGCCCGCGCCCGCCATACCCATGGCGATCATGGGGACCTGCATGGACATCTGGCCGATCGTCTGCGAGAAGTTACGGACCATGCCCAGGAAGGACACGACCACGCCGACCGTGATGACGTCGACGCCAAAGAGGTGGATGTTCGGCGTCTGCTCCAGGATCATGACGCCGCCAACGATCGCGACGACCACGTACATGATGTTTCCGATGTTGCCCAGGGCAGGCATCAGCACGTTGCCGTAAATGTTCGCCTTCTGCGAGGAGTCGAAGAGCTTGTCGTTGTACTCGACGAACTCGTCCTTGGCGTCCTGCTCATGGTTGAAGACCTGGACGACCTTCTGGCCGTCCATCATCTCTTCGATAAAGCCTTCTTCGTCGGCGAGAGCAGCCTGCTGATCCTTCATGAAGCGACCAGACAGCCCGCCGAGCTTTCCAGTCAGGAAGGCCATGAGAGCACCCACGACGAGGACGACGAGGAAGAGCCACACGGAGTAGTAGAGCATCGTACCGATCAGGACGATGATCGTCAGGCCCGACTGGATGAGCGTCGGGATGGACTGGCCGATCAGCTGGCGGATCGCGTCCGTGTCATTGGTGAAGGTCGACATGATCGCGCCGTGCGGGTGCGTGTCGAAGAATCGCAGGGGCAGGCGCTCCATCGAGTCAAACATGTCGTCTCGCATGTGCTTGAGCGTCCCCTGCGTCACGATCGCCATGGCGCGGGTGTAGATGAAGCTGCCGATGACGCCGGCGCTGAAGATGATGCCCATCGTGACCACGAGGCGCACCAGGGTGCCTCGCACCGCGTCGAAGCCAATCTCGAGGCCCGGGGTCACGACGTTGTCGACGATCTGCTGCATGAAGATCGAGCCGACGGCCGAGGCCACGGCAGCCGTAATGATGCACACGACCGTCAGGCTAATGCGCACCGGGTAGTGGCGGAACACGTAGGCCAAGAGGCGGCCGAAGGGACGCTCGATCCCCTCGAGCTTGTCGCCGTCGTTGTCAACGGGACGACCGTGCGTGCGTGCCATGTCAGGCCACCTCGCTTTCGCTCGCAGCGTTCTGGGAGTCGTAGATCTCTCGGTACTCCCCGCCCGCTGCCATCAGTTCCTCGTGGGTGCCGCGTTCCTTGATGCGGCCGTCGTCAAGGACGATGATCTGGTCCGCGTGGCTCACCGAGGACAGACGCTGCGCGATGATGATCGTCGTCGTCCCCGGGATCTCGCTCTCGAAGGCGTGACGAATGAGGGAATCAGTCTTCGTGTCCACGGCAGAGGTCGAGTCATCCAGGATGAGAATCTTCGGGTTCTTCAGCAGCGCGCGGGCGATGCACAGGCGCTGCTTCTGGCCGCCCGACACGTTCGTGCCGCCGCGGGAGATGACGTAGTCGTAGCCTCCGGGCAGCTGCTGGATAAACTCGTCGGCCTGAGCGAGCTTGCACGCGTGCTCAATCTGCTCGTCGGTCGCGTCCGGGTTGCCCCAGCGCATGTTGTCCTTGATGGTGCCGGAGAACAGAACGTTCTTCTGCAGGACCACGGAGACCGCGTCACGCAGCGCGCTCAGGTCGTAGTCGCGCACGTCACGCCCGCCGACCTTCACGGATCCCTCGGAGACGTCGTAGAGGCGGCAGATCAGCTGGATCAAAGAGGTCTTGGAGGAGCCTGTGCCGCCCACGATGCCGAGCGTCGAGCCCGACTCGATACTCAGATTGATGTCGGATAGCGCGTACTCTTCGGCACTCTCGGAGTACTTGAAGGACACGCCCTCGAAGACCACGGAGCCGTCCACAACCTCGGTGGCGCCATTGGCCGGGGAGGCCAGCGACGGGTCGTGGTTGAGGACCTCGGCGATACGGTTCGCGGACTCGGCAGCCATGGTCGTCATGACGAAGATGAAGGCCAGCATGAGCATCTGCGTGAGGATCTGGATGCCGTAGGTGATGAGAGCGGTCAGGCCGCCCTTCGTCAGCACCGTCGCACCCGAGTTCACGATGATGGATGCGCCGACGTAGTCGACGGCCGTGATCGCGGCGAAGATGAAGAACATCATGACGGGGTTGTTGAGCGCGATGAGCTTCTCAGCGTTCGTGAAGTCCTTGCGCACGTCCTGGGAGGCGGCGCGGAACTTCGTGGTCTCGTGTTCCTCAGTGACGAAGGACTTGACTACGCGGATCGCGGCGACGTTCTCCTGCACCGAGTTGTTCAGTGCATCGTACTTCTTGAAGATGCGCCGGAAGATCGGGAAAGCAATGAGCACGATGGCCGCGAGGATGATGGCAAGAACCGGCACCATTCCGAGGAAGATGAGGGCCATCTGGACGTTGATGCGCCACGCCATCACGATGGAGAAGATAATCATGAGGGGCACGCGCACCGCGATACGAATGAGCATGCCGAAGGCGTTTTGCACGTTGGTGACGTCCGTCGTCATGCGGGTGACCAGCGAGGACGTGGAGAAGCGGTCAATGTCCGCGAACGAGAAGTCCTGCACCTTGAAGAAAAGGTCCTGACGCAGATTCTTCGCCAGGCCCACCGAGGCGGTCGCCGCGAAACGCGCGGACAGAATGCCGCACGCGAGCGACGCGAAAGCCAGTCCGGTGAGCACGACACCCAGGCGCATGACGGGGCTCAGGGACACGCCGTCGAGCGCATCCACCAGCGAGACCATGGTCAGCGGGATCAGACACTCGAGGATGACCTCCCCGATGATGAACAGCGGGGTCAGGATCGCGGGTTTCTTGAACTCGCGCAGCCTCCCCACCAGCGTTCGAATGGTTTTCATTCTTCTCCTCTTCGTTCCCTACGGGCATCCGATAGACGAGGCCGGGGCGCGCATTCAGCGCCCGCGCAGCCTGCAGATGGTGATCAGTGCTTTTTCGATGGCGCGCTGCGGGTCGCGCGATGCGCCCTTTGTTTCTGCATCGGCCGTGGCGATGGCTCCGAAGGCGCCAGCCAGAGAGGCGTCGGACCAGCCACGCAGCTCACGCCGGGCTCGGTCCACCTGCCAGGGAGCCATCTTGAGGGTGGATGCGGATCCGCCGATCGACACCTTCGCCATGGCGCGGAACTTCATGGCCAGGGCGGTGACGAGCAGCTGGGGGGCGATGCCGGTGGCGAACGCGTGGCGCGCGAGCGTCAGGGCCTTCGCGGAGTTGCCCGCGACGGCCGCATCCGCGACGTCGTAGCCCGTTGCCTCGACACGCCCGGCCTGGTAGCGCCGCACGTCCTCCAGGGTGATGCGTCCGCTGACGTCGGAGAGCAGCTGGGCCAGGGCACCGGCCATCGCGCGCGGGTCGTTGCCGAGTGCGTCCACGAGGGCCTGCTGTGCCTCGGTGTCCATCTGGCGGCGCGCAGCGCGCACGTCGGAGGCGATGAGGGCCAGCTTGTCGCGGTCGTTTTTCAGCGGCTCGGCGGGGATGACGGGCCACTTCGCTTTGGTGATCGTGTCGATGACCTTCTTGCCGCGGGCGTTGCCACCGGGGTGTGCCAGGAACATCCACACGTCGGGCGCGGGCGCGCCGGCGTAGGCGATCAGATCGTTCGCGAGTGCGTCGCTCATCGTTTCCAGGTCCCGGATAATGACCATGCGCGATTCGCCGAAGAGCGAGGGCGACGCGATGACGTCGAGCTGTCCGGCCTGGTAGGTGGCCGCGTTGATGTCGGTGCGCTCGAGGTTTGGGTCGGCCTCGTGGGCGAGAGCGCGCAGCTGGTCGAGGGCGCGGTCGACGAGAAGGCCCTCGGGGCCTTTAATCAACACGATGGGTGCCAGCGTGATCTGGGCTGGCGGCGCCGGGCGCGAACCGCGTGCTGCCACGTCTACCTGCCTTTCCGCTGAAACGTAACCCTCTAAGTCTGCCACTCGGCGGCTCCATCTGCGTCTGTCTTAGCCGTGGGCGGACACTACTCGTGGCGGGTGTCACCAGGTTGCAGCGCCGTTGCGTAGTCCCTGCTGATCGGCTCTGAGCACCGATCACTCAGGCCTCGTCGGCAGTAACGATCGGGAGTCCCCACCGTTTCCATGCCCGCCACGCTATCCATCCGCCGCCACAGCAGGCGTACACGCCCAAAACTGTCGAGGATCCACCGGGCACGTGCACCCCGTTTCCCGGCAGGGAGGCGCACATGCGTGCCGCCCCTGCGATCCACGCGGTCGCCCACGACGCAACGACGGCGCATGCCGAGGCGGCGCGAATACTCAGCGGGGAGATGAGCGCGCCCGCGAGCCCCGCGACGGTGGCGATCGGAACGGCGGGTTCGGCAATGACGTTGGCGACTATCCCCCACACCGGCACGTTCCCGGACAGCGACACGATGATCGGCGCGGTCGCCAGCTCCGCGAAGGCGGGCACGCACACCATCTCCACGAGCCGACGCAGCGCTTTCCCGACGCGCGTGTCCCCTCGTATTCGCCGGCGGCAGCGCCGCACCAGCGCAGCGGAGGGCCCGACGACCGCGAGCGCGGCGAGCGCCGACAGGGCGAATCCGTAGGAACGCGATGACCAGGGGTCGATGAGGAGGGTGGCGATCACGACGGCGCAGAGGGCGGCGATGGATTGGCCGTCTCGTCCGAGGATGAGTCCGAGTGCGGCGACGGCTGCGACGCAGACGGAGCGCACGACGGATGGGTCTGGGCCGACGAGGATGAGGATTGTTCCGAGGACGAGGATGGTGGCGGCGAGGCGGAGGGGTTTTCGTGCGGGGACGACGAGGGTGACGGTGGCGAGGATGATGACGATGTGGGATCCGGAGACGGCGGTGAGGTGGGTGAGGGAGGTGGTTGTCATGGCAAGGGCTAGGTCTTGGGGCATTGCGCGGTCGTCTCCGATCGCCATGCCGGGGACGAGGGAGCGCGCATCCTTGGGCAGAGGTGCGCAGGCTCTGGCGAAGGCCCGGTGGGTGGAGCGCATCCAGGCGGACAGTCCGCCGGGCCGCTCGATGAGCTGGGTTCGCCGGACGCGTATCGTTCCTACCGATGGCGCGTCGGCGGCGAAGGTCGCGTCGAGGCTTCCCCACACCTCGTCGACGTCTCCTCGCGCCGCGTCCCGCCATCCGGGGGCGCGCACGAGCGCGGTAGTGCTCGCGGGAAGCCACCCCTCCCCCACGGAGACGGCGTCGATGCGCGCGCGGGCGCTGCGTGTCGCTGAGAACCCGGACGAGGCTGGGGCCGGGTCGGTCTGGAGGACGACGCGCGCGTGGATGGGGCCGGAGTCGCGGTGGGCGGGGTCGGCGTCGTAGTGCCGGCGGGCCGAGGATCCGACCGCGAGCGCGCAGGCGATGCATGCGAGGAGGAGCGCGAGGCCGAGGCGAGCGGACCTGGGTGGGGTGAGGGCGTGCCTGGGGGTCTTCCGGTCCCGGTGTGAGAGTGCGTAGGAGGTGGCGCCGCCGAGTGCAGCGAGAGCAAAGGCGCAGATGGCAGGCCACTGAGCTGGGTGGCCTGTCGCCCACCAGGTGGTGGCCCAGGTGGCGGTGGCTGCGGGCGCGAGGCGCAGGTCGATCATGCGGGGAGCGCATTGGGCGTTGCTCATCAGCACACACCGGGCCTGATCTTTTCGATGAGGGACGGGCCGATGCCGGGCACGTCGTCGAGCTCCTCGACGGAGGACAGATGAGGGTGTGTGGCCCGGTAGGAGACGATGCGCGTGGCCAGGGCCGGACCGATGCCGGGCAGGGTCTGCAGCTCGTCCTCGGTGGCGGTAGCCAGCCGGACGCACGTGCCAGTATCGGCGGCAGTCCCAGCAGCGGAGGACGCGGGAGGTGGCGACTCCCCGACGACGCCGACCCGTATCTGTTCCCCGTCAACGAGGATGCGGGCGAGGTTGATCGATTCCAGGTCGGCCTCGGGCGTTGCGCCTCCCGCCGCCGTGATCGCGTCAATGACGCGGGAGTTTGCTGGCAGGGTGAGCACTCCTGGGGATGCGACCGCTCCGGAGACGTAGACGACGACATCGTCGGCGTTATCCCCTGCGGATGCGGGCGCGTGCGGGGACGGGCCTGCCTCGACGGGCGCGGAGCCGCTTTCTGCTCGCTCGGAGGACGATTGGGCGAGGGCTTGGGAGTGCTCGCGTGTCGCTGCGTTCCTCCACACCCCCACGGCCGCAATCAGGACGACCACGAGGATCAACGCGGCCACGGTCGTCCCTCCGGGCAGGAAACGGGCGACGCTCGGCTCGGCGGGTTCATCCTCGTCCGTCAGGGCGCTGTCATACACGGCTTTCGTCAGCGCCGCCATGCGCCGATGAGCCAACCATCGTGACACGTTCATGCTCGCACGCTAACCCCGGCGTTCCCCCGGAGAAAACACGAAAACAAGCCCCTGTGGATAACGACGATGCGCGCGCAGGGGTTGTGGACGAATCCCACACCCGACCACCCCGCACAGCTCGCATGGGACCGCAGTCCCAAGGGATACTGTTCCGGTAACGTCGAAGTACAGTGGCGCACTGTGCCCAGAGCCGAAAGGCCGCACCATGAGCGAGAACATCGAGGACCTCAAGGCACAGCTCGCCGCAGCGGAGGCAGCCGCGAAGGCCGCCGAGGCAGAGGCCGCCCGCGCAAAGGCCGAAGCGCTGCGACTTCAGCTTGAAGCACAGGGAAGCTCGGCCGCAGACGCAGCCGCCCCGGCCTCGTCCCCCGCCCCGAGCGGCGAACTGTCGGCTTTCGCCACCCAGATCCAGGGCGCCTACTCCTGGGACGTCCCCGCGGTCACGATCGGCACGCTCATCGATGGTGGTGCGCGCGTGCCCGGCGTGAGCGCCAAGATGCCGCTGCCCATGTTCAACCGCCACCTCCTGGTCGCCGGCGCTACGGGCACGGGCAAGACCCGTACCCTCCAGCTCCTGGCCGAGGGCCTGTCCGCGAACGGCTCCTCCGTCCTCCTGTGCGACGTGAAGGGCGACCTGACGGGCCTGGCTGAGCCCGGCGCCAGCTCCGAGAAGCTCCTGAGCCGCACCTCGGCCAACGGTCAGGACTGGGCCGCGTCCCAGTTCCCGATCGAGCTGCTGAGCCTGGGTGGCGCGGATTCGCAGTTCCCGGGTGTGCCCGTGCGCGCCCAGATCTCCGACTTCGGCCCGATCCTGCTCGCCCGTGCCCTCTCGCTGAACACCACGCAGGAGCAGGCCCTCCAGCTGATCTTCGCGTGGGCGGATGCCCAGGCCCTTGAGCTGGTCGACCTGCCCGACCTGCGCGCCGTCATCTCCTTCCTGACCTCGGATGAGGGCAAGGATGAGCTGGCCACGATCGGCGGCGTCTCCAAGGCCACCGCCGGCGTCATCCTGCGCGCCCTGACCGCGCTCGAGTCCCAGGGCGGCGGCCAGTTCTTCGGCGCCCCCGGCTTCGACACGGCCGACCTCATGCGCATGGATTCCACCGGCCGCGGCATCATCTCTCTGCTGGGCGTCGGGGATATTTCCTCGCGCCCCGCACTGGTCAGCGCCGTCATCATGTTCCTGCTCGCCAACCTCTTCTCCACCCTGCCCGAGGTCGGCGACGTTGAGCGCCCCAAGCTCGTGTTCTTCTTCGACGAGGCGCACCTGCTGTTTGCGGACGCCACCAAGGAGTTCGAGCGTCAGGTCGTCCAGACCGTGCGCCTCATCCGTTCCAAGGGCGTGGGTGTCGTCTTCGTGACGCAGACCCCCAAGGACATTCCCTCCGACGTGCTCGCACAGCTCGGTTCGCGCGTCCAGCACGGTCTGCGCGCCTCCACTCCCGACGACTTCAAGAAGCTCAAGGCGACCGTGCAGACCTTCCCGAAGACCAGCCTCGAGCTCGACGAGGTCCTCACGACCCTGGGCACGGGCGAGGCCGTCGTGACCGTCCTGGATCCGAAGGGTAACCCCACTCCGGTCACGCCGGTCGGTATCTGGGCACCCGCCTCCGTCATGGGCCCCGCATCCGCCGACACGGTCGCGCGCATCAACCAGTCCAGCGTCATCATGGGCCGCTACCGCGACGCCGTGAACCCGGACTCGGCCGAGGAAAAGCTCGAGCGCCGCGCGGCCGAGGCACAGGCCGCCCGCGAGGAAGCCCTCGCCCAGGAAGCGGCCGAAAAGGAAGCGGAAAAGGCACGCAAGGAAGCCGAGAAGGCCGCGGAAAAGGCGCGCAAGGAGGCCGAGAAGGCGGCCGAGAAGGCCGCCAAGGAGCTCGAGAAGGCCGCCGCGAAGGAAGAGGCCGCGCGCGAAAAGGAAATGGAACGCCTGCGCCGCCAGGTCGAGAAGCAGCAGGAGAGGGAGGAGGCCGCGCGCCAGCGCGCCGCCGAGCGCCGCGCCCGCCAGGTCGAAAACGCCCTCGGCTCGGTCCTGCGCACCGCAGGGCGTGAAATCACTCGATCGATCTTCGGCACGCGCAAGCGCTGAGGCGCGCTTTTCCGCCGTTTTCTCCCCTACGTGGCCGGGGCTGGGTTGCTGAAAAACGCAAACCGGCCCCGGCCTCGTCTCACAGTTCGGCCACTGCACCAAGAACAGGCAAAATGCGGGTAGGCTGCCTGGCAAGTGACCAACACACTCAGGGAGACGCTCATGCGCATCGGATTCATCGGAACGGGAGCCATGGCCCAGGCCATCGCTCGCGGCGCCGTCGCGTCCGGCGTCGATCCTGCAACCCTGGTCTTCTCCAACCGCACGGCCACCAAGGCCTGCGATCTGGCCGACGAGCTGGGCGCCACCGCCGCCTCCTCGAACGTGTCCCTGGCCCGCCAGGTTGACGTCGTCATCCTGGCTGTCAAGCCCAAGGACCAGCGAACGGTCATCAAGGAGATCTCCCCCGTCGTGGTTGGACGCACCGATGTGTGCATCGTGTCCCTCGCGGCCGGGCGTACCCTCGACCAGATCACCCAGGACTTCGGATCGGGTATTCCACTGATCCGCGTCATGCCCAACGTGGCGGCGACCGTGGGCCAGTCCATGACGGCCCTGACGGCCGCGCGCGCCACCGAGGACCAGGTGGACGCGGTGCGCGACCTCATGAACGCCGTTGGTCGAACCATCCTCATCGACGAGGACTATTTCCCGATCTTCCAGGCCCTGGCCTCGTGCTCTCCGGCCTGGTATTTCCAGATTATTGATACGTTCGCCCGCGCGGGCCTCAAGTATGGTCTGTCCAAGGACAGCGCCGTCGAGATCGCCGCGCAGGCGATGGCGGGAGCCGCCACGCTGCTCCTCGCTGAGCGCGAGGCGGGCACAATCCCCGCGCAACTCATTGACCGGGTGACGAGCCCCGGCGGCACC
>SKEK01001419.1_pt1 | contig 10589 bp, 9 predicted proteins | sample 4826761 | NCBI WGS metagenome assembly SKEK01 (sample SAMN11008811, study PRJNA524170) | human gut metagenome | biome: Human fecal sample; material: Feces; isolation source: fecal sample from pouch patient p32 | host: Homo sapiens | place: Israel: Tel-Aviv | collected 2015-10-13 | reverse complement strand
GGCGATGTGAGCGCTTTAACCATTTAAGTGACGCATCTGTATGGAGAATCGGTGGGGCAGGCAGGTGGGCAGCCCGCGTTGGTGGTGCCGTGCGGGCATTAAAAAAGGGGCCGGAATGGCCCCTTTTTGCAACAGGTGGTCAACCTCTTATTGCTGCACTTCCTGTACGCCGGTGACGCGCACTTCGACGCGGCGATCCGGTGCCAGGCAGGCGATCAGCTGAGCCTTGGCCTTGATGCCGTCACACTGGGTACCGGTGACCGGGTTGGCTTCACCACGACCTTCGATGGATACCTTGCCAGCCGGCAGACCCTTGCCAACCAGGAAGTCGGCCACGGTGCGGGCACGGGCTTCAGACAGCTTCAGGTTGTAGGCATCGGAGCCGATGCGGTCGGTGTAACCCACCACCACGGCGCTGCCATCTTTCGGCTGGACGTCGACGATCTGCTGATACAGGGTGTTGAGCGCAGCAGCCCCTTCCGGCTTCAGGGTGGATTTGCCGAAGGCAAACAGCACGTCCGAGCTCAGGGAGAAGTTCTTGTCGACCATGACGGGTTCGGGAACCGGCTCGGGAGCCGGTGCCGGGGCCGGTGCCACATAGGTGGTGCGGTTCGGGTGCATCACCAGTTCCAGGGTGGCGACGCTCATGTCGGTTTTCCAGGTTTTCTGATCGTCACCCAGATCCCACATGTAGCGGTAGCGGGCCTGCAGGTCGATAAGGTCGGAGAGCTTGGCAGTCAGACCCAGACCCGCCAGCGGCGAGGTCCCGTTGTCGCTCTGGCCGTTGCCGTTGACGTGGTTGAAGTAGGCACCCCCTTCGGCGAAGACGGAGAAGATGTCATTCATGGGCAGGCGTGCGATACCGGACAGGGTGGCACCCTGGGTCTTGAAGTCGACGCCATCGACGCCAGCCTTGCCGGCATAGAGATAGCCGAGCTCGGCGGCAAAGTTCTCGGTGAAGTTGTAACCGCCGAACAGGGAGAGCGCGGTGGCGTCCTTGTCAGCATCCTGGCCGAAGGTATCCAGGTCGTGGCCATAGGCCCAACCTGCACCCATACCCGTGTACCAGTCGTCGGCCGCCTGAGCGGTGGTGGTTCCCATGGCTGCAATGGCCAGAGCAATCAGGGTTGGTGCCATTTTCATTTTCATCGTTTTATCCTCGTTGAGTTGCCGTGCTATGGGCGTACTGCGCACTCTTTGTTATACCGGTCGCAGATGACACTTCATGTGCGACACCGTGAGCGGATCACGGACGGCTTGAATAAAAAATGGATGGAAACCTGGATTCTCATGAAGCTGTTTCTCCATGGACAACTAACCGGGCACTGAGCACTTTTAATAGTTCATCCAATGTCTTACAAGCGTTGCTACTGTATTCTTTTGAATCAGCGTGATCAAGTTTCTGCACAGATATGCAGCGCCGACACCGGTGTCGCGGGGCCGCAATACGGGGGTAAAGGGGAGAAAAGGTGAGACAGAGAGTGTCGCTGGGGGGAGGAGAGAGACAGCAAAAGGGGATGCCGTGGCATCCCCTTTTTTACGTTACCTGAGCGAAGTCAGATTACTTTTGAACTTCTTGTACGCCGGATACGCGAACTTCTACGCGACGGTCCGGAGCCAGGCAGGAGATCAGCTGAGCCTTGGCCTTGACGCCGTCACACTTGGTGCCGGTGACCGGGTTGGCTTCGCCGCGACCTTCGATGGCAACCTTGCTGGCAGCCATACCCTTGCTGACCAGGAAGTTGGCAACGGTGCGGGCACGAGCTTCAGACAGCTTCTGGTTGTAAGCGTCGGAACCGATACGGTCGGTGTAACCAACAACAACGGCGTTGCCGTCTTTCGGCTGGAACTCAACGATTTGCTGGTATAGAGCGTTCAGGGCTTGCACGCCTTCGGCCTTCAGGCTGTCTTTGCCAAAGGCGAACAGCACGTCGGAGTTCAGGGCGAAGTTCTTCTCAACGATTTGCGGAGCCGGGGCCGGTGCTTCTTCAACAACCGGGGCCGGAGCAGGCGCTACGTAGGAAGTACGGAACGGGTGGTAAACGGCTTCCAGGGTCGCAACGCTCTGGTTGGACTTGTAGCGTACGTTGTCGGCGTGCAGGTCAGCCACGTCCCACATGTAGCGGTAGCGAGCTTGCAGATCCAGCGCGTCGTTGACCTTGTAGGTCACACCGGCACCGGCCAGCGGGGATACTTTGGTATCGCTGGTGCCCAGACCGTCGGTGTGGCCCCAGTAGGCGCCAGCTTCACCGAACAGGGAGAAATCGTTGCCCAGCGGCAGACGAGCGATACCGGACAGGGTGGCACCCTGGCTCTCGTAACGGTTGCCGTCGGTGTTGCCACGGCCGGTGTACTGGTAGCCCAGCTCGGAACCGAAGTATTCGTTGAAGTTGTAACCAACGAAGGCATTGGCAGCAGCCGCATCTTCTTCGCCAACGTTCACGCCTTCGATCTTGTTCAGACCGTTGAAGTGAGTTGCACCAACACCGGCGCCGAAGTAGATGTCGTCAGCGGCGTGAGCTGCAGTTGCACCCATGGTGGCCATAGCGATGGCGATCAGGGAAGGAGCCATTTTCATCATAAAATAATCCTCGTTGAGATGGCACGTTGTTCACGTGCTTCGCACTTTGTAATTTATGTAAGCTGCTGGCTCTGTCGACCAACGACGTTGGTGCGAACAGGGATCCTAGATCCATCCAGGAGGCACGTATCTGGGTGCACAAGTGCGCGGGTTGCACTGTCGACAATGCATACTCCGCCACGAACAGCCGACGTCATTCCGATGACGTGGCGCACTTTATGCCCATTTCAAAACATGATCAAGCTCACAGATAAGGGATGGGGCAAATTGTGTCGTAGGGATAACTGGCTGTTTCTTGGGATTTATTAGTGATCCAAGTAGGCGCGATGCAGTTTCTTCTCAAGCTTCATATAAGCCTCAGCCCAAGCGTGCCGCGGGGTGGCGTCACCCGCCCTGACCAAGAGGACAGCAAGATAGTCCGCCTCAGTTGCTTCGCACAGCAAGGGTGTGAAACTGAGCAAGAAGTGACGGGCGAGGTAGGGATCGAGAGGCCAGATGTTGAGGATGGCCCGCGCCACGGGCTGGACGGCGGTGGAGCAGATGAAGTGCCGATGACCTGCTTCCAGCCATTGGGCCATCTCGGCGAGGCTTTCTTCCGGCACGATGCCGCCATCGCCTTTCTCCCTGGCCAGCGTCATCGTGTGACCATTGCCCAGTGCCAGGGTGCCGTTTTCTGCCACGACGCCGTCGTGGCTGCGCAGGGGAAGCGTCGCCTGGCCTTCAAGATAGAGGCTGCAGCTGTCCGGGAGGGCCGCCAGCACGGTGGTGGCGTCCCCCTGCATGGCCATGGGCAACCAGAACGCCTCGGCCCGGGTCTGCAGACCCTGGGCGAGCTGACGGGGGAGGGAGTCCGGGTCGGAATGAAGACGGGAAATGATGCCGGGAAATGCCATGTTGATGACTCTCTTGGAAATAACCGGCGAATTATACGAGGGATGGCCGGGCAACAAGAAAGGTTTCTTTTCGAGACTGTTTACCTGAGGCGACGCAGCGATTACCATCCCCGAGGTTTGTGAAGGGTTGTCGTCGAAAGACGCTGATTATAGATAGAGGCTCGACCATAACGAGTCCGTTCAAAACTGATACACTTGACTACGAGTCGTCGCGAAAAATAAAGGTGGAGTCAATCCGCCGAACGGAGTATGGAACACATGAATTCAAATATCGTAACTGTTGGCAAGAAGATCCGTCAGATCCGCGAAGCGGTAGGCCTGAGCCGTCCCAAGTTTGCCGATCTGCTGGGCGTCCCCCCAACCACCCTGAAGAACTATGAACTGGGTTACCGTGAAGTCGGAGGCGCCTTCCTGGTTGCACTGGCCCACCACCCCGATCTGCACAAGTTCACCCTCTGGCTGCTGGCTGACAAGAAAGTCGCCGAAATCGGCCAGATCGGTCCGGACGATATTGCCAAGGCTTGATTCAGTTCAACCTTGATAAAAATGCCGCCCTCGAGGCGGCATTTTTTATTTGTCAAAATGGATGATTATTTAATTAAATAATGCGTTGTGTGCGGTCAACGGCGATTTTCACTAAATCATCTTGTCGGGCTGGATTAATCCACGGAACACTCCGACCCTTTTAATTCAGGCGGTGATCCACACAGCGAGACAACGATGAGCCAATCCATTACCAAAGCCAGAGATGGGTTTACCAGCACCTTTGGCGTGCTGGCCGCGACCCTGGGGTCTGCCGTCGGGCTCGGGAATATCTGGAAGTTTCCCTATCTGACCGGTGAGAACGGTGGCGCCGGTTTTCTGCTGGTCTATGTCATCGCCACCCTGCTGGTGGGATTGCCGGTGATGATCTCCGAGATCATGCTGGGGCGCGAGGCCAGGACGGATGCGGTCAGCGGGCTCATCAAGCTGGCTCCGAAGAGGCAACCCTGGTGGCTGATCGCCGCCATGGGGGTGAGCGCGGCCTTCCTCATCATGTCGTTCTACTCCGAGGTGGCGGCCTGGGTGTTTGCCTACATCTTCAAGGCGGCCAGCGGCGAGATCCTCTCCACCGATCCCGCCGTCACGGGTGCTGCCTTCAATTCACTCATCACGGATCCCTTGCAGAGTCTGCTCTGGCAGTGGCTGGTGCTGGCCCTGATGGGGGGGATCTTGCTGATGGGGGTCTCCAGGGGGATCGAAGCGGTCACCAAGCGGTTGATGCCACTGCTCTTCATCCTGCTGCTGGTGATAGGCGTGCGCAGCCTGACTCTGCCCGGAGCAAGCGAAGGACTACATTTCCTGTTCTCGCCGGATTTCTCCAAGGTGACCGCAGGCGTCGTGCTGACGGCCATGGGGCTGGCGTTCTTCAAGCTCTCCATCGGGATGGGCTGCATGATGACCTATGGCAGCTACTTTCGGGACGATCAGCACATCCCTCTCACCACGGTACGGGTGATGTGCGCGGATCTCTTCGTCTCCATGCTGGCGGGGATCGCCATCTTCCCGGCGGTGTTTGCCTTTGGCTTCGAGCCGAGCGCAGGCCCCTCCCTGCTGTTCATCACCATACCCGCGGTGTTTGCCAGCATCCCGTTTGGACACCTCTTCATGGTGCTCTTCTTCGTGCTCTCCGCCATCGCAGCCACCGGGGCCATGCTCTCCATCCTGGAGGTGCCGGTCTCGGTGCTCTCCGAGCGCTTTCACATGAGCCGCACAAGGGCGACCCTGATCAACCTGCTGGTGCTGGGGGCGGTCGGCTCGACCTGTGCGCTCTCGAGCAGCACGCTGGCGGATGTGCAGGTTGTCGGGAAAACCTTCTTCGATCTGTTCGACTTCGTCTCTTCCAACGTGCTGATGCCCCTTGGCGGCATCTTCCTCTGCCTCTTTGTGGGCTGGGTATGGGGATTCGAGCGGATGACGACGGCGCTGACCAATGGAGGCAAGCTGGCGCTGCCCATCCTCAGCCCCCTGTTTTTCATCATCCGCTATGTGTCGCCGCTGCTGATCCTGGTGGTGATGCTCAAGGGGCTGGGGCTGTTCTGAGCCGCGTCGCCCGAAACAAAAAAGCGCCTATTGGCGCTCTTTTTGTCTTTTACCCCGATATGCCTTCATATCAGGCAGAGTCGTGACAGCTCCTCCTTGAGCTGCTCCAGGTTGCGCTCGACACAGGCTTCCCCCTCGTTGATGGCGTCGCTCGCGCGGTGGAAATCCATGATGGAGAGGTTGCCAAGGCGCGGGCAGAGCTGGATCTCGGGGGGATCCCCGGCCATCCGGGCACGGGTGATGCGCTCCTGCATGATGTTGATGGAGCCCGTCATCACCCCCCACATGCCGGGGGTACTGGGTTCGCGCTCGCCCCGGTTCAACCACTGGCTGAGCAGCCCCCCCTGCACGGGCTCGTCCGGTTCGTCGGTCCAGGGCTGGTGCATGTCGGTGTTGAGGTTGACGGCGATCACCACCTCGGCTCCCATGGCGCGGGCCAGGGAGATGGGGACCGGGTTGACCACGGCCCCGTCCACCAGCCAGCGATCCTCCACCCGGGTCGGGGTGAGCAGGCCGGGCATACCGCAGGAGGCGCGCACACACTGGCGAAGCGGTCCTTCCTGCAACCAGATCTCGCGACCGGTATCGAGTTCGGTGGCGACGCAGGCAAAGGGCAGCGGCAGGCTTTCGATGGCGGGATCCCCCAGATGGCCGGCGGCGATGCCAAATACCTTGTCACCGCGAAACAGGCCGCCGGAGAGGGCAGGATCGAGCAGCCCCATGACCTGCAGGCGGCTGAAGCCGCGCACCCAGCTCTCCAGCTTGTCCAGTTCACCAGCGGCATAGGCGGCGCCGACAAAGCTGCCGATGGAGCAGCCAGCCACCAGATCCGGCTTGACGCCGAGTCGCTCCAGGGCACGGATGATGCCGATGTGGGCCCATCCTCGGGCCGCACCGCTGCCCAGGGCCAATCCCAGACGGGGTTTTCGTGACACAGTTGCGTCTCCTGACATGAAGTGGGAGTCCAGCTTACTCCGGCTTCTCCTGTCCGTCATCCCGCCACGCTTCGCTGCGATTGCGGCCGTTGGCCTTGGCCTGATAGAGGGCGATATCGGCGCGGCGGATCACCTCCTGCAAGGAGATGGCCGGTGATTGACGACAGTGGCCCAGGCTGACGGTCACCTTCAGCTCGGCCGCAATCGCGCTCCAGGGATGCTCTGCTATGCACAGGCGAAGCCGCTCGGCCAAGGGGGCCAGAGGGATCGCTTCATCGGCGACGAGCAGCAGGAACTCCTCGCCGCCCCAGCGGATCAGGTGGCACTCCCGTGTCAGCAGGGACTGGCAGAGCTGCACCAGACGGATGAGGACCTGATCGCCCACCCCGTGGCCGAAACGGTCGTTGACCTGTTTGAAGTGATCGCAGTCAAACATGATGGCGCCGATGCGTTGGCGGCCTGCCAGGGCCTGGCGGTGTTCGAAGGCATCGAAGTAGTGGCGGTTGAAGGCGCCGGTCAGGGCATCGTGGCGCGACAGATAGTTGAGGCGCCGGTTGAGGCGCTGGGCACGCAGGCTGGAGACGGTCGCCACCACCAGACAGAGAATGGTGATGAGCGCCGTCGCCGATTGCCACAACAGCGTCTGCAGCAGAGGCAGCAGCGGGATGCGATGGATGAGGGAGAGCGGTGTTTCCGGGATGGGATAGACGAGCTGCAAGGCGCCCTGTTGCCACTCATATTCCGCTGACTGCGCCGTCCTGACCGGGGGCGGCGCGGTACCGGACTGACTGCTGGCGAGGATCTGCTGATGGGCGTTGAGCAGGAACAGGGTACCAATCCGGGGGGCGAGGCGGTGCAGGGTCTGCGCCAGCGTGACGGTCTGGATGTCGATGCTGAGCAGGCCAATGATCTGGCCGCCCTGGGTAATGGGCTGGGAGAGGGTGATCATCTGCCCCCGTCCGGCAAAATCCTGGTAGGGGCGCGAGAGCATGGCGTGCTCCAGGTGGGGATGCCTGGCCATCGCCTCCTGCCAGTAGGCCTTGCTGTAAATCACGGGATCGAAGCGAAACTGGCTGGATGGCACCCAGGGATAGAGGTAGATGAAATTGTCCGTACCGGTGAAGTAGATCCAGGCCACGTCCCTGTCCAGCAGCTTGCTGGCCGTGGCGAGCAGGGGGGAGAGGCTGAGGGCGAGATGTATTCTGGCTTGCCGCTCGCTGCCGTCGTGGGGCAGCGGGCCCTGCCCGGTCAGGTTGCCGATGAGGGCGGGGGGCAGATCGACGGGGATGCGATCCAGGTTGATGCCGTGCTCTCCGTCAGATTGCAGCGCCTGATAGAGCTGGCGAGAGAGCACGGACTGGGGATTGCTGCGCAGGCGCTCCTCCGCCTGGCCGCGCATGGCCTCGAGGAAGGTCTCCATCCGCTGGTGCTGGCTGCTGAGCTGGGTCGCGGCGTTGATGGTGTCACGCTTGTTGATCTCGGTAACCTGGCGAAACGCATGTTGCAGGGCGAGCAGTAACAGCAGCAGGCCGAGGCCCAGCAGCAGCCACTGCAATCGGTATCTGGCAAAGGCGGGGGAGGGAATGGACATGGGCGTACCGGAAGATGGCGAGAGTCGGCATCAGTGTAAGGCAGAACCCTGACGCGCGTGCCGACAAGATGCGTTTTTGATGATCTTCTCACCGGACTGTTACGTTTTGTCACATTTATACATAGTCACGGCATAGTCAGGGGGTAACATGGTGCCATCCTTGATGAAGCTATCTCTTCTTCCTCTCCCTTTGACTGCATGGATCTTGTGATGAAAACGCGCGTGTGGCTGTGGCTTTTCCCTCTTCTTCTATTGCTGGCGGCGGGCGCCTGGCATCTGCGGCAGGCTGAACCCGCCAGCAAGCCAGCACCAAGAGAGATCAACATCAGGGCCGAAACCGTCAGGCAGAGCCTGGCCGAGCCCTCCATCAAGCTGGTGAGCAAGCTTGCGGCCAATCGCTCCGTGGCCATCAGCCCCGAGGTGACCGGCCGCATTGCCACCATCGCGGTGAGTTCCGGCCAGCAGGTCAAACAGGGGCAGACCCTGATCGCCCTGGATGCGGGCAAGCAGCAGGCGGAGCTGGCCGAGCAGAGCGCCAGCGTGCGCGACGAGGCCCGCAAGCTGCGGGACATGCGCAAGCTGGTGGCGCGAGGCGCCGTCACCACCTCGGAGCTGGAGGGGCAAGAGGCGACTGTTGCCCAGGCCCAGGCCCGGGTCGATGCGGCCCGTTACGAGCTCTCCCTGCGCACCCTGGCCGCCCCCTTCGACGGCACCGTCAGCCTCATCGATCTCAGCGAAGGAGCCCTGGTCAACAGCGGCGACGTGCTCTTGCATCTGGACGAGCTGGCAAAACTGCGGCTCGATCTGGCGGTGCCCGAGCGCTACCTCTCTCTGCTGCGCCCCGGCATGGCGGTGACGGCAACCAGCTCGGCCTGGCCGGATCAATCCTTTTCCGGCGTGCTGGAGACCCTCGACAGCCGGATCTCCAGCGACACCCAGAACATCAAGGCCCGCGTCATCCTGCCCAACACCGGTGGCCAGCTGCGTCCCGGCATGCTGATGAACGTGGATCTCTCTCTGCCACCCCAGAAGATGACCCTGATCCCTGCCCAGTCGGTGGAGTATGCCGGCGAGCAGCGCTTCGTCTATCGCCTGGAGGCGGACGGACGGGTGAAGCGGGTGCCGGTGGAGCTTGGCGACACCCATGGCGAGGCCGTCTGGGTGCTCAAGGGGTTGAACGTCGGCGATCGCATCGCGGTGGAGGGGCTGGTCAATCTGCGCGACGGCGCCCAGGTACGTGATCTGGGCGAGGTGAAAGGCTGATGTGGCTCTCCGATATCTCAGTACGCCGTCCCCTGGTGGCGGTGGTCATCAGCGCCCTGCTCACCGTGTTCGGCCTGGTGGCCTTCAGCAAACTCACCGTGCGGGAGATGCCGGATGTGCAGACTCCGTCCGTCTCCATCACCACCACCTATGAGGGGGCGGCCCCCGAGGTGATGGAGAGCCAGGTCACCAAGCCCATCGAGGATCAGCTCTCCGGCATCAGCGGCATCAAGAACATCAACTCGGTGACCCGCAAGGGGCGCTCCTCCATCACGGTGGAGTTCAAGCTCGGCTGGAACATGCTGGAGGGCACCTCCGACGTGCGTGACGCCATCTCCCGGGCCAGACCCAAGCTGCCAGACGGGGCGGACGAGCCCATGGTGACCAAGGACAACGGCAACGGGGATGTGGCCATCTGGCTCAACTTCAGCAGCACCCAGATGGATCGTACCGCCATGACGGATTACGCCAATCGCATGCTGGTAGACCCCTTGAGCCTGGTGGATGGAGTGAGCGAGGTGTCTCTCTCAGGGGACCTGACCCAGGTGATGTACGTGCGGCTGCGCCCCGCCGACATGGCGGCCCGCGGCATCACGGTGGCCGACGTGCAGGATGCCCTCAAGCGGGAGAACATCGAGCTGCCGGGCGGCGAGATCCGCAACAACACCATGACCATGGCGGTGCAGATCGCACGGCTCTATCACAGTGCGGAAGATTTTCGCACCCTGCCGGTGAAAACCGCCACCAATGGTCAGAGCATCTATCTGGCGGACATTGCGGATGTGGAGGTGGGGGCCAAGAACGAAGACAGCGCCTATCAGCGCAACGGCCGCGAGAGCCTGGGGATTGGCATCGTCGCTCAGTCCACCGCCAACCCCCTGGCGGTGGCCCAGGGCATCGAGAAGAAGCTCGTGGAGATGCAGCGCTTCCTGCCGGAGGGGGCCACCCTTGAGGTCGACTACGACTCCACCATCTTCATCAAGCAGGCCATCGACGAGGTATACGAGACACTCGCCATCTGCGCCCTGCTGGTGGTGGCCGAGCAGGACTTTGGCAAAGCGCTGGGCATGCTGCTGCGCCCGCAGCTGCAACAACTCCCGCTGGCGGTCATCGATGAGGTGAGCGTACGGGCGGGGGACTATATCGACATTGGTACGCCTCTTTTTGGCGGATCGGTTGTGCCGGTGACGGTGAAATCACTCGCATTTCCTTCCTGAGGGAACGACTTATGAAATTAAAGACCA
>SKEK01001304.1_pt1 | contig 10591 bp, 8 predicted proteins | sample 4826761 | NCBI WGS metagenome assembly SKEK01 (sample SAMN11008811, study PRJNA524170) | human gut metagenome | biome: Human fecal sample; material: Feces; isolation source: fecal sample from pouch patient p32 | host: Homo sapiens | place: Israel: Tel-Aviv | collected 2015-10-13 | reverse complement strand
AACTTATTGTCTAGCAATGTTTGTGCTATTTCACCAAGCTTAGCAATTTTTAGTTTTTCAAACTCAACAGCTTCTGTATTTTTCCTACAAAAAATAGTAGCAAAGATTCCTTTAGCCAATACTGTTACAATTGGGGTAGCAGGTGCGAGTGCCTGCATAATCGGAATCATACTATTTAAATCCATATTGAATACTCCTATAAACCTATCAAAAGCGGATAGCTCATTACGAACTATCCGCTTATTTCTTTGGTGATCCAGGAGGGATTCGAACCCCCGACCCACGGCTTAGAAGGCCGTTGCTCTATCCAACTGAGCTACTGAACCATGTGGATTACCTATATAATTATCTATTATAGTATAAATTATGTACTATGTATCGTCAACTACACCCTATCTTAGTATACCCTAAAAAAGGCAAAAAAAAATGGAGCGGGTGAAGGGAATCGAACCCTCGCGACCAGCTTGGAAGGCTGGGGCTCTACCATTGAGCTACACCCGCAAATAAAAAATGGTCGGAGCAGCAGGATTCGAACCTGCGACCCCCTGGTCCCAAGCCAGGTGCGCTACCAAACTGCGCTATGCCCCGTCATTAATTACTTTGCTATTATAGCAAACCCGGTAGTTGATGTCAACCACTACTCTTGCTGAGTTCTTACTCTCTCGAGTATCGCTCTGCAACGAAAATTATTATATCATTGATAGAAACTAGTGACAAGTACTTTTTTACAACTTCATTAATTTTTTTGCTTATACATTAATACATTCTTTAATATATATCTATCCTTACTTCTATTATCCTATACGCCTACGCCTCCATATCATTTTAATCTATAAATTATTCACCCTAATAGTATAAAGCCAATCATATGCTTAATCGAGCATATAAAAACATGCACCCCTTTCGAGGTGCATGTTGTATTGTTCTATAGTTATATAAGATTTTAAAATGCTAGTAAAGCAAATAGATTAACCTTCGTAGCTACCATCTTCTACTGCTTGAGGATTTTTTGCGATACCTTGTTTTACAGCAACTTCAGCAACTGCTTTAGCAACAGCTGGAGCTACACGAGGATCGAATACGGATGGCATTATGTTTTCTTCGTTCAATTCACTATCAGGAATCAAGTGAGCCAAAGCGTCAGCAGCAGCTAATTTCATTTCGTCAGTGATTTGAGACGCACGAACGTCGATAGCACCGCGGAATACGCCTGGGAATACTGCTACGTTGTTGATTTGGTTAGGAGCATCGGAGCGACCTGTACCAGCAACGCGGATACCAGCAGCTTTCATATCAGCATATGTAGCTTCTGGGTTAGGGTTAGCCATTGCAAATACGATTGCATCGTCAGCCAAGTTTTCCAAAATTTCTTTTGTGAAAGCACCTGCTGCAGATACACCAAGAAGAATGTCGGCGCCTTTAGCATTTTCAGCCAAGTTGCCATGTTTTTCTTCAAGTTTAAGCAAATCAATCAATTCAGCTTGCAAAGAGTCAAGTCGTTTGTAGTCTTTGTGCAATACGCCAGAGGATACCAACAATGTGATATCACGAGCACCTGCAAGGTACAATAAGCGAGCAATGTTTGCACCAGCAGCACCAGCACCGTTTACAACGATTTTAGCAGTAGCTAAATCTTTTTTAACTAAACGAAGAGCACCTTTTACACCAGCTAAACATGCAATTGCAGTACCGTGTTGGTCATCATGAAATACAGGAATTTCCAATTCTTCTTTCAAACGGTTTTCGATTTCATAACATTTAGGAGAAGAAATATCTTCCAAGTTGATACCAGCAAAGTTTTTTTGCAACAATTTTACTGTATTGATCAATGTATCAGCATCTTTTGTATCTACAACCAATGGAATGCAGTCTACATCACCGAATTTTTTGAACAATAAGGATTTACCTTCCATTACTGGCAATGCTGCTGCAGCGCCAATATCACCAAGACCAAGTACACGAGTACCGTCAGATACAACGGCAACCATGTTGGAACGGCAAGTTAATTCGAAGGATTCTGCTTCATTATCTTTAATACGCAAACATGGTTCTGCTACACCTGGTGTGTAAGCTACAGATAAATCATGAGCGTCTTTTAATTCATATTTTGTTCCTACAGTAAGGAAACCTTTTAATTCACGTTTTTTTTGTACAGCTAATTCACGTACGTCCATAACAATTCTCCTTTGTGGATACACTCGGACTCTTTAGAGTCGGTAATTTATACCTTTAACTAATTGTATTATACAAAATGCTAAATCATAATTCAAGTTTTTTCGATATAGTTTTTCGATTTTTTTAAAAACGACTATCATTAAGCTCCCGTAATAATAAAGATTAAGCTCCAGTAGTAATAAAGTAAATTATAAAAAAGTAGATAAACCATATAAGGCTTATCTACTTCAAGTCTATCTTCTTATTATACGATTAAAGCTATAACAACAATGTCATAAAAGCTGTCTTTAAGCTTTTACAGATGGCAAATTGCGTCCATAGAAGATTTCCATCATTTCTTGTTTTAATTGATGTTTAATTTGCTTGATTTCACGATCGCTCAACTCTGACTCAGTGATGCCAAAGAGATAATTATCTAAATCAAATTCTTTTAACATCATCTTGGTATGGAAAATATTTTCTTGATATACATTTACATCAATCATATTGTACATGTTGCGAGTTTTTGCACTAATGTAATTTTGAATAGAATTGATACGATGATCAATATAAATTTTCTTACCAGACACGTCCCGAGTAAAGCCACGTACATGATAATCCAAGGTAAGAATATCAGAGTCAAAACTTTGAATTAAGTAATTCAGTGCATTTAACGGAGAGATTTGTCCACATGTAGACACTTCAATGTCGGCACGGAATGTACTAATCCCTTTGTGCGGATGGCTTTCAGGATACGTATGTACAGTAAGATGCGATTTATCTAGATGCATAACTACATCTTCTTTTTCAATTTCCTCTTCAGAAATCAAAATTGTAACAGACGCACCTTGTGGATCATAATCTTGTTTCGCTACATTAAGGATGTTAGCGCCAATAATATGGCTAACTTCCGTCAAAATAGCTGTTAAACGATCCGCATTGTATACTTCATCAATGTACTGAATGTATTGCTTTTTCTCTTCTTCCGTACGAGTATAACAAATATCATAAATATTAAAACTCAATGTCTTAGTGAGATTGTTAAAACCATATAACTTCATTTTAGGCTTTGCTTTAACTGGTGTATCCATGATATGTCATAACCCTTTCCATGCATAGACTTACTATTCCTTTTGAAAGTTTCAAAACCGAAGCTTTCACCATATAACTAAACAATATCTTGTTTATATACAAACTCTACATCAAACTGTCCATTATCGTAGGTAACGATGGCGAAGGTACCACCGGAGCGATCACGAGCCAAAGAAATACTACCAGGATTTACAAATACCGCATCACGGGCACGAACCTCACCATGATGATGGCTATGACCGGACACGATGAGTCGCGCACCCATGTCAGTTCCTAACTCAATCAGTTTTTGTATTCGATTATAATATGATACCTCATGACCATGTGTCATGTAAATATAGGTATCTTCAAGAGGAATTAATTGCTCTCGTGGTTCAAGCGGTTGCACACGGTCGTTGTTCCCACGCACAGCATATACAGGAATATCAGTATGTTCCTGCATATAGCGTGCGTCATCTCCAAAATCGCCAGCATGAAGCCACATATCAATGTCTTGATCAGCCGTAGCAGCCAAGACGAGGTCGATATCCTCTAGATACCCATGAGTGTCACTTAAAATGCCAATTCGTTTCATTGTATTTAATCTCTAATGCCACTATATTATATATTTATATGAACTATACCATATAGTTCGAAAATATCAAAGTTTGTTAATTAATTCACGTAGTGCACGGCCACGATGACTAATCGTTTCCTTCTCTTCTATACTTAACTCTGCCATCGTCTTTTTAAACTCAGGCACATAGAAGTACGGATCATAGCCAAAGCCATTCTCCCCTTTTGGCTCATCTTGAACGAGTCCATCACAATACCCTTCCGCAGTAACTTCTCGGCCATCAGGATATACAAGCGCTAAAGCGCATACATAATGACCTGTACGGTTACTTTTCCCTTGTAGTTCACGAATTAACTTCTCGTTGTTTGCATTGTCATCACCATGACGACCTGCATAACGCGCAGAATATACACCTGGTGCACCATTGAGAACATCGACAGTAATGCCAGAATCATCAGCAAGGCATGGGCGATTCGTAGCCTTCGCATAGTAGCGAGCCTTCAACAGAGCATTTTCCATAAAGGTTGTACCAGTTTCCTCAGGCTCCTCAATGGAAATCACAGCTTTTACAGGTACACAATCAATAGATAAGTGGGAGAAGGCTTCGGAAAACTCACGAATTTTGCCTTTATTGCCTGTAGCAAGCACAATTTGTTCCATTTTATACCTCCGGAGCTGTAGGATACTCTTTACCTACTTTATCTGCTGTCGCACCAAGTACTTCACGTTGTTTAGCCATGAGCTCATCTGTAGCAACCTCTGCTAAATCAAGTAAAGCATTGAGCTCATCACGATTAAATGTACCGTGTTCACCTGTACCTTGTACTTCAACCATATTACCAGAACCGGTACGGACTACATTCATATCTACAATGGCGGCACTATCCTCTTCGTAACAAAGGTCCGTAATGGGACCTTCAGGACCAATGCCTACGGAGATGGCTGCACAGAAGTCAGTAATTGGAAATTTGCCAGCTCCGCCAAAGGTGAAGTCCACCGCATCAACGAGGGCTACAAAGGCACCTGTAATAGAGGCTGTTCGTGTACCGCCATCCGCTTGAATCACATCGCAGTCGATAGTGATAGAACGTTCTCCTAATGCTTCAAAGTCTACAACAGCACGCAATGCACGACCGATAAGGCGTTGAATTTCTACAGTCCGTCCTGTTTGTTTTCCCTTTGCAGCCTCACGGCTCACTCGAGTTTGCGTAGAACGTGGCAATAATGAGTATTCCGCAGTTACCCAGCCTTGCCCAGAACCTTTTAGCCAGCGTGGCACAGAATCCTCAACAGTAGCCGTACAGATAACCTTGGTCTTACCATACTCAATAAGTACAGAACCTTCTGCATACTCTGTAAAATTCCGTGTTATTTTAATAGGTCGCAATTGACCGGCTGTTCTATTATCGCTGCGCATAGGAACCTCACCATTCTAAATGTAAATATTAGAACGCCCCTTACACAAAGGGGCGTTATTTCTTATATTATATCACAATTTTACTATTTTTCAGCATTACGAATTATATTGTAATTCGCGATTCTAACATGATAACTGGCGTTATCATTTACGGAGATTAACATTATAGTTCATATTGTCCGTCACCGAGTGGATCTACCACAACGTAACGGCTTGCTCCCCCTTCTGCTTTGGCTCGTTTTGCTTCTACAATAGCATCTTGACGCGTCCCTCCATCTGCTTGCCAAGGAATGAACATAGCATATACACTTTGCGGTCCATACGGTCCATATTGTCCTCGTGAAAGTACGCTATGCCAACCTACTTTGTTTTCATACATGCGCACCTTTTCAAGTCGCTCCTCTTGTACACCCGTTTCATCGTAGTACACATTGTAACGATTAGACCAAACATCCCCTGCACCTACGCGCTCGCCTTCGGCCATCTTATGACGGTTAGCCCATTGTATCTTCCACTTAACGATTAAATCATCTATGTAACTAGTTACATTTTGACTCTGTTTGTATTTAACAGGATCAAAGGCAGGTTCTACAACTTTGCTGTAATCGAGGCCTGCCATGGATAAAATGATACCCGTATTTACATATGGCAACGCTTCTTGTACGGAATAGCCTCCTTCAAGTACAGCTATATCTGCTTGTAACAAATCGACTAATTCTGCATACCCCTTCGCAGTTACCTGCATATTAGCCAACGGATCACTAAAGTGATTATCTTGTCCTGCTGAGTTAATGACGATATCTGGATTAAACTCTTCAAGAATAGGCAATACAAGCTCACGCATGACCTTCATCAAACCTTCGTCACCGGTACCAGGCGGTAGTGGAATATCTATATTACTACCAATAGCCTGAGGTCCACCAAATTCATCCATAAAGCCTGTTCCTGGATAGAGGGTTCGTCCATCTTGGTGAAAGCTAATATACAATGTATCTGGATCGTGGTAAAACACATCTTGAGTACCATCACCATGGTGTACATCGGTATCTACTACGGCAATGCGTTTGATTTCATAGGTTTGACGTATGTGTTGAATCATAACGGCTTCAATATTAATCGTACAGAAGCCACGAATACCATGAACCATAGCCATTGCGTGGTGACCTGGTGGTCTTACTAACGCAAAAGCACGGTCTACTTCACCGCGCATGACTGCATCAGCTGCCGCAATAGCACCTCCAGCAGATACCCGATGAGCTTCAGTCACCCAAGACTCTAAATCTGGAGCACCAACGTGAACCCGCTCTATTGTATCCCAATCCGCTACTATTGGATTATATTCTCTAATATTCGGTATATCTAACAGACCTTCCTCTACGATTTGATCACGCGTATAAAGTAAACGCTCTTGTCGTTCAGGATGTGTTTCAGAAATTTTCCAGTCAAACGCAGGGAAGAATACTAGACCTAAACTGTTATTATATTCAGCTTTATCAATAGTAGAATTCACGTCGTCATTCAGTTTCGTGTTTATATCCTTTTCTATAAGTCCATGACGCTCACGATAGGATAGTCCTTTATTCCACATAGTGTTTCACCCCCGCCGCTAGTTGTACTTTTACCGTAATTAAACGCTCCATAGATTGCCATCCCTCTACCACAGGGAAATCCTCAATGTTAATGACCTCGATTTCTTGCGCTGTATCTAAACCTAAACGTAAAGCCTCTTCACTAAGAGCCTCTTTAGCTCGTTCTACAACTTGTTCCGCTCGTTTTAAAGTACAATTTTGCTGTTTAATACCTAATTCCGGAATGACAAGTAAACGACGTTTTGTATCTACATGGACAGTGAGTTCGATGGTAGATAGGGCTAGCGCAGCACCAATAGCATTCGCTACGGCTGCATTTTCTGGAATCGTAACAGGTAACTCTAGATACTCCCCGATACTCGGACCTAAACTTGGTGCTGTGCCCCCTACCACAACGATATGTTCTGGTACAAATACATCAGGATTTACAATATCTGCTACCACATAAATAGGTCGTTTATTTTCTACTTTTACGACCTCGTTAATACCATGTTGAATCGTTTGCAACGCTTTTTCTACGATTAGTCGTGCTACATCAGAGGCAGTCTTAATAAGAGTTAATTGATTATTTGAAGTATTTACATTATTAGATCGTAATGTAGCCTGTATAGCATCCGCTAAATCTTGTAAAGCTCGTGATGCCAGATTAAAGTCACCATAGTTTGCATGACCGAGCACGATAAGTGCATCCCCCAAGGTAGGTTCTATCCCACCTAGAGCCACTGATGGTCCCACTCGTTCAGGACCTACGGTAAGATTACCATTTTTAAGGCGAATTACAGATTCCCCACCAATACCGACGGAAGTAACGGCGAAGGATCGCACTGCACTTGGATACTCACGGATAGATACACCATTTTTTGTCATCAATGGTTTACCATGCTTCCAAAGGGATATATCCGTTGTAGTACCCCCAATATCTAGAGCCACTGTATGCTTATTACCTATAACGCCGAGAGCCGATAGTCCAAGAACTGTTGCGGCAGGGCCTGTAAAGGCAGTCTCTACTGGACGACTCACCATATGCTCCATAGGTAGAGAACCACCATCGGCCTTTAAAATGTGAAGTGGAGCCAATATATTCCGTGCACTGAGAGCATCTTCAACATTTTTCTTAAACACCGTAAATACGGGTGTCACAGCGCTATTAAAATAAGCACTAATAGTACGACGAGGGAAATTTAAAGAACCACTTAATAAACTGCCATTAGAAATTGTATGATACGTATTTTTCAATTCCTCTGTAATAGATAGTTCTTCTTGAGGATTCCGCACCCCAAATTTAGCGGACACAGCAGCCAAATCGGTACCACTACGTGCTTGAACCATGTTGGCTATACCACGTACAGCATCAGCAGGGGTACGCTCTACAACGATACCTCTATGATCTGTATAACCTTGAAGATATATAGGTTCCACGGGGAATATATCATCTACACTACGGCCTGGACCTGTAATCACATAGAGATCTACTACTTGCTCCTTCGCTTCTACGATGGTATTTGTCACCACGGTAGTAGATAAGGTTACTTGTTCAATATTTAATGTATCATAGCCCTCCAAAACCGCATCTAAGGCCTCACCTATACCATTCATTAGATTATCCTTTGTAGTCCGCCTCTTCGCAGTTGCCACTACACGATGGGCATCAATGATAACCGCATCGGTAAAAGTTCCACCTACGTCTAACCCTAGTAACATATAACCTCCTTTTAGTATTAATAAAGAATCCATACAAACTCAAAACGTAGTAAAGAAAACTCCATTTAAGCTACCATATACTCTCTATTTGATCTAATATGCAATCCCTATTCAAATCTGCGTATAGTCCATATTCAGGCTCATTATATAAAAAAGCTGTACCCATCTCTATGTGATGAGTACAGCCTTCTGTTATTTACCAGATACAGATGCGTAATTTTTGATGATAACAATTGGAGTCATTTGGCTATCATTACCAAATGGATTATCGATCAACAATTGTGCAATTTTCTTAGCATCAATGCCACGGCTTGTACCTAAGATAGCGGACCGTTTTAAGTCATTAACGTCAGCTACTACAGCGCCATAGCAACCTGTGCGAGATACGATTTTCTCAGCTACTTTATCTGGATCCTTTGGACCAAATACAATGTGTTTATCAAATGGAGGCATTGTGCCAGTTACGTCATCAGTTAAGGATGCCGCACGAGCAATTGCATAGAATACACCTGGTTTGCGGAAAATCTTAGCAATAGCACCTAAAATGAAGGCACCTAATACTTTCCATTTACCATCTAGATTCATAGCGGATTGCATGCCATAAATGGATGCCATAGATCCATCTGGATGGATAAAGCGATTGATTAAACGCGCTTGCCAACAAACATTTAACTCTTCAGGACGTGTAAAACGACCTTGTGTAATAGCTACTACAGATTCAGCTACACAAACGATATCTTCAGGTCCAATGTTATGACCGCCAAATTCAACGATAGCATCCACGATGTCATCATTATCTGTAAGAATACGTGTTGGCACACATACTAACTCTAATTCTGCCATTGTTATGCCTCCTTATTGAACCATTGCTGCTTGAACTTCTTCAGCAGTTAAACGAATACGTTGTTTATCGATATGATAATCTGTACGGCCTACGATTTGGTAGTAAATATCGATGTCCATATAAGGGAAGCCCTTAATATCTTCACGAATATTGCCATTTTTACCTGTTAAGGTAACGAATACACGAATAGTACCACCTTTGCGAGGTTTGATGATAACAGCTTCAAAATAGCCATCATGACGAGGACGATTAATGTCCATAGCCCATGCATGTACTTTCACAGCATCAAAATGTTCCTCTGGCAACAATGGACGTGGGAATAAGTCCATAATTGTACCAAGTTGACGTCCTTTGTTCACAAATGGAATATCACAGAACAAGGTAATAGATTCAAAATTACGGTCAGATACTTGGAAGTTTGTTGCACGTTTTGGCAACAAAATAACCTTTTCATTACCTTGTTTCAATGCGAACAAACGGAATAATAAATACAGTACTGCAATAGCCACAATGATGGATACTACTACAGTTAGGATGTTATAAAACCACATAGGGCATCTCCTTTATAGTGTAATATGTTCAATGGTACGATGATTTGTATCGAGGAAGGACGCACTTAATGTGTCGCCAAGCTCAATATCTTTTGAGAAATACAGTTTCACCGTACCAAGGTTTTCTTGAGGGTTATAGAGGTTCTTATGCTCTAAAATACGACAAACAAGATTGCTCGTTTCATAAGCAGGATCTACAAACTGGATACGACCAGCAGTTAATTCCTCTAATAAAGGTTTAACAAATGGGAAATGAGTGCAGCCCAAAACAACTACGTCAATTTCACGAGATAGTAAAGGCTCTACATACTCTTCACACACATCACGAACGAAAAAGTCATCTAAATGACCTTGCTCAATGAGACCTGCCAGTTCAGGACAAGGTTGTTCCCACACCAGCACTTCAGGATCAACTTCTAACGCGACATGCTTATGAATATGGCTGTTTACAGTAGCCACAGTAGCCATAATACCAATAGTATTACTTTTACTTTCACTAATAGCGGTTTTAACGCCTTGAGAAACCCCAATAACTGGAACGGATACGCGTTCACGTACCTCATCAAGGGCAACAACGGTGAAAGTATTACAAGCAATAACCATCAATTTAACAGGCTGCTTCTCAAGCGCCTCTGCAATACGGCATGCTAAAAACGTAATTTCATCATCACTGCGATTGCCTACAGG
>SKEK01001417.1_pt1 | contig 10594 bp, 10 predicted proteins | sample 4826761 | NCBI WGS metagenome assembly SKEK01 (sample SAMN11008811, study PRJNA524170) | human gut metagenome | biome: Human fecal sample; material: Feces; isolation source: fecal sample from pouch patient p32 | host: Homo sapiens | place: Israel: Tel-Aviv | collected 2015-10-13 | reverse complement strand
CGTGCAAGGTGCGCCTCTCGCCGCGGGAGGGTTCCCCCCACGTCCTGCCAGTTACACGGGCGCTCCAGCGACGGCATCAACTATCCCCGGCTCTCCCCTGGCTCCCGCAAAGCCGAAGAAGCCTAAGGCTCCCAAGAAACCCCGCAATAAGCAAAAGACCTGGGCCATTATCTTCACTGTGCTGAGCGTTCTTTTCATCGTTCTTGGCTTCCTTTTCCTTGGCGCAGCATCACGTAATAATGCGCGAGCCAACACGGTCAATGTAGAACTTCAGCCAGCACGTCAGTCCATCAGCGAATTGCAAAAGCAAGTCGATACGTTGAATAAGCAGCTCGGGGAGGCAGGCAAGTGAGCATGAATGGACCCCAGATTCCGAATCAGGGACAGGCACCAAGCGCCACCCAAGCCCAAGCCTCGACAGAGGGAAGCCATGCTGAAGCAGCACAGCAGAAGGCAGCTGTACCCAAGACCGCTTCATCGAAGCGCTTATTCCTGCTTACTTCGATTATCTGCGCTGTGTCATTGGTCTTTGCGCTGGTCACTTTCACGCAGAATATGGTCGCCTTGAACAGGTACCACTCGTTGGAGAATGAATCTGCGCAGTTGGAACAGCAGGCGCAGACCCTCCAGGAACAGGTCGACGAGGCACAGACGAAGCTCGCAGAGAAGCAGATTAAGCCTTGGTGCGATTCGGTGAACGCTGACTCAACAGGCACTCGAGAGAAGATTGACCAGCTTCTTAAGCAGCTCAAGATGATCGATCCCAGCGAGAAGGCAGTCCGCAACGTCTGCGGCGATAAGTACTCGGCGCTGACCGCCTCTCTGGATTACTCACGCGTGAGCGCACGCACCGAAAACGGGACGATCAAGTGCGAAACGGATGGCAACCACGTTCGTCTCAGCGGCACGATCGATCAATTCAAGGGGCCTGAATTTGCTCAAAAGACAAAGACGAAGGCCGATCTCACTTTGACGATCACCTACACCCTTGAGGGCACAACTGATACTGCAACCAGCATTATCAAGGTCCCCGATGTCACTCCGGGTGGTTCGAAAGACTGGAAGAGTGAGGCAGACCTTCCCGGTCGGGCACTCACCTGTCGAGTCACAAACCTGCAGTGGTGGCCAAGCGATCTGAAGTAGAACGCTTGACACTTCGGCAGCTATAGCTTGAGGGGGTACGCACTGTGGCGTACCCCCTCAACACGTATTTCAGCTATTTGCGAGCGTTACCTCAGCTATGTGCAAGTGCCTGACGGACCAAGGGGATCAGCTTTTCACGCGAAGGATCCACGGCCTCGGCAAGGAAGTGCTCACGGTCGGTACCTTCGAGCCCCTGAGCGACTGGGTCTTCACTGTCCTTGGGAACTGAGAATCCAAAGACGATCACATCAACGATCTTTCGAATGGGCATCTGATTGGCTTCGGCAGAGTCATTCACGCTACCCAGAGCCTCGAGGTAGAAGATCGAGAGGATCTCTCCCATGATGTTGGTGGGCAATAGTGCGCGCCGCCCCATGCGTTCCAAGGCAGATTCGAGCATCCGGGTTACAAAATCAGCAAGCTGGTTGCGCTGATTTCCAGGAATTCCATCTGCATCGGGGTGACGCATTTGGTACAGGCGATATTCCATCAGGAGGATATACGCCGTGCGCCCCTGCGCGGAAAGACTGTCGAGGGTATCAACAATGCGTTCTAGAGTGAGCGGCCCTTCGATTGAATCAAAGGCCTGCGTCATTTCTGTTAATAGCCGCGTTGAGTATGCAATAAATGCATCTTCCAACAGCTCATCCATATTCGAATAATTCGAATAGAAAGCACCGCGGGTGAATCCGGCACAGGCCACGACCTCGTCGATCTTGGTCCCTGCGAAACCTCGCTCCACCAGAATTTCAATGGCGGCGTCAACCAGGCGTGAACGCGTATTCGCACGCGCCCTGCTTTCGCCTTCTGCACGCTTCTTAACCACAGCCACCTCCGCGGTATATCTAACTACGTCGAAAAGTCTAACGAGATTTTCCTGCTGTCACACGCGGAAAATAAGGGATTTTCACGCTTTAAGACCCAAATCTGAAGCTGCGAAAGTCGCAGCGCCACCACGGGGGCATATCATGTGTTTCAGGGCATAATTTTTTGGCATTTTATACGTTTTTGTATCGGAGTTTTCTATGGGTCAGTCAATTGCATTCCTGCCTTTGAATTCGGGAGCCTCTATTCCTCAATTTGGCTTTGGGACCTACAAACTGACCGGTCAAGACGCATATGACGGCGTTCGTGATGCGCTCGAGTTGGGATACCGACATATCGATACAGCACAGATGTACGGGAACGAGGCCGAGGTTGGCCGCGCCTTGGCCGACACTTCTCTCGCACGCGAGGAGATCTTCGTCACTTCTAAGCTCAATAACCCCAATCACGAGCCTGATGTTGCCCGCGAGAGCCTTCAGCGCTCATTGGAGGACTTGCAGCTGGACTACTTGGACCTGTTCTTGATCCACTGGCCGCTTCCGATGTTCTACGGGGGCGACATCATGCCGACTTGGCGCGCAATGGAAAGCTTTGTGGATGAGGGCCTGGTGCGCTCTATCGGAGTCTCTAATTTCGAGGCCCATCACCTTGCCCCGATTCTTGAGCAGGGGCGCATCATGCCCGCTGTTAACCAAATCGAATCCCATCCCTACTTCACAAACCGCGAGCTTCACCGTTTTAACGCTGAGCATGGAATTATTACCGAGGCCTGGGCTCCCCTGGCTCGAGGAGCTGTCCTGAGCGAACCAAGCATCATCGAGATTGCGCGCGAGGTCGGCGCACGCGAATCTCAGGTAGTTTTGCGTTGGGCACTTCAACGGGGAGACGTTGTCTTCCCCAAGGCCTCGTCACATGAACGCCGAGCAGAAAACCTTGATGTTTCGGGCTTTGAGCTGACTGCGGAGCAGATAGCTCGAATCGATGCATTGGACCGTGGAGAAGCGGGACGCACCGGTAAGCACCCAGATGTCATGGACCGGATGTAAAACTTTCGCTTCAGGCGCAACTTATATCGTTTTTCGATGTGAGACAGGGCCGTATTTTGTGGGTACCGCTGGGCTATCGTGAAGCTATGACACATGCATCTTCGACCGATCTTGATCGCGTCCTTGCTTCTCTTGATCCCACGCCCAGCGGTACTTACGTATTTTCCTTGGTTGACGAAATCCCCCAGAATGTCGACATTTTTGCTCTAATCCGCGACGAAGATTCCTACACTGTGGTTGTCGAGGAAGACGCCGCGCGCGAAGCAGGAATCAACCCCGATGAGCTGTACACACGAATTGACCTGGGTTCTTCGACCGAGCTGGCCGCGATCGGAATCACGGCATCTATCGCTCAGATCCTTGCTGCGCGTTCAATTACTGCGAATTTCATTGCCAGCCGCCGCCACGATCACCTCTTTGTTCAGCCTGATCGCGCTCAGGAGGCAACGGCTCTTCTTGAAGATCTGGGAAGGCGCGCAAAGGGCTGGCTTCCCGCCTGAAATTTTCCTGTTCATCAGACGCGGAAAGGCGTTCGGAATAAAGTAGAAGCATGGCTGTACTACCTACGGGAAGCGATGAGGCAATCCTCCGTCTAGCCGACGGCACGGTGAAACAGCGAAATCTTCTGACCGGAACTGAAGTGTGGACAGTTCCCGGTCGAGCTCATCGTCCCCTGACTCATCCCGGTTCCACGCCACCCCTGATCGATCATGATGCTGATGGGCATCATTGCGCATTCTGCTCAGCGCGCTATCTTGAGACTCCGCCAGAGAAAGCCCGCGTGATCCGCACACACGCAGGGGAATGGGAAACTCTCCACGGCCTCGGCGCTGAGGAACTTGGAGATACCGTTGCAGAATTTCGGCGGATTCCCAACCTTTTCGAGATCGTTTCGTATAACTATTGGCACCTCAATCACGGCCATGTTCCTTCCGAGGCCGAGAGGCGCAGGATGGCGGAGTACCTTGCCTCGCCCCAGGGGTACGACCACGTAATGAATGTGGTTCGTGCGCGCTTTATGGCCTCGGGAGGAAGCGAAGAAGAGTTCGCTGCACTGTCAGATTCTGAGAAGCTCAGCCAAGCGAATGGTTTCTTTTCGGGCGGTCACGATCTGATTGTTGGGCGGCGACACTTCGTTGACGGGGCGAAGGATACGTCCCAATTGGCATCGGCTGGGACGCTGACGCCCGAGGAACACTTCCAGTACATGTCGATGACCGTGCGGGCGATGCGGGACCTGTACGACTTGGATCCGGCTGTGAAGTATGTTGTGGCTTTCCAGAACTGGCTTAAGCCTGCGGGTGCGTCTTTTGATCACTTGCATAAGCAGCTTGTGGCGATTGATGAGTTCTCGACGCAGACGCATGACGAGATTGAGCGCGTACGCACCTATCCGGGTATCTATGACGAGCTCTTGAAGATTGCGGCGACGCGTGGGCTGATTTTGGCGCAAAACGATCATGCTGTGGCGATGGCTGGGTTTGGGCATCGCTATCCCTCCTTGGCGATTTGGCCACTTCACGCGCCGGCTGAACCCTGGGAGTACTCCCCTGAGCAATTACGAGGCATCAGCGACCTTGTGCACGCAATGCACGCGGCGACGGGCGCGGAGGTGCCGTGTAACGAGGAGTGGTACTACCGGCCCCCGAGTTCGTCGATCCCCATGCGCATGAGGATTTTGATCAAGTGGAGGATCTCCACAATCGCCGGTTTTGAGGGTGGGACAAGGATTTACCTCAATACGATCGACCCGTGGTCTGTGCATCAGAGGATGCTGGAGCGCCTGGTTGTCATGCGCGATGAATGTTCGATCGCGCCGATGAAGCTGGGTGAGGAGTGCAAGGTCACGCCGCTGCTGCTGCGGTGAGGGATTTAGGCGAGTTGTCGCCGTTCGTTTCGTGTTGCGCGCGGTGAAGATAATCGACTTCCCGCTTTTTCGAGCATGACAAAGGCGAGAGACCCGAGGCCTGCCCGAAAAAATGGTGAGCTGGCTGGCTTCCCTCGCCTTGTACAAATGTCGGGCCTTCGGCCTCCGCGTTGAACCGAGCTGTTATTTCAAGCCTGGCGGAGGGTACCAACCCGACAGGACCGAGCATAACAGGGATCGATCGGGAAAGCTAGCCCTGGCTTGCAATCAAAACACTGCGGACGTTATGCCCAATAAAAAAACTTGTGGCCCCAACATCAGTTGGGGCCACAAGCCTAAACGCGGTAGCGCAGGGATTTGAACCCTGGGTGGCTGTTACACCACACAGCATTTCGAGTGCTGCACCTTCGGCCGCTCGGACACGCTACCTCGGCACTCCACAATAGCGGATCTGGCAGGATGGGGCAATTCCACGCCAAGATAGACGAAGCGACCTAGACTGGCGACATGGCAAAACGGCGTATCGATCCAGCAGAAGGCCACAGCGCACTCCTCACGTGGTACCGCGCCCCCGAAAGCGCTACACGACAAACTCTCTTCACCGCCGTACGCTACACGCTCGAAGAAATTGCAGCCCTACACCCCGGTCGATCCGTCGAACTCCGCGTTCCCCCGGCAGGCGCCACTCAAATCCTCCCGGGTACGACGCACCGCCGAGGGACTCCCCCGGCGGTGATCGAAATGTCGCCAGAAACCTGGCTCAAACTCGCATGCGGAATGCTGGACTGGAATGACGCGCTCTCCCGCGGGGATCTTCAGGCCTCGGGACAACGCACCGATCTGTCCACCTATCTTCCGCTATTTTCTAATTTGCGATAGCCGGCTGATCAAGATCCGACAGGATCTGCGACGCGGCTTCAACCGGCGCAAACCATTTATTCGTCTTGTTCACCACGCCGCGCTGAGCAACCGCTGCAATAGCTGCAGAGACTGCGGCGAAGGTCACCACCGAAACCAAGGATGCCGTACCGTCATCATCCTGAGGTGCGGCCTGACCGGTCACAGCCTTCCAGCCCAGCTCCGCGACCTTTCCGGCCACGAAACCGACGGCCATAGACAGCCCTGCGGTAATGAGTTTCTGACTGAGACTGCTTTCCATGATGACTCCTTGCGTCAGATCGCATCGAACACTCGATACTGACATTTTGCCCTATCACCGCGGGAATATCTCTCCTTCCATGCACTATTGCTTAGACTGGTACGGTGCGAAAGACCAAGACCGCCTCTCCGTCCACTCAACGCCAAGCTCGCCGCTTCGCCAGCGCCGCTCTTCTGTGTGCGCTCACGCTCAGCGCCTGCTCCCCGTCAATCCCTCAGGGAGCCCAGTGGACGGACGATCCTTTCCGCACAGACTCAACGTCTTCGGCTCAGGGGACCACGGCCTCGGCAACAAAGAACCACGCGGCCACGGGCAATACCGACGCAATTCCCCGAGGAAGCGGAACCCTGCGCATTGCTTATGCTCCCGGCTGGCGGCTTCCCGCTGACTACGTCTCTGCGTTCGAGGCCGCCAGCGGCTACACCATCGAGCAGAGCGAGTACGCCCCGAATTCTTCGCAAAATGCCGACGTCATCTTTGGCGTCGATTCAAAACAAGCTGCAGCTTTGGGCACCGTAATCCCCATCGGCAATGACCCGGTATGCGCATGGGCTGACCGCTCATGGTTCTCCGCAAATAGCAAGGCACTCCCCTCTTCGCTCAAGGACCTTTCCTCGGCAAACTTCGCCCCTCTGACCGCGATTCCTTCCCAGGATTCCGAGGCCGGCGCTGCTTTCGCCGCAAAGGCCAGCTCAGTCCTCGGCGAGGACTACGAGGACTGGAAAGAAAACCTGAACGGCGCGCATTCGATCTCTTCCTCCGCGGCGGAAGCCTTGGGACAGTGGACCGTTACCCTTGCGGATGATCGCCTTTCACTCATCTCGGGTGCGACCAGCGCGCAGGGCTCCCACCAGCGTCCGATCCTGATCTGGGATGCGCGCCTGGCGGTCGCGGCAGCCTCCAATACCGGCACCGAAAGCCGCGCCGAGGCTATCCCCGGGACCTGCGTAGATTCAACCGTTTCAGCCGCAGTCCCACAGTCTTCTTCGAATTCCGAGGCCGTTCGCTCCTTCCAAGCATTCCTCGAATCCCAGCTGGGGAAGAACGCGGCCGCCTACGCGGGACTTGCTTATAACGATGGAGTGCCCGAGGACTCGCAAGCCGCGTGGTTTATGAAGCCGGCGAAGTAGGCAGGACGCCTGCAAGCTTTGCTTTCGCCTGAAGCCGTTCTTTCTTACGCTCTCTGACCCATTGGTGGCAGGCGCGCGCAGAAAGGGCCAATAGGGCAAGCACCCCCAAAGACGAACGAATCAGCGTCATCAAAACGATGTGAGTTGCACCCGAACTGGCAATATCCGCAGCGCCGAAAATAATGTCGGCACTCAGGGCTGTCAGAAGGATAATTCGCGCACGAGGGTGCCCGTTCCATGTCATGACAGCAGTAATGATTTCCATGACAAGAAGTATCAAAGTCACAAGAGCGACAATCAGCCTCATCGTCAAAATGTAGATTTGCGCATCGGCGACATCATCAATGCCGATGGTATTAAGCGCAATGTACTTCCAGGGATTTTGAAGGATTAGGTAAGTCTGGAACAGCTCGGTTGCGAACATGAGCGCAACCAGGACCATGCCGACAACCAGCTGGACTGGGCGCTGGCGATCCGCTTGAGAATCGACATCATGAGCGTCTGCCATTTCGTGCGCATCATCATCGTTGGGCTCAACGTCTTGAACATCCAATAGGTACAGATCGCCATCGGTGATGACTCGGTCACCACCGCCATTTTTGTCGTGGTAGGAACTGAAGAAATCGGGAAGGATCTCAAGCTCTGCCGCGGGGTTAGCGAAGAGGACATCATCAACAATGAAGTTGCGCTCGATGTCGATATCAGCATCGATCTTATGGGTGATTTGGAAGGTCAAAAGGCTCAATCCGACAGCACGATCAAAGGTTCCCGCTGCAAGCCATTCGACGCGACGACCACCCGGAAGAACCCAGCCATCGGGGGTACGCCAAAAACGCACGTGATGGCGTTCTGAAGAACGACCGGGAACACCTTTTTGGTAGGCGAAGTCCTGTTTACGCCCAAAGAGCACAAGGTTTGAAACCGGCGCAGCATCGTAGCTCTTTCGACTAAGGAAGGCCCTTATCACATGAAGAACGGTCTGGGGAGTAATCGGGTCAGCACGCACCCATCCAGCTTCGGTCATGGCAGCGTGAATATCGATCTCACTGCCGACAAGAGCGAGGTTCACTGGGTCACCGAGGAGGCCATCAGCAGTCCTGGTTCGACCAATGAAATAGTCAGGAACATACAGCCACGTGAGCAACTGATGGATTCTGGGGAGTGCGAGGTATGCGGTAACGGCCCAGCAGATCAGAAACCATGCGATGGCAGTAGGTTTGAGCTTGATTGAACCCGCCAAAAAAACGTAGGCGAGCCACAGTGTTGCCACGCCGGAGAAGATAAAGAACAGGGCATCGACAACATCATCGAAACCCCAGTCGCGATCCTGCGTAAACGAAAGTTTGTCAGAAGCGCGCTGGTAAACAGGGGGTTTCTGGGGACGCGGGCGCGAATGAGCGGAGGCGTTTTCGCCTTCATCGCTCGACTCAGTGGCCGATACGTGATTCTCGCTCATATCCCTTCCTCACGCGCGTATGTATAGCCACAAGCCTAGTCTGAGAAGACTCATCCTTCCGCTTTTCTGAGAGTATCCATTTTCATCTTTTGCACCTCAATACCGCAGGCTTTTCGAGCTCACATCATCGGTATAAGACTCGAAGAAAAGAGATTGAGGGCGCCCGGAAAGAGACTCAACAGGCGCCCTCTTGGAGACGCAGAATGTCAGGGGGTGTTTCTCGTCTCCGTTCCTCACGTTAGCGCCGTCAAGAAACCATTCGGAGGTTTTTTCTTCTGTGTTTTTCTGGAATTTTTCCCTTGAATGAGAAGGTTTTGAACGCAAATGACAACCTTGTCTACCGCAATAAAACAGGGTGATGCGATTTACGTGAACCAGAAGTGTCAGCACCGGAGGCACACAAATAAAACACCCTCCAGCCTTAAAAAGGACTTTAGTCCCGGTTTTGGCTGGAGGGTTGTTTAACTCAGCAAACTCAACGCTCAGGCGTGCGCACGAATGTAGTCCGCAAATGCCTCAATAGCCGACTTCACAAATCCCTGAGTTGCCGCATCAATAAAGCGACCATCTTCACCGATATCCTCATGCGACATCTTCACGAAAACCTCGGGCTGCGTCATCAACAAGGGGTTGAAGAACCCAAGAGTCTGACGGGTTGCGATCTGCCCAGCAGCAGCACCAACCGCTCCCATGGATGCACCCACGACATAAACAGGCTTACCACCGATGGGGTTGGATCCCCACGGACGACCAAACCAGTCGATAGCATTCTTCAGACCACCGGGAATCGAGCGATCATACTCAGGAGTTGCAATCAGAACCGCGTCGGCGTCTTCAAGGATCTTCTTGAAGTCAGTGGCGATCTGCGGGTAGTTCGCATCGTAATCAGGGCTGTACAGCGGCAGCTTCGAGAAATCAGCCTCAACAAATTCCAGATCAGCCGGAGCATCGGCAATCATCGCACCAACCAGCTTGCGGTTAATGGAGTTCGAGGACAGCGAACCAATGATGTAAGCGACCTTGTACGTCATGGGATAAGCCTTTCATCTAGGAGCCGCTTTCAAGCAGCACTGCAGATATAAACGCCACCTAGATTCCGGTTTATTCCGACCTAAGTCCTAGATCACAGAAGAGTTACCAGGCGCCAGTACCACCGGTTCCGCGTTTGCGATCTTTGTTTTGGCGCTCCTCGCGATCGGTTTGCTCCTGACGCTTTTGCATCTCTTCACGCTTCGCGCGTTGCTCTTTGGTCTCTCCCTGATAAGGATCCTTGGACTTGTCTTGATCCTGTTTGTCCTTATCCTGATTCTGCTGATCCTGGTTTTGTTTGTCTTTATCCTTGTTGTCTTGGTTCTGCTTGTCCTTATCCTGGTTTTGCTTGTCCTTATCCTGATTCTGTTTGTCCTTGTCCTTGTCCTGATTTTCCTGCTTCTGAGCCTGCTGCTGCTTTTGCTGAGCACGATCATGAGCCTTGTCAGCATCGGCGCCGCCACCGCCACCCTGCTGATTCTGGTTCTGCTGATTCTGCGTCGAGGCCGCGGACTGACACGGGGCCACAACCTCTCCCATTTCTTTATAAATTTCAGCAGCGCGCGCACGATCCGTACTCATCGCCGCATCACCCTGCTTTTCCAGAGCAAGCGCCAAATTCATTCTGACGGTGCATTCATAGGAGTAGGTCTCAATTCGACCATCCTCGATCTGCTTCGCCTTCGGAACCCGGTCCCACGCAATGCGCAACTCAGCGACGGCCTCGTCAGGATGATCAAGCTTCACATGCTGCGTCCCCGCGTTGTAATGCGCAACCCAGCTGGCAGGGCCAAGATCACCCCAATAAATCTGCTTTGAATAGGAGCTGAGAGCCCCCTCATTATTCCCCGCGCGCGCACTGCGACCCGTATTCCATGCCCACACCGGCAGAGCGGTCATATAAATTCCAACAGCGAGGGCAACCACAACAATGGGAAG
>SKEK01001413.1_pt1 | contig 10615 bp, 6 predicted proteins | sample 4826761 | NCBI WGS metagenome assembly SKEK01 (sample SAMN11008811, study PRJNA524170) | human gut metagenome | biome: Human fecal sample; material: Feces; isolation source: fecal sample from pouch patient p32 | host: Homo sapiens | place: Israel: Tel-Aviv | collected 2015-10-13 | reverse complement strand
CGACGTCACCGACGGACACCTTTTCCTGCCGGCCGCCAGCCTTGACGATCGCGTAGACCACGTTGGAGCTCATCTCTTCTCGTATTCGTAACCGGAATCGCGCCTCGAAACTGCCGAGGACTTGTCTCATTGTCATGATTCCGTTGGCGCTTGTTGCGCCGACGATCAAATTTAGCCGATTCGCACACCGGATTGCAAGCCGGCACGGTCACGGGCGGGTGTGAAGTGCTGTGCGATTCCACACCCTGCACGCGGGGGAGGGATGATCGCCCCTCCCCCGGCGCGTGGAGCTTTAGCCGGCGTCGACGATGCCGGTCGATGCGGCGCGACGACGGCGCTTGACGCGAGGCTGATCGCTCGCCTCGGGAAGCGCGATGTCATCGGTCGACTTGGTCGGAGCCGCCGGGGCGCTCACCTCGGCGCGCGCGGGCAGGTCGATGACGACGGGAGCCGGAGCCGCGTCGGGCTCGACGATGCCGGTCGAGACGGCTGCGCGGCGCTTGCGTGTCTTGCGCGGCGCGGCGGGTGCCTGGGCGGGAGCCTCGGCCGGCTCGCCAGACGAGGCCGTGGCAGCCTGACGGGATGCGCGGCGACGGGTCTCCGGCGCCTTCTCGCGATGCTCGGGCAGCTGAATCTCAGAAGCATCCTTGGCGGGTGCCGCCGGCTCGTCCGAGTGATCGACCGGCTCGGGCAGGTCGATGTGCACGGGAAGCTCGGGCAGCGGAGCGGACTGGGCGACGCGACGGCGACGACGAGGACGCTTAGTCGCGCTTTCCTCAGACTCCTCAGCGCCGGACTGAGGCGCAGGCGCCTCGGCAGCCTCGGTCGATACGACCTGCTCAGCGTTCGAAGCCTCGGGCTCCTTGGCCTCCGTCACAGCGGCGCGCGTGCGGCGCTTCTTGGCGGGAGCGGCCTCCTCGACTGCGCTCTCATCTTCCTTACGGGTCGAGGCAGCGGCGATCGCGCTCAGGGCCTCCTTGGCTCGCTCATGATCGGCATTATCCTCAATGCGGCGAGGCTCAGCCTTCTTCTGCTGCTTCCTCGCACCCTTCGATCCCTTCGAAGACTGCTCGGACCCGGAGGTCTCCACCGGGTGGTGGTGAACGATGAAGCCGCGGCCCTCGCAGGCCTCACACGGGGAGGAGAACGCCTCGACGAGGCCCTCACCCACGCGCTTACGGGTCATCTGCACGAGGCCCAGGGACGTAATCTCGGTGACCTGGTGACGGGTACGATCTCGTCCCAGGCACTCCACCAGGCGACGCAGCACGAGGTCACGGTTGGATTCGAGGACCATGTCAACGAAGTCGATGATGACGATGCCACCGATGTCACGCAGGCGCAGCTGGCGGACGATCTCTTCGGCGGCCTCGAGGTTGTTACGGGTCACCGTCTCCTCGAGCGTACCGCCGGCACCGCTGAATTTGCCGGGGTTGACGTCGATGACGGTCATCGCCTCGGTGCGGTCGATGATGAGGGTGCCGCCCGAGGGGAGCCACACCTTGCGGTCCATGCCCTTGGCGAGCTGCTCGTCGATGCGGTGCGCGTGGAAGACGTCCTGGGTGCCCACCCACTGCTCGACGCGATCGGAGAGCTCGGGGCTGAGCTCGTCGACGTATTCCTTGACGGTCACGTAGGTGTCGCGCCCCTCGATAACGAGCTTCGAGAAGTCCTCATTGAAGATGTCGCGCACGACGCGCACGGCAAGCTCGGGCGCGCCGCGCAGCAGCGTCGGGGCGCTCTTCGTGTTGGTGCGCTTCTTCTCGATGTCTTCCCACTGGCGCGTCAGGCGAGCGACGTCGTCTCGGATCTGCTCCTCCGTCGCGCCTTCCGCGGCGGTGCGCACGATGACGCCCGAACCCGAAGGAACGACAGCCTTGAGGATCTTCTTCAGGCGAGCGCGCTCCTTGTCCGGCAGCTTGCGGGAGATGCCCATCATGGAACCGCCGGGAATGAGGACCAGGTAGCGGCCGGCCAGCGTGATCTGAGAGGTCAGGCGGGCACCCTTGTGGCCGATCGGATCCTTCGTCACCTGAACGAGGACCGGATCACCGGACTTCAGCGCCGCCTCGATACGACGGGGCTTGCCCTCCATCCCGACGGCATCCCAGTTGACCTCGCCGGCGTACAGGACGGCGTTGCGTCCGCGACCCACGTCGACGAATGCCGCTTCCATCGAAGGAAGCACGTTCTGGACGCGGCCCAGGTAGATGTTGCCAACCATCGAGGACTGCGTGCGGCGCGCGACGTAGTGCTCGACGAGCAGGCCGTCTTCGAGGATGGCGATCTGGTCGAGGCCGTCCTGGTCGCGGATGACCATCGTGCGCTCGACCGACTCACGGCGCGCGAGGAACTCGGACTCGGAGATGGAGTGGCGACGGCGACCTTCGCGGCGGCCTTCACGGCGGCGCATCTTCTTCGCCTCCAGGCGCGTGGATCCCTTCAGGGCCTGGACCTGGTCCGCGGGATCGCTGCTTTCCTCGGAGGACGCTGAGCTACGCGCACGGCGGCGGCGACGGCGACGACCGGAGCTCTCCTCCTCGTCCGAGGACTCGGAGTCCTGCGCGGGCGCGTCGGACTTGTCGGCTTCTTCTTGGGCGGGGGCCGCAGCCTCGTCCGCCTTCTTGGAGCGACGGCGACGGCGGGTCTTCGGCTCGGCGGGCGCCTCCTCAGACTCAGACTCAGACTCGTCGCGGGAGCCTCGGGGGTTTGTGCAGTCTCGGCCTCGTCAGCGGCCTTCTTGGAGCGGCGGCGACGCTTCGGGGTAGCTTCTTCGCGAGGAGCGGACTCCTCGTCGACAGCAGCGGACTTGCGGCGACGCTTGGGTTCCGGCTCCTCAACAATCGCGGGAGGAGCGACCTCGGGGGCCGCCTGGAACACGGGTGCCTGGAAGAGCAGCGACGCGGCGGGTGCCACGGGCGTGGTGGATTCGGTTGTCACGATTCTCCAATGGTGGGTGCGCGCCCCGTGCCTGGACGCACCCTTTTTCATCGCCCTCGGGGGGCGGAAACCTAGTGGAGCGCTGATGCGCAGCTGCCGGCGGCATATGAATACGTCATCGCTCGGCTCTCGCCGCGGGGGCACTCCCGCGACATCCATTCACCTCTATTGTCGCACAACAGGGCCTTGTTCCGACGATGGGGTGATCAGGACAACGCAACACGGAGCTATATCTCACGGAAGAACCCATAAAAATTATTCGGACGCGTATGTCACAAAACAGGCTCTCAACCAGCATTTCAACCAATCCGACCGAGGTTTTTGGGCTACATTAATATCAACCCGTGACATAGGTCCCACGGACTTTGGACACGGGACAATCGACCCCAATCCCAACACGAGAAGGTCCCATCATGACCCTCGCGCAGACAGCGCTTGACGCGGTCACCGTCGGACGATGGCAGTTCGGTGTTACCACCGTCTACCACTTCGTCCTCGTGCCGCTGACGATCGGCCTGTCCCTGCTGGTTGCCATCATGCAGACAGCGTGGCACCGCACCGGCAAGGAATACTGGCTGCAAGCAACTCGCTTCTTTGGCAAGCTCCTCCTCATCAACTTCGCGCTCGGTGTCGCCACCGGTATCGTGCAGGAGTTCCAGTTCGGCATGAACTGGTCCGAATACTCCCGCTTCGTTGGCGACATCTTCGGCGCCCCCCTGGCCGTTGAGGCCCTCCTCGCCTTCTTCCTTGAGTCCACCTTCCTGGGCCTGTGGATTTTCGGCTGGGGCCGCCTCTCCAAGGGCATGCACCTGCTGACAATCTGGTGCGTCGCCCTGGGCACCATGTTCTCGGCGGCCTGGATTCTCGCAGCGAACGCATGGATGCAGCACCCCGTGGGCGCGCGCTTCAACCCCGAGACCGGCCGCGCCGAACTTGACGGCGTGAGCGGCTTCATGAAGCTCATCACCTCCGGCGTGTACCTGAGCGAATACGCGCACGTCATCACCTCCGCCTGGCTGGTCGCCGGCTCCTTCGTTGCCGGCATCTCCATCTGGTGGATGGTGCGCACCGCCCGCGAGGGCTCCGACGAGGCCATGGCTCAGTCTCGTAACATCTGGCGTCCGATCGCCCGCTTCGGCCTGCCCGCCGTCCTGATCGGCGGCCTCGGAACCGCCGCCTCCGGCCACATCCAGGGCCAGGAGATGGTTGAGGTCCAGCCCATGAAGATGGCTGCCGCCGAAGGCATCTGTGTGGACACCGAAGGCGCAGCCTTCACGATCGCCCAGTTCGGCTCCTGCCCCCTCGGCGATGACGGCGCGCAACCGACCCAGTTCATCAAGGTTCCCGGCGTCGCATCCTTCATGTCGCACAACTCCTTCACCGCCACCTCTGAGGGCGTCGCCGACGTCCAGGAGCGCATGGTGGAGCTGCTCAACTCCGATGCGAACTTCACCGCCAAGTACGGCGACGCCTCGCAGTACGACTTCCGTCCTCCGCAGATGGTCGCCTTCTGGTCGTTCCGCTTCATGATCGGTCTGGGCATGCTGGCCTTCCTGCTGGCGGCGTGGGGCCTGTGGGCGACCCGCGGCGGACGTACCTCGTCCAACAAGTGGCTGAGCGTCCTCGCCCTGGTCAACCTGCCCCTGCCGTTCGCGGCCGCTTCCTTCGGCTGGATCTTCACCGAGATGGGTCGTCAGCCGTGGGTTGTCGTCCCGAACCTGCAGGCGCTGTCCGCCGGCTCCGACCTCGGTTCCGTCAACATGATGACCGACATGGGTATCTCCCCCAACGTTCCCGCTGGCCAGGTGCTCACCTCGCTCATCCTCTTCACCCTGCTGTACGGCGTCCTCGGCGTCATGTGGTACATCCTCATGAAGCGCTACGCCGTCGAGGGCATCCATTCATCCAAGGCCGACAAGGCTAAGGATGATGCTCCCGCCGACCTGTCCTTCGGATACTGAGAGGAACACCGATCATGACTCTGGCTATCCTGTGGTTCGTTCTCATCGCCGTTCTGTGGACGGTCTACCTGATCCTCGAGGGCTTCGACTTCGGCGTCGGCATGCTTCTCCCCTTCGTCGCCAAGGGCGACCGTGAGCGCACCCAGACCGTGCGCACGATCGGCCCCCACTGGGACGGTAACGAGGTCTGGTTGCTCACCGCCGGTGGCGCCACCTTCGCTGCGTTCCCCGAGTGGTACGCGACCATGTTCTCGGGCATGTACCTCGCCCTCTTCCTGATTCTCGTCTGCCTGATCATCCGCGTCATGGCCCTCGAGTGGCGTTCCAAGGTCGCCACCGAACAGTGGCGTCACGCGTGGGACTGGGCGCACACGATCAGCGCGTGGCTCGTTCCGATCCTGCTGGGCGTTGCCTTCGCTAACTTCGTGCAGGGCATGAAGATCGAGGTCGTCGACGTTGCTACCGGCACCGTCATCGACCCGACTCTGGTGGATCAGTCCCTCGCGGGCGCGACCCACCAGCTGACCGGCGGTTTCTTCTCGCTGCTGACCCCCTACACGATCCTGGGTGGCCTGGCTGTCATGGCCGTGTGCCTGGCTCACGGCGCTCAGTTCCTGGCGCTCAAGACGACGGGCGAGGTCCGTGACCGCGCCAACGCGATTGCCGCTCCTGTGACGATCGCCGCGACCGTCCTGGCCGCCGCGTGGCTGATCTGGGGCCAGTTCGTCTACACGACGAACGTCCTGGCGTGGATCCCGCTCGTGGTCGCCGCGCTCGCGATCATCGCCTCGACGGCTCTATCTCAGGCGTCGCTGCGTCGTGAGGGCTGGTCCTTCGTGGCTTCCTCCGTCGCGATCGCTGGCGCTGTCGCATGGGTCTTCTCCTCGATGGCCCCCGCCGTTCAGAAGTCGTCGATCAACCCGGCGTACTCGCTGACGATCGATCAGGCCTCGTCGACGACCGCCACACTGACCGTCATGACGATCGTCACGGTCTGCCTGCTGCCGATCGTCCTGGTCTACGTCTTCTGGTCCTACTGGATGTTCCGCGCTCGCGTGGGCGCCGAGGACGTTGAGACGCGCACCGGTCTGCTCCTCAAGAAGATCCGCGTGGGCGAGAACTTCTTCGCCAGCTGATCCTCGCATCACGACGCGCCCGGTCCCTCTTACAGGGGCCGGGCGCGTTTGTTGTCACGCCACGAGGGTGGGGACCTTTGGCCCATGACGAGCCGTTTTAAGGCACAATAGATACGTGCGTCCCTTTGATCCTCGCTTGTTGCGTTATGCCCGCTCGGCGCGCGGTCCCATCGCTGTGACGGCCCTCCTGGGGACGTTCACTGCGTTGTTGGTTCTCGCCCAGGCACTTCTCATTTCCGCAGCCCTCTCCCCCGTCGTCTCGGGCACTGCGTCCCTCACCGACGTCTGGCCCTTCATTGTGGGAATCGCGGCCGTGTTCGCCTGCCGCGCACTCATCGTCGCAGCCCGTGAGGCGGTGAGCACTCGCGCGGCCGCCGCCGCGGTCAGGGAGCTGCGCGGACGCGTCGTCGATGCGAGCGTCACGCTCGGGCCTCGCTGGAGGGCTACCAAAGGTGCGGAGACGACGACGCTGCTGTCGACCGGTCTCGAGGATCTGCGCCCCTACTTCGTCTCCTTCCTTCCCCAGCTCGTCCTCGTGTGCACGGTGACCCCGACGGCCCTCGGCGTCATTCTTCTGCTCGACTTCTGGTCCGCGCTTATCGCCCTCATCGTTATCCCTCTGATCCCGATCTTCATGATTCTCATCGGACGCTTTACGCAGGCGGCCTCGGAGGACAAGCTCGCGTCGATGAAGCGCCTGACCGCCCAGCTCCTCGACCTCATGTCGGGCCTTCCCACGCTGCGCGGCCTCGGCCGCGAAAAGGCACCGCGCACGCACCTGCACGCTCTGGGCGCCGCGAATACGAAGGCCACGATGGCCACGCTTCGCGTCGCGTTCCTCTCGGGCGGCGTGCTCGAGTTCCTGACGACCCTGTCGGTGGCCCTCGTCGCCGTCGAGGTTGGCATGCGCCTCGTTTTCGGCAACATTTCGCTGTTCCACGGCCTCGCCGTCATCATGCTCGCGCCCGAGGTTTTCGAACCCCTGCGCCAGGTCGGCGCGCAGTTCCACGCCTCGGCAAACGGCGTGACGGCCTCGAAGGCCGCTTTCGACATCATCGAGGAGGCCGAGGCCGTGGCCTCCCCCGGAACCGATGCATGCCCCGACATGGCACGCACCGACATCGTTCTCGATGGCCTCGGCGTGCGTGCGCGCGGCGCGTGGGCTCCGGCTCCGACGAACGGCGTCATCGCGCCCGGCGTCGTGACGGCGCTGTCTGGTCCCTCCGGCGCGGGCAAGTCCACGATTGTCGCGTGCTTGCTGGCCGACATGACACCGGACGCTGGCCGTGTCCTGCTGCGCCCCTCGTCCTCCGTCAGCGGCGGGTCAATCCTGTCGGATATAGATCCCGCGACCTGGCGTCGCCAGATCTCGTGGGTGCCTCAATCCCCCACGCTGGTTCCCGGTACGATCCTGGACAACATGGGCGATCTGCCGCTCGACGACCTGAACGATGCGGCAGCGGCGACCGGCTTCGATGATGTCTTGGCCGCCGCCCCCGACGGGTGGAATACCGTCATCGGCTCCGGCGGCGTCGGCCTGTCCGTTGGTCAGCGCCAGCGCCTTGCACTCACGCGCGCCCTAGCCGCACACTCCCAGGTCGTCATCCTCGACGAGCCCACCGCGCACCTCGATGCCGTCAGCGAAGAAACCGTTGTGCGGGCCATCGATGCGATGCGGGATGCGGGGCGAACCGTCATCGTCATCGCGCACCGCGCTGCCATGATGGAGGCCGCGGATACCGTCATCGACGTTCGCTCGGCCGCTGACGAGGAGGCACGCGCATGAAGCTCTTTCTGACCCGCTCCGAATCCGCCGCGCTGCGCCGATGCATCGCCATGCTCCAGGTCTCGCGCTCGGGCTTCGCTCTGTCGTTGCTGCTCGGCGTCACCGCCCTCGGCGCCGCGATCGCTCTCGGCGGCACCGCCGCCTGGCTCATCGCACGCGCCTCCCAGCAACCCCCGGTGCTCTACCTAACGGTCGCCGCCACCTCGGTCCGCCTCTTTGGTGTCTCGCGTGCCCTCGCACGCTACCTGTCGCGCCTCGCCTCCCACAAGGTGGCGCTGACGGGCATGGACAACCTGCGTAACAACCTCTACGACGAGTTGGCTGCGGCCCCCGGAACGAAGCTCTCGACGCTGCGCCGAGGCGATCTCATGACCCGCGCCGGAGCCGACGTCGATGAGGTCGGCAACGTCGTCGTCAAGACTCTCCTACCCGCCCTCGTCGCGGCGATCGTCGGCGTGGGCACAGTCGGTGTCATCACGATCATCTCGCCGGCGGCCGGCATCATCCTTGCGCTCAGCCTCGTCGTCTCGGGCGTCATTGCCCCGGCCCTCATCGCCCGTTCGGTGCGCCTGGCCGAGACCCAGGGAGCCGATGCGCGCACCGACATCGCTGCAACCTCGCTCGCGATCCTCGAGGGCGCCACCGAGTTGTCGATGGCGGGCACGCTGGAGCGCGCACGCCGCTCCCTGGACCGTGCTGAAGGCGAGCTGAGCGCCGCTCTGGCCCGCTCGGCCCGCCTGTCCGCGTTCGCGCGCGGCCTCGACGTGTGCGCGATGGGCATCGCCGTGATCGGCGCGCTCCTCATCGGGATCCCGCAGACAACCTCGGGGGCCCTCGCGCAGGTCCTCCTGGCCGTCATCGTGCTCGTCCCTCTGTCTTCCTTCGAGGGAGTCGCCGAACTGACGCCCGCCGCGGCCCAGCTCGTGCGCAGCGCCCAGTCCGCGACGCGTATCTGCTCACTCCTGGACGAGGAAGCACCGGCACAGCCCCACGATATTCCGGAAGGCCCCACCGTCATCGAGGCACGCGATCTCGCCATCGGATGGCCGTGCGGACCAACGCTCGCAACGGGTATTTCGCTGACGCTGCGACCCGGATCGTCCCTCGCGATCGTCGGCCCCTCAGGCATCGGCAAGACGACGCTTCTGACAACCCTCACGGGTATCATCCCGCCCAAGTCGGGCAGTGCCCTGATCAACGGCGTTCCCGCGTGGGGAGCCGATCGCGACCAGCTCACCTCGCGCATCACGATGACAGCAGAGGACGCTCACGTCTTCGCCACCACCATCTACGAAAACCTGCGGGTCGCACGCGCATCCCTCACCCGGGACGAGGCCTCGGAGCTCCTGTCTCGAGCCGGCCTCGCGCAGTGGGTCCAGTCCCTGCCCGACGGCCTCGACACCGTGATCGGCTCCGGAGGCACGACCGTGTCCGGCGGCGAGCGTCGCCGCCTTCTCATGGCCAGAGCTCTCGCCGCGCCCGCTCCGATCATGGCTCTCGACGAGGCCTCCGAGCACCTCGATGCAGCGACCGCCGACCGCCTCATGGAAACGTTGCTGACGCGCTCGCCCGACCGGGCTACCCTGGTGGTCACCCACCGCTTGAGCGCCCTGGACCAGGCCGACCACGTCATCGTTTTGGCTGCGCCCGAGCCCGGCCAGTGCGCGACGATCGCCGCGCGCGGCACACACGACGAGGTCCTACAGGCCCTCCCCACCTACCGGTGGGCCCTCGACCAGGAGGAACAATGAGCACCGACTCCACTGACTTCACGCTGCTGAAAGCGGCCCTGGACCTCACCAGCTCCCTGGATCTGAAGGCCGGCCTGCAGAACTTCGTGGACCAGGCCTGCGCCCTCACGTCCTCTCCGCACGCCACGCTTTCGGTCCTGGACACATGGGGGGCCACCACCCTGCAACTCGAGTTCCACGAGTCCGGTCCAATCCCGCAGATCCCCGAACCTCTCATGACGGCGATTCCCGCGAGCGAGCCTCTCCTCGTCAACTCGCCGTCGGACGCAGCCGACCTCGATCTGCCGGAAACCACTCCCCCGTTCCTGGGCGTCTCTATCCTCGTGCACGAGCAGGTCTACGGACGCCTCTACCTGTGCGGAAAGGCGGGCGGGTATTCATCCGCCGATGCCGCTGTCCTCAGCGCGCTCGCGCCCGCCGCCGGCATTGCCGTCGAAAACGCGCACCTGTACGCGGACTCGAAGCGCACCGAACGGTGGATCAGCGCCTCGCAGTCGCTCACGACCACCATGCTGGAGGGTGCCGACGAGGAGGAGGCGCTCGAGCTCATTGCCAAGACCGTGCGCGAAGTGTCCCACGCGGACACCGCCATCATCGTCCTTCAGTCCGTGGGCGACACCTGGGCAGCCGAAATCGTCGACGGCAAGAATGCCTCCAGCCTGCTGGGCTTGACTTTCCCGCCCGAAGGCCGCGCGATGAGCGTGTTGCACGAGGGCACCGGCATGATCGTCGACTCGATGTCGCGCGCGCAGACGATGCGTGTCCCTCAGCTAGCGGCCTTCGGATCTGCCCTCTACGCTCCCCTGCGTTCACGTGGCGTGTCCTCCGGTGTCCTCATTCTGCTCCGTCAGATTGGCGCACCCGAGTTCGACAGCTCCGAGCTCTCGCTCGCTGAATCCCTCGCCTCCCAGGCCACGCTCGCGCTCGAGCTCGCGTCCGCTCGCCACGCGCAGGACGTGGCCGCGCTGCTGGACGAGCGCGACCGTATCGGGCGCGACCTCCACGACTTTGCCATCCAGCAGCTGTTTGCGACCGGCATGG
>SKEK01001409.1_pt1 | contig 10630 bp, 19 predicted proteins | sample 4826761 | NCBI WGS metagenome assembly SKEK01 (sample SAMN11008811, study PRJNA524170) | human gut metagenome | biome: Human fecal sample; material: Feces; isolation source: fecal sample from pouch patient p32 | host: Homo sapiens | place: Israel: Tel-Aviv | collected 2015-10-13 | reverse complement strand
ACGTATTCGGTGAACGCACTATGGCGACGCTGGGGCGTCTTATGAGCCTGCTGTCACCCTTTGACGTGGTGATATGGATGACGGATGGCTGGCCGCTGTATGAATCCCGCCTGAAGGGAAAGCTGCACGTAATCAGCAAGCGATATACGCAGCGAATTGAGCGGCATAACCTGAATCTGAGGCAGCACCTGGCACGGCTGGGACGGAAGTCGCTGTCGTTCTCAAAATCGGTGGAGCTGCATGACAAAGTCATCGGGCATTATCTGAACATAAAACACTATCAATAAGTTGGAGTCATTACCTGAGGTGAGATAGAAATGACAGAGGGGAAATCTGTGAAGATATTTGACGAGCAAGCTACACTGCCTGGATTTTATGTTAGGGATATTTCTTCGTTCTATGACGAACCAACATTTGATATTTTATTTGTCGATGATGATGGTATATGTCGGTATTCGAACGATATTTTTAGTTCAGAGCAAGAAGCCATCAATTACGCAGAGAAATGCAATGCCAAAACAGCCGACTATGAACGCTGGGATTACTGCAAACATAATCGCTGGATTCTGACTCAACACATTGAAGCCAAATCCTCCTAGCTCGCAATCACAAAATGAAATTAGGCAGCAAACCACTTATTTGAGAGGAATTAATATGTCATCAATCCGCTTAACTACGAGAATGAAAGAGGAAATCGCTCGTAACGCTTTAATTAAGTCTGGGGTTTTCACTGAACTTGAAGAAGTAACAAAGTTAAAGAACCAGCTTGCACTTGACGCCAGAGTTATTGCGTTTGGCGGTAAAAAGAAAACTGAGGAAGTGGATCAGTTATCATCCAAGTTGATAGCTATAAGTGAAGAACTTGGAAAGATGGGATGTTCATTTTACTCATACGATGTTCGTTCTACTTCAATTTATCTGACTGTATCTGGCAGAAGGGTTGGATGGCATTCATATGGGAAAGACGGCAACGGCGAAGATATATTTCTCCCTACTCCGATAAAAGATAAATGCATGTTTGACGCAGAGCACGAAATAACAAAAAGGTTTGATGAAATCTGCGCATTGCAACAAAAACTTGAAGCCAAGAAAAAGGATATCGAATCAAATGTATGGGCTGCTTTGAACTCAGTCACAACAGTTAAGCGACTTATTGAGGTTTGGCCTGAAAGCAAAGAATTGCTACCAAAAGAAGCAGATAAAGCAAGTACAGCACTTCCTGCTTTACGGGTAGAAGATTTGAATAAGATGATTGGACTTCCTTCCGAGGCCGCATAGTCGGCCTTTATTTTTGGCACTAACAACAGAATAAACACTGCACTGTGTATTCATTCCAACGAGTGAATACACGGAGCAATGTCGCTCGTAACTAAACAGGAGCCGACTTGTTCTGATTATTGGAAATCTTCTTTGCCCTCCAGTGTGAGGGCAATTTTTTTGATGGAGGATATATGAAATTACGTGTCTGGCATATCCCGCAAGTACCTATGAAGCCGTTCATTGTAGAAGTGGCAAGTGTTGAAGAGGGTGTTCGCCTGATGGACGCACTGGCTGATTATGACGCCTTTCAGTATGACAACAACATCAAGCCTGATTACTGCAATGCTAACGGCCTTGAGATGTGGGATGAGAGCCTTACCGATGAAGATTTATCAGAGATGGGGCTTACTGATCGCTGGGTGGATTGGTACAGCGAATGCCAATGTTACGACGACCCACGTAAATATCTCGAAAGCCTGAAAGAAGAAACATCAGCCGCCTAAGCGCGGCTTTACCGCATACCAATAACGCTTCACTCGAGGCGTTTTCGTTATGCAATCAAATATAAGGAGTTACCCATGATGCACTTTCAGCTCGCGGGTAGCGGCGTCATGTCCGCTTTCTACCCGCACGAATCTGAATTATCACGCCGAGTTAAACAATTAATCAGAGCAGCAAAGAAACAACTGGAGGCGTTATGCGCAATGAAATAGCCATCAATCACCAGATGCTTCGTGCAGCACAAAACAAAGCAGTAATAGCAAGATTTATTGGTGATTCCAAAATGTGGCTTGAAGCAAATAAAGCGATGAAATCAGCGATCAACATTCCGTGGTATCGCAGGAAATGAGTTTTACAGATAACTGGTCAGACGAAGAATTCATTCGTCAGATGAACAAAATGCTCAATCAGCACAAAGAACAGGAGAAAGATGATGATTCTGACTCTGAATGATAAGCGTGAAATATCGCAAATAATCGCAAGTTTTACTGATGAAGATTACGAACGAATCAACAGTGAAGTTGATCGCCTCTGCAAACGTTGCGACCCAATAAGCGAAATGCTTCGCTCATATAAACCAGATGAACACACTAAGGACGCTATCGACTGGCTGGAAGATGATGACTGTAACTATCAGGAAAAAGCCGCTGAATGGTTCTGGGATGCAATAACCGAAAGAGTTAAGGCTGAATATGCCTTCGCAATATTCAAACGCAGACACATTTATGGAGAAGCAGCATGAGCAATATCGTTGAATTCGTTAAACAGCAGGAGCAGTTATTCTGCGGAGCATTGACTGAACAGACGGTGACATGGGCTAAGGAAAGCCAGTTTGCAATTCAGTATTTCCAGAAAAATGATTACCTGGCTAAAACGGCACTGGCAAATCCGACTAGCGCACAGAACGCTATCATCAACGTTGCGGCGATCGGCATCACCTTAAACCCGGCCAGCAAACTGGCTTATCTGGTTCCTCGCGACGGCATGGTGTGCCTTGATATCAGTTACATGGGATTACTTCATCTTGCGCAATCGACAGGATCAATTAAGTGGGGGCAATGCAAACTGGTGTACTCAAACGACACCTATGAATCAAACGGCCTTGATTCAGCACCAACCCACAAATACAACGCATTTGGTGAGCGAGGCTCTATTGTTGGTGGTTATTGCACGGTTAAAACAGCAGATGGTGACTACCTGACTGAAGAAATGAGTCTGGCAGAAATTAAAGCTGTGGAAGCAACGAGCAAGGCAAAGAATGGACCGTGGAAGACATTCTGGGAAGAGATGGCGCGTAAAACCATAGTTAAACGCGCCAGCAAATACTGGCCTAAAGCCCAGCGACTGGATAATGCCATTCACCTGCTTAACGAAGATGAAGGTATGCATCAGGAACCAGTTATGCCGCACAAATCAGAGGAAGATATCCGCGAAGATGAACGGAAACGCCAGCAGGAAATAATGGAAAAAGCACAACTTCTTTGTGATGAAATGGCTCAGGCAGAAAACATGGATGATTTGAAGCGATATTTTGCAGAAGCATATCGCCTGACATCTGGAATGAAATTGCAGCAGAACGTACAAGCCATTTACATAGAATGCAAAGCGAAACTGGAGGTTGCCAGTGAGCAAACTGTATGAAATAGCCAATGAATACGCAAAGCTGATGGATTCAGATTTAGAGCCAGAGATGATTGCTGACACAATAGAAGGCATGGAAGGAGAATTTACCGATAAAATAGAGCAACTCCTTTCCGTCATTAAAAATGAATCTGGTTATGCTGAAAGCCTCAAGGAAGAGGCAAAGTCACTGAATGAGCGAGCCGCAGTAATTCAAAATAAGATTGACAGCATCAAATCATATATAGCGTCATCGCTTGAAATGGTTGGCAAGAAAAATATTCGAGCAGGTATTCACCAGGTAACAATCCGCAAACCGTCAGAAACTGTAGAAATCATCGACTCAAGCGCCCTTCCTCCTGAATACGTTGAGTTTGAAACGACAATTAAAGCCGACAAACTGGCAATCAAACACCAACTAAAAGCAGGAATAAATATCCCCGGCGCTCAACTCAAAGTTGGGAAACCTTCACTTCTTATCAAATAACGGTATCGACTATGAAAAAGACTCCATGGGAGAAATGGGAAGTCGATTTCTTGCGCGAAGTGGCGGCGACAATGCCAGTTGAAGTTATCGCTGAAAAACTGGAAAGGACTGAAAAAGCAGTAATGGCGAAAGCAACAAGGATTGGCGCTGACATTGTTAGCCGACTTCGTGGAAGACGATGGACAAGAGCCGAAGTATCACTTTTCGGTAAGTTCTCCGCAGAAGAAATAGCAATTGCAACCTGCCGCTCAATTTATTCAGTAAGAGCTATGCGATACAAGCTAAAAAAACTCGATGAAGAAAGAGCAGGCATACAAATAAATTAACATGGAGTAATTAACAATGAAGCTAAACATAGACCTCGGAAAATACGTTATTACCGGTACCAAACACGACCTGATTCTTAGTGAAAGAGGAATTATCAAAGAAGGTGATAATGCAGGGAAAGAAACACTAAGTCGTATCGGTTATTACAGCAAGTTTGAGCATCTGGTTAAAGAGTTATGCAACCGTGAAATCCTGTTATCTCAGGCGCAGACGCTGCAGGATATTCAGCAGCATATCGAGACTTTAGGTATGTCACTTAGCATGGCTATTGACCAGTTCGTGGAGAGTAAATCATGAGAGGACTTGCATACAATCCCGGCATTCTTCCGGCAGAAATGATTATTCGCCAACGCGTAAAGCCAATGCCATCGAGAGAGGAATTGCTTAAGAGAAATAGTTTCGGTTCTGTTAATGACAACAAATATCTGAATGCGATGTTGCGTAAAGGAGGCAAGCAGTGAGTGTATGTCTTATTGATAAACGTCGACGTGGGCAACAAATACCATCTGTTGGAATGCCGAATCACACATGGTTTTGCGTACTTGATATCGATGGTATGGATGCGTTGGTTGACACTCGTCATTACTGCGATACCGCAACAGCTACTCCGGCGAAAGCAAAGAAAATGGCTGCTCTGATAGAAAACTGGACTCCACCTGATGGTTGGTGCAATGGGAATGATCGAGATTGGCATGAAAAAATGAAGGGCTATATCTGCGATTTCTTACGTAAATGCAACGGATTCAGGGTGATGTGACATGAACAAGATTGACTATCAGGCACTGCGTGCTAAGGCAGAAAAAGCAACGTGTGGTGAGTGGTCGCTCGAATATGGAGAGGAGAGATTTGATGCTGGTGATGCGCTAATTCATCGTGAAGTTGTTGGATATCTTCCCATTTGCAGAATTGAAGGAGCGCATCCTGAAAGCGGTTTCGATGAAGATTTCCAGATGGAACAGCAGGCCAATGCTGAATTTATTGCTGCCTTTAATCCAAAGGTTGCTTTGGCACTACTGGATGAACGGGAAAGGAACCAGCAATACATCAAATCACGCGACCAAGAGAACGAGGATATTGCGCTTACGGTTGGGAGGCTGCGCGTTGAGCTGGAAGCCGCAAAAAAGCGCATAGCAGAACTGGAAGCCGAACCCGTAAGCCAAACTTACAACTTGCCAGAATTAATCGAGGGCATGGAAGTTTCCATTGATGTAAGCACTTGTGATGCTGATTTAGGTAATCGCTATTTCGGCACCGTCACCGAGGCGTTAGAACTTGATACAGCCAAGAATGGTTACATCCTCCTGGTTCAGGACGCAGAGCCAAACTTCGATGTAAATGGCAACTCTCCGGTAACTCCGGATGGTTGGGTTATAGTGCCGAAGAAACTAACCGCTGAGAACGGCGCTAAGGGTGTGCTATCCGGTGAATTTTCAGAAACTACGTTTATAAGCTGCCCGGAATGCTTTGGTGATGATGATTGCGAAACTTGTGACGGCAGCGGGAGAATCGAAATCAAGGTTCCAGTCAGTTGGACAACTATCAAAACTATTTGGGCTAAAGGGTGTGAGTACTTTTCAATAGTAGCACCGCAGCAAGATGGGTGATGAAAACAAGTATTTATAACTTAAAAGCATTAAAAAATCGCTTATAGATCAAAAGAAATCTACGTCAAATATTACTATATTTCAATGTGTTATAATTACCCCGTACATAAAATGGGGGGACACAAAATGTTCAAACGCTGCATCACCAAGTGTGGAAGCACACCTGACATCCAAGCTTTTATTAATGAAGATGGTAAGCTTGTTGTTGAGAGGAGTGGTCCTTTTATTAGCAAACAACTTATCATTACCTCTCCAGCGGAGATGGCCGGGGAATGGATAGTTTCTGAACCAGAGGAGTTGCACATCCCGCTTCCTTATGGCCCTCAGGGACTGATTTATAACCGTTATGTTCAGAAGGAGGCGGGTTGACAATGTCAGGCATAACATCGCCGAGAAATCGAAAGAAAAACAGAACAAGGTAAACGTTGACCTTGCAGCATCAGGCATGGAGTACAGAGAGCGCCTTAACATACCTGTTATCACTGAGCAGGTATCATGAGAGCAACCTGAGCACTCACGCGAGTATTTCATGGAGCGCATCAGATACTATCGCGAGCAGTCGTTAAACATGCCCAAGGGAAGCAACCCATGGTATATCGATATGGATGAACAGAACGCCAAGAAGTAAACGCAATTTGAACGAATGCGAACCCGCCGAGTGCGGGTTTTCTTTTATCTGAACTCGCTACGGCGAGTTTTGTTTTATGGAGATGATAAATGCACTTCCGAGTCACAGGTGAATGGAATGGAGAACCATTCAACAGAGTTATCGAAGCAGAGGACATCAACGACTGCTATAACCACTGGATGATATGGGCGCAGATAGCACATGCAGACGTAACCAATATTCGAATTGAAGAACTGAAAGAACACCAAGCCGCCTGATGGCGGTTTTTTATTGCCTGATTTGCAGGTTCGATTCCCTATTCGGAGATAGCACTCATGCAACACGAACTACAGCCTGATTCACTGGTTGATTTGAAATTCATCATGGCTGATACTGGCTTTGGTAAAACCTTCATCTATGACCGGATTAAGTCCGGCGACCTGCCTAAAGCCAAAGTTATCCACGGGCGAGCAAGATGGTTATATCGTGACCATTGTGAATTCAAAAATAAGCTCTTAAGCCGCGCCAATGGGTAAAATAGCGGGTAAAATATTTCTCACATCTAAAAAACACCATTCCAATCAATCCCCTGCCGCGTCAAGTAGATGTCTGCAGGGGACACCATCCTTGTGTTTATCCCTAAAACCACATAAAAACCGTAAATTAAATTCGAACTAGCAGGCCGAATAAGGCACACCAGGAACTCGTGGTTTTATTCATTATGAAGTGGTTTTTACCTGTTCTCTTAGCCAGGTAATAAACGCTTCAATTTTTGGCCACTGCCTGCCCGGTAATGTGGTGATGTAATAATGCTGATGGCATTTCACCGTCATATCGCCAAACGGCGCGACGAGCTCACCACTGGCAAGCCTTTTTTGTACCAGGCGTTTTCTTCCCATCGCCACCCCAATATGATTCATCGCGGCAATAACAGCTAAATCAGAACGATCAAAGCCAATTCCAGAAGATGTCGGCAAATTAACCGCATAATGTTGCGCCCAACTATGCCATTCATCCGTACCGGAGTCGTTGCTCCATGCCTGTCTGTCATGGAGCAACGTACAGTGACACAGGTTAATTACCGTGTTGGTTAAAGCATGTCTTTGAGCGTATTCCGGGCTACATACTGGCAGGATTTCTTCATCCATCAGAAAGTGATGAGTGAGTTGCGCTGACGGCGCATCATCAAAGTAGATCGCCAAATCGATTCCGGCACGTTGCAGATTGACGTTGTCATTACCAGTGAGCACGGTGAGCGAAATAGACGGATACCGGCGTGTAAAGTCACCTAATGCGGGCACCAACCAGCATTGGGCGATAGAGGGCCGGGAATACAGAGTTAACGTTCCCGATAACTCCTGATTTTTGATATCAAGAATTTCCTGGTTCAGGGTATCCAGCGACGATTTTAGCGCCCAATAAACACGTTTCCCCTCGTGCGTTAATTCCACTTTGCGATGGGAACGAACAAACAACTGAATGCCCAATTCTTCTTCCAGCTGATTGATACGGTGACTTACCGCACTGGGGCTCAGCGACAATTCCTCTGCCGCCAGGGCGAAGGACTGATGCCTGGCAGCCACTTCAAAAGTATGCATTTTTGATAATTGCCAGCCGTTAAGCAGCCGATTTCTTATTTCACGAAGGGGTTCCATAATCACCTCATTTTTCGCTTAAGTGTAAAAAAATAGCGGCAAAATTTCAGCTATGAGATGAGCTAAAGTGAACCATATCTCAATTCACCTTCATTTTTAGATGTAAATCACTCCATTGATGCAATTTACCTCATGTGAAAGGCAAATTTTATCGTTTGTCAGCCTGCGTTGTTTTTTTGTCCAATATCATCAGGTTAATCACAGGGGAAGGTGAGATATGCACTCTCAAATCTGGGTTGTGAGCACGCTGCTTATCAGCATCGTGTTAATTGTACTGACCATCGTGAAGTTCAAATTCCACCCGTTTCTGGCGCTGTTGCTGGCCAGCTTCTTCGTGGGAACGATGATGGGCATGGGGCCACTGGATATGGTAAATGCTATTGAAAGTGGAATTGGCGGAACGCTGGGGTTCCTCGCAGCGGTTATCGGCCTTGGCACGATACTGGGAAAAATGATGGAAGTATCCGGGGCCGCAGAAAGAATTGGTCTGACACTTCAACGCTGCCGCTGGCTTTCAGTTGATGTCATTATGGTGCTGGTTGGCCTGATTTGTGGCATCACGCTGTTTGTTGAAGTGGGCGTCGTGCTATTGATTCCTCTGGCTTTTTCAATTGCCAAAAAAACCAATACCTCATTATTAAAGCTTGCCATTCCGCTATGTACCGCATTGATGGCAGTGCACTGCGTGGTTCCTCCACATCCGGCTGCTTTATATGTTGCCAATAAGCTGGGCGCAGATATCGGTTCGGTGATCGTCTACGGTTTGCTGGTTGGGCTGATGGCATCACTGATCGGTGGCCCACTTTTCCTTAAATTTCTGGGTCAACGACTGCCCTTTAAACCTGTACCCACAGAGTTTGCAGATCTCAAAGTTCGCGATGAAAAAACACTACCGTCATTAGGCGCAACGTTATTCACCATACTGCTACCCATTGCGCTGATGTTGGTTAAAACGATTGCCGAATTGAATATGGCGCGTGAGAGTGGTTTGTATATCTTGGTTGAGTTTATTGGCAACCCTATCACTGCCATGTTTATCGCCGTGTTTGTCGCCTATTATGTGTTGGGTATACGCCAGCATATGAGCATGGGGACGATGCTCACACATACGGAAAATGGCTTCGGTTCTATTGCTAATATTTTGCTGATTATCGGGGCCGGAGGCGCATTCAACGCCATTTTAAAAAGCAGCAGTCTCGCTGATACGCTGGCAGTTATTCTCTCCAATATGCATATGCACCCGATTCTTCTGGCCTGGTTAGTGGCTCTTATTCTGCATGCGGCAGTGGGCTCCGCTACCGTGGCAATGATGGGGGCAACGGCAATTGTTGCACCCATGCTGCCGCTGTATCCCGACATCAGCCCGGAAATTATTGCGATTGCTATCGGTTCAGGTGCAATTGGCTGCACGATCGTTACGGACTCGCTTTTCTGGCTAGTGAAGCAATATTGCGGCGCTACGCTCAATGAAACATTTAAATACTATACGACAGCGACATTTATCGCTTCAGTCGTCGCTCTGGCGGGCACATTCCTGCTGTCATTTATCATCTAAGCGCAAAGAGACGTACTATGGAAAACGCTAAAATGAACTCGCTCATCGCCCAGTATCCGTTGGTAAAGGATCTGGTTGCTCTTAAAGAAACCACCTGGTTTAATCCTGGCACGACCTTATTGGCTGAAGGTTTACCTTATGTTGGCCTGACCGAACAGGATGTTCAGGACGCCCATGCGCGCTTATCCCGTTTTGCACCCTATCTGGCAAAAGCATTTCCTGAAACTGCTGCCACTGGGGGGATTATTGAATCAGAACTGGTTGCCATTCCGGCTATGCAAAAACGGCTGGAAAAGGAATATCAACAACCGATCAGCGGGCAACTGTTACTGAAAAAAGATAGCCATTTGCCCATTTCCGGCTCCATAAAAGCACGCGGCGGGATTTATGAAGTCCTGGAACACGCAGAAAAACTGGCTCTGGAAGCGGGGTTGCTGACGCTTGATGATGACTACAGCAAACTGCTTTCTCCGGAGTTTAAACAGTTCTTTAGCCAATACAGCATTGCTGTGGGCTCAACCGGAAATCTGGGGTTATCAATCGGCATTATGAGCGCCCGCATTGGCTTTAAGGTGACAGTTCATATGTCTGCTGATGCCCGGGCATGGAAAAAAGCGAAACTGCGCAGCCATGGCGTTACGGTCGTGGAATATGAGCAAGATTATGGTGTTGCCGTCGAGGAAGGACGTAAAGCAGCGCAGTCTGACCCGAACTGTTTCTTTATTGATGACGAAAATTCCCGCACGTTGTTCCTTGGGTATTCCGTCGCTGGCCAGCGTCTTAAAGCGCAATTTGCCCAGCAAGGCCGTATCGTCGATGCTGATAACCCTCTGTTTGTCTATCTGCCGTGTGGTGTTGGCGGTGGTCCTGGTGGCGTCGCATTCGGGCTTAAACTGGCGTTTGGCGATCATGTTCACTGCTTTTTTGCCGAACCAACGCACTCCCCTTGTATGTTGTTAGGCGTCCATACAGGATTACACGATCAGATTTCTGTTCAGGATATTGGTATCGACA
>SKEK01001403.1_pt1 | contig 10648 bp, 9 predicted proteins | sample 4826761 | NCBI WGS metagenome assembly SKEK01 (sample SAMN11008811, study PRJNA524170) | human gut metagenome | biome: Human fecal sample; material: Feces; isolation source: fecal sample from pouch patient p32 | host: Homo sapiens | place: Israel: Tel-Aviv | collected 2015-10-13 | reverse complement strand
TTTCTCGTTAAGCTTCTCTTTCACGCCCAGGTCAACCAGCTCGCCGTAGAAGTTAATCCCTTCGCCGTAGAGGATCTGGAATTCAGCCTGTTTAAACGGCGCGGCGATTTTGTTTTTCACCACTTTAACGCGGGTTTCGCTGCCGACAACGTTGTCGCCCTCTTTCACCGCACCGATACGACGGATATCCAGACGAACAGATGCGTAGAACTTCAGTGCGTTACCGCCGGTGGTGGTTTCTGGGTTACCGAACATCACACCGATCTTCATGCGGATCTGGTTGATGAAGACCACTAAGCAGTTGGCGCTCTTGATGTTACCGGTCAGCTTACGCAGCGCCTGTGACATCAAACGGGCTTGCAGACCAACGTGAGAGTCGCCCATCTCACCTTCGATTTCAGCTTTTGGTGTCAGTGCGGCCACGGAGTCAACAATGATCACATCGACCGCACCAGAACGAACCAGTGCATCACAGATTTCCAATGCTTGTTCACCGGTATCTGGCTGAGAGATCAGCAGATCATCAACCTGCACCCCCAGTTTGGCGGCGTAAACCGGATCCAGTGCATGCTCAGCATCGATAAAAGCACAGGTTTTACCGCACTTTTGCGCTTGAGCAATAACAGACAGAGTAAGGGTGGTTTTACCGGACGATTCCGGACCAAAGATTTCAACAATACGGCCGGTCGGCAGACCGCCAATACCCAGCGCAATATCCAGACCCAAAGAGCCGGTAGAAATTGCTTCGATATCTAACGTCTTGGTATCACCCAGACGCATGATAGAGCCTTTACCGAATTGCTTTTCAATCTGTCCTAACGCTGCGGCCAAGGCTTTCTGTTTGTTCTCGTCCATTACTCTTATCCCCACGAAATCAGTCACGCGTTGTATGCCGAACAGTATACTGTATAGTCATACAGTATCAAGCCCTGTTTAAAAGAGAAACTCATTTAACAGGGTTTGCAATGCAAAATGCACCGCCTGCTCACGAACGGCATGCCGATCGCCAGAAAAAAGTTGATGGCAAGCTAAGGTGCGCCCGCTACGGCTGGCAAAGGCAAACCACACGGTACCGACCGGTTTACTCTCGCTGCCGCCACCCGGGCCTGCAATCCCGCTCACCGCAATTGCCACGTCAGCCTCTGACGCCAGCAGCGCGCCATGTACCATCTCGCACACCGTTGGTTCACTGACCGCGCCATAAGTATCCAGCGTTTGCCAAGAGACTCCTAACATCTGATGCTTGGCCTGATTGGTATAAGTGACAAAACCGCGCTCTACATACTGCGAGCTTCCCGCAATATCCGTCAGCGCGGCCATGATCCCGCCTCCGGTGCACGATTCGGCGGCAGCAATTTTCCAGCCCAATTGGGTTAAACGGGCCCCCACCGCTTCGCTTAGTGATAACAAACTCTGATACATACCTTTCCCCAGATTTTTTCACCCTGTATTGCCAGTGTAACCCAAGCGCTGAGGCTCGGGGGCGATGCGGCGCAGTTATCCATAATGTATACATGGCCATACCGCTTAAGCGCGCTCAGGTTATATGCCCAGTCTATATAATAAGGACATAATAAGGTTTGCCAGCGCCTTTGCCCCTCATATAAGCTTGCCTGCAGTACAAGGCAACTTGCCGACCTATCCGTATTTTAAATCGCGCTCTGAAGCCACATTGCCTGCGGCGCGCGGTTTTGTTCACCTGATGACGTTAAAAAGATAACTCTTATGAGCGACAGCCTGAACCTTGATGCCCACACCCCCATGATGCAGCAGTATCTACGCCTCAAAGCGCAGCACCCCGATATTTTGCTGTTTTATCGCATGGGTGACTTTTACGAACTGTTTTATGACGATGCCCGCTTGGCGTCGCAATTGTTGGATATCTCACTGACCAAGCGTGGTCAATCGGCGGGTGAACCGATCCCGATGGCTGGCGTGCCACACCATTCGATTGAGGGCTATCTGGCCAAGCTGATCCAGCTCGGCGAATCGGCTGCTATCTGTGAGCAGATTGGCGATCCGGCCACCAGCAAAGGTCCGGTCGAGCGTAAAGTGGTGCGGATTGTCACTCCCGGCACCGTCAGTGACGAAGCGCTGCTGCAAGAGCGGCAGGATAACCTGCTGGCGGCAATTTGCGCCCACGGTGATAAGTTCGGTTATGCCACGCTGGATATAAGCTCCGGCCGTTTCCTGCTGTCAGAGCCCGATAGCACCGATGCGATGCTAGCCGAGCTGCAACGCACTAATCCGGCTGAACTGCTGTACGCCGAAGATTTCCCTCACGCCGCATTGATTGAAAACCGTAAAGGTCTGCGTCGTCGTCCGCTGTGGGAATTTGAAATTGATTCCGCACGCCAACAGCTCAACTTGCAATTTGGCACGCGCGATCTGACCGGCTTTGGTGTAGAACAGGCCGATGCCGGCCTGCGCGCCGCCGGTTGTCTGCTGCAGTATGTTAAAGACACCCAGCGCACCGCCTTGCCACATATTCGTGGCGTGATCATGGAGCGCCAACAAGATGGGATCATCATGGATGCGGCGACCCGCCGTAACTTGGAGATCACCTTAAATCTGAGCGGTGGCACCGATTGCACGCTGGCTTCGGTACTGGATCAAACCGTAACCGCGATGGGTAGCCGGATGCTCAAGCGTTGGCTACATCAACCGATTCGTAATCGGCAGATCTTAAGCCACCGTCAAGAAGCCATTCGCACGCTACAACACGAGATGTTGGTGAGCGAGCTGCAACCGCTGCTGCGCCAAATCGGCGATCTGGAGCGCATTTTGGCTCGCCTGGCGCTGCGTAGCGCTCGTCCACGTGATTTAGCGCGGATGCGTAATGCCTTCCAGCAGCTGCCGCACATCAATCAACTGCTGCAAGCGCTGACCAGTACGCCACTGCAAAATTTAAATCAGCAAATCGGTGATTTTGCTGAGCTGTGTGCGCTGCTTGAGCGCGCCGTGATTGAAAACCCGCCAGTATTGATCCGTGATGGCGGTGTGCTGGCACCGGGCTATAACGCTGAGCTGGATGAATGGCGTGCACTGGCCGATGGCGCAACCACCTATCTGGAGCAATTGGAAATCCGTGAGCGCGAGCGCCTTGGTCTGGATACCCTGAAAGTGGGTTTCAATGCGGTACACGGTTACTACATTCAAGTCAGCCGTGGCCAAAGCGAGCATGTGCCTGCGCACTATATCCGCCGTCAAACGCTGAAAAATGCCGAGCGTTACATCATTCCAGAGCTCAAAGAGTACGAAGACAAGGTTTTGACCGCCAAGGGCAAAGCGCTAGCCTTGGAAAAGAGCCTGTACGAAGAGCTGTTTGATCTGCTGCTGCCACATTTGCCGGCATTGCAGCAAAGTGCCGCCGCGCTGGCCGAGCTGGATGTGCTAGCAAACCTCGCCGAACGCGCCGATTCGCTGGATTATCACTGCCCACAATTAAGTGAGCAACCGGGGATCGCCATCGAAAATGGCCGCCATCCGGTGGTCGAGCAAATGCTGCGTGAACCGTTTATCGCCAACCCGCTGCAGCTCAATCATCAGCGTCGCATGTTGATCATTACCGGTCCGAACATGGGCGGTAAGAGCACCTATATGCGTCAAACCGCGCTGATCGTGTTACTGGCGCATATCGGTAGTTTCGTGCCCGCAGAAAGCGCCGTGATTGGGCCGGTCGATCGGATCTTTACCCGAGTCGGTGCCGCCGATGATTTGGCCTCCGGCCGTTCGACTTTCATGGTGGAGATGACCGAAACTGCAAATATTTTGCACAACGCGACCCAGCACAGCTTGGTATTGATGGATGAAATTGGCCGTGGCACCTCTACTTATGATGGTCTGTCGCTGGCTTGGGCCTGCGCCGAAGCGCTGGCCCAGCGCATTCAAGCCATGACCCTGTTTGCCACCCACTACTTTGAGTTAACTGCTCTGCCAGAGCGGCTGGAAGGCGTGGCCAACGTGCATTTGGATGCGGTTGAACACGGCGAAACCATCGCCTTTATGCATGCGGTGCAAGAGGGGGCGGCGAGCAAGAGTTATGGTCTGGCGGTCGCGGCGTTGGCTGGGGTGCCACGCGATGTGATCCGCCGCGCACGGCAAAAGCTGCATGAACTGGAAAGCCAACCACAGCCAGAAAGCGCCGCCAATGCATCGGCTGGAAGCTCTGCCGCCGCAGCGCCTCAGCTCTCTTTGCTGCCGCATCCAGTGATTGACGAGTTAGAAGCGATAAATCCAGATAATCTGAGTGCGCGCCAAGCCTTGGATCTGCTGTATCGTCTCAAAGCGATGCTGTAATACCGCGCGTAACGCGGCCACGATCTTTCAGTGCGAAGACACCCATAGAAAATGATGGCTTCAATAACTGGGAATTGATAACTGGGAATTGGCGATAAGGGGCTGAGGTAGGCATTGTTTAGCGTAATCACCTAACGACGCCTCTCTACCAGAGCTGAATTGTTGGCACAAAAAAATCCCCGCTCAAGAGCGGGGATTTTTATATTCTGGTGTGCGCTTCACAAACGACTCGCGACACTATTCACATCATTCGCGAGACTACTCACGAAATAGCGCATGGATACTCAACCCTTGCTGAGTCAGGATCTCACGCAACCGCCGCAGACCTTCAACCTGAATCTGGCGCACCCGCTCACGGGTCAAGCCAATTTCACTGCCCACATCTTCCAGCGTTGCCGCCTCATAACCCAACAGGCCAAAACGACGCGCTAACACCTCGCGCTGCTTTGGATTGAGCTCATACAGCCACTTGATGATGCTGTGGTGCATGTCGTTATCTTGGGTAGTTTCTTCTGGCCCTTGATCTTTTTCATCGGCCAGAATATCCAACAGCGCTTTTTCCGAGTCACCGGCAATCGGTGTATCTACTGAGGTGATGCGCTCATTCAAGCGCAACATGCGGCTAACATCACTGACTGGGCAGGAGAGCAGCGCAGCAATATCTTCTGCAGTCGGCTCGTGCTCTAGCTTGTGCGCTAACTCACGCGCGGTACGCAGATAGACGTTCAGCTCTTTGACGACATGAATTGGCAGACGGATAGTACGGGTCTGATTCATGATCGCCCGTTCGATAGTTTGCCGGATCCACCATGTGGCATAGGTTGAGAAGCGGAAGCCACGCTCGGGATCAAACTTCTCCACCGCCCGAATCAATCCGAGGTTACCCTCTTCGATCAGGTCGAGCAGTGCCAAGCCCCGATTGCCATAGCGACGGGCGATCTTAACCACCAAACGCAGATTACTTTCTATCATACGCTTACGGGCTGCCAGATCGCCGCGCAGAGCACGCCGGGCGAAATAGACTTCTTCGGCTGCCGTCAGCAGCGGCGCGAAGCCAATTTCTCCGAGGTAGAGCTGGGTTGCATCCAGAACACGTTGCGCATCAATATGAGGAAACTGTTCATCGGCCTCGACATCCTCATCAACGGCCTCTTCGAACGCTTCGGACTCCAGCTCTTCCAGGCTGGCTTCTTCAAACTCAAATTCATGCAGTTCTTCTGCTGCAGTATTGGTGTGGCTCATACTTCATTCCCTCATGATAGAGAAATACGAAGCAGTACAACCCGCTCTGCCCGCTTAACGCTTAGGAAGGTATCCTAACGGGTTTACAGATTTGCCTTTATAGCGGATCTCAAAGTGCAGTCGAACTGAACTGGTACCCGAGCTACCCATTGTCGCAATCTGTTCACCGGCTTTGACTTCCTGCCGCTCCTTCACGAGTAATGTATCGTTGTGGGCGTAGGCGCTCAGATAATCATCGTTGTGTTTGATGATAATAAGATTACCGTATCCACGTAACGCATTACCGGCATACACCACTTTACCTGGCGCGGTGGCATAAATTGGTTGACCACGACGCCCGGCAATATCAATCCCTTTGTTACCCCCTTCAGCCGAGGAGTAAGAGTCAATCACGGTGCCCTGTACCGGCCAGCGCCAGCTGCTTACCGCAGCATTGCCAACACTGCTGCTTGCGCTACTGGTGGCACTTGCCGGTGGTGGTGTCTGCGGCTTACGTGAGACAACGGTCTCAGTAATCTGCAGTTCCCCCTGCTTGCGATTAACATTTTGTTTACCCTCTGAGCCAGAGTAATTCTTAACCGCAACCGGTTCAATAGGACTTTGTGATGAGACGATACTGGTCGGAGGAGTTGCATAGCTACCACTGCCACCTTCCGACAAGCGGATCACTTGTCCTGGATAGATGGTATACGGTGGCGCGATGTTATTGGCCGAGGCCAGTTCGCGAAAATCACGACCGGAAATATAAGCAATGTAGAACAATGTCTCACCGTCTTTCACCTGATAGGTGGTACCGGTATAGCTGCCTTTTTGGATCCGGCGATAATCCGGCGTACCGCTATGTGATGAGCTGTAATTCCCATCATCAGACGTCGCCGAAGAGACCGGCGCCGGGCCGGTTTCGGATGTTGTACATCCCCCGAGCGCTAATAATAAGCAAGAGCAAATACCCGCCTTGGACAGGGTTTTGTTTAGGCTTCCTGAAATCATCCTTTCACCTAAAATTCAGCGATATATCAAATACACGAGCACTGCCAGCGCCACAGTACCCCAACCTAGAATTTCTATATATTTACGCAGTTGGGCTTCCATTCGTTTGCCGCCCCACGCCATTAACAGCGCAACTAATAAAAAGCGAGCAGCACGGGAAACCAGCGCAGCAGCGACAAAAGGCCAGAAGGCCATTTTTAATAAGCCGGCAGTTATAGTAAATACTTTATAAGGGATGGGAGAAAAACCGGCAATAAAAACGACCAGTACGCCCCACTCTCTAAACCACTGCATGGCTTTATCCAGATTAGCCTGATATCCCATATGCGCAATCAGGGGCTGGATCACATCAAACAGATAATATCCCAGAGCATAGCCGACAATACCGCCTAATACCGAGGTAATTGCCGTTAATAATGCATAACGCACCGCGCGCTGCGGGGCAGATAATGACATCGGCGCCAGCATAATATCGGGTGGAATAGGGAAAAAGATGGCCTCGATAAAGCTCAATCCGCCCAGCCACCATTCAGCTTTCGGATGGCGGGACCACAGCATGACTTTATCATAAACCGCGCCAAACAATTTCAAGCCAATTCTCCTTGTATTAACGGTACAAAACGCACCTGTTCAATATGTTCCCGTTGGAACTGATTATGTACCCGTCGGATCCGCTGTAACTCTTGATGATGCGAGCCGACAGGCACCACCAAGCGTCCGCCCTCCGCCAACTGACCCAATAAGGCCTGTGGAATTTCGGTCGCGGCTGCGGTCACGATAATGGCGTCAAAAGGTGCCCGTGCCGACCACCCTTCCCAACCATCACCATGACGGGTAGAAATATTATGTAAATCAAGCTGTTTAAAACGCCGCTTGGCTTGCCATTGCAGCGTTTTAATCCGCTCCACCGAACACACGCGCTCCACCAGATGTGCCAGAACGGCGGTCTGATAGCCTGAGCCGGTACCGATTTCCAATACCCGCGACTGGGGCGTGAGCTCCAGCAGTTCGGTCATTCTCGCCACCATATAGGGCTGCGAGATAGTTTGTCCGGCGCCGATGGGCAGCGCCGTGTTGTCATAAGCTTTGTGAGCCAGTGCTTCATCAATGAAACGGTGCCGGGGAACACAGGCCAGTGCGTGTAACACTTGTTCATCCCTGATTCCCTGTTCTTTCAGTCTGATGAGTAGCCGAGATAATTCGACTGACTTTATCATCCTTACCACTCTCCGCTGTTTTCCATCCACTCCGTCAGCGTGTCCAGACTCTGGTGCGCCGTTAAATCCACATGCAATGGGGTCACGGAGACGTAATTGTTCTCCACGGCGTGAAAATCGGTTCCCTCACCCGCATCTTTGGCTGCCGGTACAGGGCCTATCCAGTAAATATCGTTGCCGCGCGGATCTTTTTCACAAATCACTTTACCGGCTGGATGACGATGACCACAGCGAGTAATTTTTACGCCACGGATTTGCTCCAATGGCACATCTGGCACATTGATATTCAAGATCCGATTGGTGCGCAAAGGGCGGCGCTGCAAAGCACGCAAGAAACGGGCGGTGATCACCGCCGCAGTTTCATAGTGGGTAGTGCCATTGAGCGATACCGCCAGTGCCGGATAGCCCATATGCCGCCCTTCGGTGGCGGCGGCAACGGTACCGGAATAGATCACATCATCGCCCAGATTGGGACCGGCATTAATGCCTGACACCACGACATCTGGCAGCGGCGCCATCAGGCCATTCACCGCCAGATGCACGCAATCGGTCGGGGTGCCGCGCACGCTAAAATCGCCATTGGCCAGCTTTTGAATACGCAGGGGCATTTCCAGCGTCAATGAGTTGGAGGCGCCGCTACGGTTACGATCTGGCGCGACTACCGTCACCTCAGCAAATTTGCGCAGCTCGACCGCCATCGCTTGGATACCCGGGGCAGTAACGCCGTCATCGTTACTCAGCAGAATCCGCATGCCCGTCTCCTTCCTCGTCGACGATTGCAATTTCACGCACCACGCTGGTTGCGTAGCTGCCCGCTGGCAGGAAAAATTGCAGTTGTAGGCCCTCATCCAGCCAGCTCCAACGCAGATCTTGCGGTACCACCAGCAGCGCACGGCGCGCCGGCTCTAAACGCTCACGCTTAAGCAGAGCCAGCAGATCATCTTGTCCTTCCAGCTGCGCTTGCTCTAATGCCAGCGCCGGTCCTTGAGAGCCGAGCTCACCATCGCCAACCATCGGCGCGGTAATATTCACATCACGCTCTTGCAAACGCTGCTGCGATGCGGCCAGCTCTTCAGGCGTCACCACGAACCAGCTGTTGCGACCCGCCAGTTGCAGGGCATCACCTTCCAGCACTTGCTGCTGCAAACCTTGCTCAATACGGGCACTGACAATGCGGTTAAACAGTTCACTGCGCGCCGCAGACAGGCAGAAGCTGCGCTTGTTGCGGTCTTTAATCTTCACTTCACCACGCGCCCAGCGTAAAGCCAGTTGCAGGTTGTTGCCATCACGGCCAAAACGCTGCTCGCCAAAATAGTTGGGAACCCCAGACTCGGCAATGGCTTGCAGACGCTGCTCTAGGGCGGCATCCGGCGTCAAATCACGCAGCAGCAATGTAAAGTGATTACCGCGCAGAGCGCCGGTGCGCACCTTACGGTTGTGGCGAACCACTTGCACCACTTCACAGCCTTCCAGCGCAAATTGGCTAAAATCTGGCGTCACTTTGCCTGGAATATGCAGGCCAAACCACTGTTCCGTAACCGCATTACGGTCTTTCAATCCCGCATACGCCACGTTACGCGCAGGAATACCGGCAAATTGCGCCAGCTTTTCTGCCACAAACTTGGTGTTGCAGCCGGTTTTGCGCACATACACCATGACGTGCTCGCCTTCACCGGCAAACTCGTAACCTAAATCTTCAACAACCTTGAAATCTTCCGGTTGGGCTTTCAGACGGGCACGCAGCGCCGGTTTTCCCAGCAGATAGCAACACTCACTCACAATGACTCTCCAGCAGTAATGCAACGGCCTCACAGGCAATCCCTTCACCACGGCCAGTAAACCCGAGTTTTTCGGTGGTGGTTGCTTTAACATTTACGCACTCCAGTGCGCATTCTAAATCGGTAGCAATATTTTCCCGCATCGCGCTAATGTGCGGAGCCATTTTTGGCGCTTGGGCAATGATGGTGACATCCACGTTACCAATGCGGTAACCGCGCGCTTTGATCTGACGGAAGGCTTCACGCAGCAAACCACGACTGTCGGCACCTTTATAGGCCGGATCGGTGTCTGGGAACAGGTGGCCGATATCACCGAGCGCAGCAGCGCCCAGCAGAGCGTCGGTCAGCGCATGCAGCGCCACATCGCCATCCGAGTGCGCCAGCAAACCCTGAGCATAAGGAATAGTCACGCCACCAATTACTATCGGGCCTTCGCCGCCAAATCGGTGTACATCAAAACCATGTCCAATACGCATATTTCGCTCTCCTCACGCGTTGTGTTCCGTCGTACAGAAAACCGTCATACAAAAAACGGTTAGACAAAAAGATGGGGTCAGCTCGGCTGGGCATCGGCCCCCGATAACCGCTGAGACAGGAAAAAGTCGGCCAACGCCAGATCTTCTGGCTGAGTGACCTTAAGATTATCGGCCCGTCCGGTGACCAATTGAGGGTGATAGCCGCAATACTCCAGCGCAGACGCCTCATCGGTGATCTCCGCCCCGTCTTGCAATGCCTGTTGCAGGCTCGCACGCAGCAGTCCCAGTGGGAACATTTGCGGCGTTAAGGCGTGCCATAACTGACGACGTTCGACAGTCTGTTCAATCAAGCCATCAGCATTACTGCGCTTCATGGTGTCGCGTACCGGCGTAGCCAATAAGCCGCCAATGGTATCGGGCTGCAAGGTCAAATCCAGCAACCGGTTTAAATCGGTTTGGGTCAGGCAAGGGCGCGCGGCATCATGCACCAACACCCATTGTTCGGCAGGCAAGCTCAGCGCTTGTAAGGCCGCTAACACAGAATCGGCGCGGTTCTCGCCACCGGTTACCACGCTAACACGCGGCTCCTTGGCCAGTGGCAAATCAGCAAACCAGCGGTCTTGCGGATGAAGCGCCAGGACCACAT
>SKEK01001402.1_pt1 | contig 10648 bp, 9 predicted proteins | sample 4826761 | NCBI WGS metagenome assembly SKEK01 (sample SAMN11008811, study PRJNA524170) | human gut metagenome | biome: Human fecal sample; material: Feces; isolation source: fecal sample from pouch patient p32 | host: Homo sapiens | place: Israel: Tel-Aviv | collected 2015-10-13 | reverse complement strand
ATTTCATAATGTTTCATCCTACTAATATAGATAAAATTACCGTCGAACAATGGGCCGGCGGCTCTTATAACAACACCACCGCATTCGGTTGGGAGGACAAATGAATCACCACCATCAAAAAGCGGCCCAGCGTAATCTGTCATATCAGTTGGCAGAAAGTATCGGACGTCAGATTTTGGCAGGTCAAATCGCCCCCGGCGCAATTTTGCCGGGCGAAATGGAATTAGGTGAAATGTACGGGGTAAGCCGTACCGCAGTCCGTGAGGCTGTGAAAATGCTGGCCGCAAAAGGCATGTTGTTACCACGCCCGCGGATCGGAACCCGGGTCATGCCTCGTCGTAACTGGAACTTCCTGGATCAGGATCTCCTGACCTGGTGGGCAGAGCAGGACGACAAGCAAAAATTGGTCGACGACTTTCAGCTACTGCGGATTATGCTGGAGCCAAAAGCGGCAGCGATGGCTGCGCAATATGCGTCACCGGAAGACCGTCATCAGCTCTCGTTGCTGATGGGCGAAATGCGCGCACTGGACGAATGCTTTGATAAAGATCGTTGGATTGAAGTGGATACCCAATTCCACCAGATGATCTATTTTGCCAGTGGCAACCCGTTCCTGACGCCGTTCGGTAACCTGTTCAAAGCGGTATTCCAGGTTTATTTCCGTACCGTGACCCGTGACTCGGTGGTCAAACTGGAGCGTCATCAGGCCATTATCGATGCCATTTTGCGCTCAGATCCCGATGCAGCCTCCGCGGCGGTTACCGCGCTGATCGAGCACGACGAATAAGTAAAACGCTGCCACACGGGTTAGTGTGCACGTTTTGTACCGTGTAATTGATGCGCTACCGAGCCAAGTGTCGACTTGGGGGTAGCGCACCAATCTTCAGCTTAGCTCGCGCAGTTAAGCCCCTTCGTCAGAATAATCTACCCCCGCGATCCCAAATCCATTCATCGCCAAAAATTCCTGTTTTACGCCCTGATAATCGCCGTACTGCATGAAATTATCGGGATTTAACAAGGCTAAACGCGCATCGACCGCCTGCTGTACAGGCTCAGCCAACTCCCAGTCATCGAGGCGAATCAGCTGGTCACTGTCGGTATGTACCTGCTCGGCAAACAGTTGGCTGCGGCATAAGCGCTGCATTTGATCCAAACAATCCTCATGCACGCCTTGCTCTTTCATCACCGCATACAGGGCCATCAAATACGGCGCCATCCCCGGGATAAAAATACTGGCTTTGGTGACCAAGGCTTTCGCTACGACCACCCACGCACCGCCACCCAGCGTTTGTAATTGGGCATTAATCTGCTGCGCCCGCTGGTGCAAATCCGCTTTCGCCTGCCCTAAGGTGCCATCGCGGTATAACGGCCATGTACTGGCTGGGCCAATATAGGAAAAAGCCACGCTACGTGCGCCGGGAGCCAACACATCAGCCTCTTGCAACGCCGTCATCCACTGCTGCCAATCCTCACCGCCCATCACGGTCACGGTGTCTGCCATCTCTTGGCTGCTGGCCGGCTCAAGGGTCACCGGTTGCAGTTTATCGGTCGCCAGATCCAGCTGATAGCCTTGATAAGGCGCGCCCGCCGGTTTGATGGCCGAGCGCACTTTACGCCCATCCACCGTGCGCTGGCCGGCGGCCAAGCTGTACACAACCAGATCCACCTGACCAAAATCACGCCGGATAGTCTCAATCACCGTCTGCCGACTGGCCGGCGCAAATGCATCCAGCATCAACGTCTCACCCGGCAAACCTTGCTCAGCAGCCAACTCGGCAAATGCGGCACTTAAATGCCAACCGGCCGAGCCGCTGTACTGCCCCGATGGCCCACGCTCATAAGCCACGCCTAAGGTGCGCGCGGCATATTCTTGCAGCAACACGGTGCGCAGTGCTAAGCCGTAACCCGATGATGCGCCCAGCACTAACACGCGCGGGCCAGCCGATAAGGCCGAGTTTGATGCCGGAGCCTTACAGCGGGCGGCCCAACTGCGCAAAAACGCAGCACACCCAGCCGGATGGCTGTTACGGGCAATCACGCCCTGAATGCTTGGTTCAATCATGTTGCCTCTCTTTGCCGCGGCGTTACGTCACGCAGGGGCACTCTTGCCCTCGTGCGCAGCACGACGCATCGTTGATGCCGATGGCATTGCTACTGATGACTACGTTGATGTTGCTCCTGATGAACGGTTCACCCAACACCGTATGCCTAGCGTTAGCAATAGCATGTTCTGCTGCTTTTTTCACCTCAAGGGCGCACGCTTGGTTAGGCGCAAGCACCTTGGCGTACGCGGCAAAGTGCGCTACAGTCTGCCCCCTTTTTTCCCGCTGTCAGGAGTAGGCTAGATGTATATCGGATTTGACTATGGTACCGCCAACTGTTCCATGGGGTATATGACCGAGCACGGCCCACGGCTACTGACACTGGAAAATGACTCCCCTTATCTGCCGTCGATGCTGTGCGCGCCGAGTCGCGAAGCGGTCAGTGAGTATCTGTACCGCCACTGGCAAGTGCCGGCGGATGGCGCGGCCAGCACCCAATTGCTGCGCTCAGCCATCAGCAGTAATCGCGAAGAAGATATTCAGGTTACCCCGGGGTGCTTAAGCTTTGGTCAGCAGGCGCTGAGCCAATACATGCGCGAACCTGACGAAGTCTATTTCGTAAAATCCCCCAAATCGTTTCTCGGAGCCAACGGCTTAAAGCCGCTACAAGTGGCGCTGTTTGAGGATTTGGTGTGCGCCATGATGTATCACATCCGCCAGCAAGCCGAGCAACAGCTACAGCAATCGCTGACCGAGGTGGTAATTGGCCGACCGGTCAACTTCCAAGGTACCGGTGGCGAGCAAGCCAACCAGCAAGCGGAAGGAATTTTGCTGCGCGCCGCGCGCCGCGCCGGTTGGCAGCGAGTCGAGTTTCAGTTTGAACCGGTCGCCGCCGGACTGGACTTTGAAGCCACCTTACAGCACGAACAGCGCGTGCTGGTAGTGGATATCGGCGGCGGAACCACCGACTGCTCACTGCTGCTGATGGGGCCGCAGTGGCATCCACGCGCCGATCGCCAGCAAAGCCTGCTCGGTCACAGCGGTTGCCGCATTGGCGGTAACGATCTGGATATCGCCTTGGCCTTTCATCGCCTGATGCCGCATCTGGGGCTGGGGGGCAACTTAAGTAATGGTATTGCCTTGCCGACCTTGCCGTTCTGGAACGCCATCGCCATCAACAATGTGCCCGCACAGGCCGATTTTTATGGCAGTGCTAATGGTCAGGTGCTGCGTAACTTGCTGCATGATGCCGCCGAGCCGGCGGTGTTCGAGCGTCTGCTCAAAGTTTATCGCCAGCGCCTCGGTTACCGTTTGGTGCGCTGCGCCGAAGAGAGCAAAATTGCACTGTCGCAGCAAGCAAGCTGTCAGGCTAACTTAGACTTTATCGCCCCAGCGCTCGCCTGCGAACTGCAGGTGAGTGATCTGGAAGAAGCCATCAGCCAACCGCTGCAAAAAATCAGCGAGCTGGTCCATGAAGCATTAACCTACGGCGGCGGTATGCCGGATGTGGTGTATTTAACCGGAGGCAGCGCTCGCTCGCCACTGCTGCGCGCGCTGTTGCAACAGCAGTTACCGGGCATTCCGTTGGTCAGCGGCGATGATTTTGGCTCGGTCACCGCCGGTCTTACCCGTTGGGCCAATATTCTGTTTCGCGGCTAAGATTCGTGTTTCACATGCGCGCTTCGTACAGAACATAATGACTGATTTATTCGCACGCCGGTTACCGCTTAACGCGGGATAACCGGTGTGCGGATAGGATCGCGTACCAACATTCCTCAAGTGGCAGAAAATGCCAACTTTCCCAGCAAAGCACATTCGCCCTTTCTCTTTTGACCAAAATCCGGTCTAATTCTGCTGTTAAGCAGTGGAAGAATGAGGATTCGGCATGACAGCCCCCAGAAGTATGGCAGGATTACCGTGGATTGCGGCAATGGCGCTTTTCATGCAGACGCTCGACGCCACTATCCTCAACACCGCCCTGCCCGCCATGGCGGCCAGCTTGCAGCGCTCACCGATTGCCATGCAATCGGCCATCATCAGTTATACCCTGACCGTGGCCCTGCTGATCCCACTCAGTGGCTGGATGGCCGATCGCTTCGGTACCAAGCGGGTATTCCAAATCGCAGTGGTGCTGTTCACGCTCGGTTCATTAAGCTGCGCCATGTCAGCCAATCTCAGCATGCTGATCGCCTCACGAATTTTCCAAGGGATCGGCGGCGCCATGATGATGCCAGTCGCGCGTTTAGCGCTAATCCGCGCCTACCCACGCGATCAATTGCTACCGGTGCTCAATTTTGTCACCATGCCGGGGCTCATCGGCCCGGTACTCGGCCCACTGCTCGGCGGCTGGCTGGTCACCTACACCTCGTGGCACTGGATTTTCCTGATTAACCTGCCGATAGGTCTGGTCGGCTTATGGTATGCCAACCGCCACATGCCGAATGTCACCATGCAAACGCATCGTATGGACTGGCGCGGCTTTTTGCTGTTTGGTCTGGGGCTGGTGCTGATCACGTTGGGATTAGAGATGCTGGGTGAGCGCAGCCATGCGCGCTGGCAAGCCTATCTGACCAGCGCCACGGGGCTGCTGCTGCTGCTCGGCTATATTGGCCATGCCAAACGCTACGCTACGCCACTGATTGATTTGAAGCTGTTCCGAATTCGCACCTTTAGTATCGGGATTTGCGGTAACCTGTTTTCCCGTCTCGGCACTGGCGGGATCCCCTTTTTGCTGCCCCTGATGCTGCAGGTCAGCCTCGGTTACAGCGCCGAAGTCTCCGGTTGGATGATGGCACCGATTGCGCTGGCCGCCATCTTGTCCAAGCCGTTTATCACCCGTTTGCTGCGCCGGTTTAGTTATCGTCGCACGCTGCTGCTCAGCACCTTGCTGATTGCCGCTTGTATCGCCGCACTCTCGTTCTATCATGAACATCATGCGCTGTGGCTATTGATGCCGGTGCTGTTCCTGTTCGGGATGCTGATGTCGGTACAACTGACCTCGATGAACACCTTGGCGCTGAGTAATCTATCCGATCAGAACGCCAGCAGCGGCAACGCCGTTCTCAGCGTGGCGCAGCAACTGGCTATCAGTTTCGGTATTGCCAGTGGTGCGTCTATCCTCTCGTTATTTAAAGACAGCGGTCTGTCACTGCAATCGGCCTTCCACCACACCTATCTGACGGTGGCGCTGATCACCTTACTGTCTGGTTTGGTCTTCTTACTGCTGAAAAAAGACGACGGTGCCAATATGCACCGCCGCCAAGAGCCGGTCATTAACGTGATGGAAGAGTAAACGCTTCGTTCAGCACAGAGTTACTCCACCCGAAAAATCTGGCCGTTTTGAATGCCGGCCAAGGCTTTGTAATACGCCTTGGCCACCCGCTCCGCATCCACCGCCTCAAAGCCAGGGAAGAAGGCGCCATATTGCGCCAACGACTCGGTCACCACGCTCGGGCTAACGGCATTAATCCGGATCCGGCGTGGCATTTCACAGGCGGCCGCCCGCACAAAATGCTCCACCGCACCATTGACCACACTCGCGCTGATCCCACCAGCAATCGGCTCCGAGCTTAAAATGCCGCTGATTAGCGTGATTGAGCCCCCCTCATTAAGCCATGGCAGCGCCGCCTGCGTCAGGTGAATTTGGCCAAGTAATTTACTGTTCAAGCCAACCTGCCACTCGGCCGTACTCATGGCGCTTAAGCTATTAAACGCCACCGCGCCACTGGCCACCACCAAGGCATCAAAGTGACCGATCCGCGTAAACAGCTGCGCAATACTGTCCGCATCGGTCATATCCACCGTCCACTCGCCGCCTTGGTGACGCACGCCGATCACTTCATGCTGCTGTTGCAGCAATAATTGCTGTACCGCACGGCCGATGGTGCCACTGGCGCCAATAATCACTACTTTCATATTCACTCCCGCCTCCACAATGGGTGTCCTTTCAGTCTAGACCGCCGCCCATAAAGAAAAAGCGACTACAATGAACGCATTGTTTCCCTAGGAGCACCAATAGATGGATCTGACCCATCTGCAAAGTTTTTATCGCGTGGTACAGGCCGGTGGATTTTCGGCTGCCGCCGAGAGTTATGACTGCAGTAAAGGGATGCTCAGCCGGCATGTCAGCGCCCTCGAGCGCGCACTGCAGACACGTTTGCTGCAGCGCACAACACGTCGCCAGCATCTCACCGAAGCCGGACATCAGCTATACCAACAGGCCGAGCAGATTTTTGCCGATTTACGTGCGGCAGAGCAGGAGATCACGGCTCTGACGCAGGAAGAGAGCGGCTATTTACGTTTTACCTGCCCAGCCAGCTTGGGCGATCAGTTGATCGGGCCGGTCATGCAGGCATTTACCGCACGTTGTCCGCAGGTCACGGTGGCACTGAATTTTACTAACCGACCGTTAGACCTGATCGCCGAGGAACACGATATCGCGCTACGCGCGACCCCTTCGCCGCCAGCGAACCTCAGTGCGCGCTTACTTGGGCACTTACGCGATGTGGTCGTGGTCAGCCCGCGCTGGCTCATGCGTTATGGCCGACCGGCCAGCCCACAGCAACTGCCGGTCGAGCACTGTTTCTTACAAGGTGATAATCCTGCTTGGGAGCAATGGCATTTTCGCCAAGGCGCACAGGCGGTGAGCCTGACGTTGAACGGCCGTTTACGCGCCAATCAGTACAGCAGTTTGCTGCAATTGGCGATGGCCGATGTCGGGATCGCTAAATGTCCGCTCCTGATTGCCGCGCCAGCTCTACAACGTGGCGAGCTGGTCACTCTACTCGATGATTGGCAGACCAGTGTGCATCCGCTGTATTTACTGCATGTGGCGCAGCCCAATGTGCCGCGCAAAATTGAGATTTTCAGCGAAATTTTGCAGCAGTGGTTTCAAGCTCATCCGCAGTATTTGCTCTAAGCACTAGCGCTGCCGAAACGCAGAGGAAAGATAAACAAACGCCCGTGTGTTCTGCCACTTTCTGGTGGAAAAACACACGGGCGTCTTATTAAACCCGAGTTGAACTCTAACAGAGGCCGGTGAGCTTAACGGCTCGGTTGCTGCGGATAGAGGGTCCAGGTTTTACGATCCAACGTCAGGTACTCTTTGCCCTGATAACGCAACATCACACTGCCTTCGTTCGCAGCCACCACCGGCACCGTCTGCGGCAATGCTTGCACCAAAGCGCGCACATCCACGTTATCCTGACTGAACGCTTGGCCATTGGCTAAATCAGCCACCAGCTGCGAAATGGCCAGATAACTGGAAGGCTGTGTCACGTGCATCGGTGATTGGCTGATGCGCGATTTGGCATTCACTAACTTAACTCCGACAGGGACATGCACAATCGATGGGCTCGGGATTTCCCGCATTCCCGATATCTGCATCAGATCGCCGGTCAAGGCGGCACCATGCTCAGGCACAATCACCACCATCACCGGTCGACCGGATTGCTCCAGCTTCTGGATAAAGGCTTGCAGATCATCAAACAGACGGGTCAGGTTCTGCTTATAATCGGCGCGGCTGGTTTGGCCGCGGTTATCGATGGTGCGATTGCCGTCGTGCAAGGTGATGGTGTTGTAATACAGCACCTCGCGCGGTTTATCTGACTGCAGACGCTGCTGCCACCAGTTATCCAACACCGTCAAATCGCGATAGATTGGTGACCCATCAAATGAAGTCATCACCGGCGACATATTGGTCAAGGACATAGGCTCCGTCGCCAGTCCACCAAATTTCCTCGCTTCGGCAACAAAATCACCAAAGTGCCCATCATGGTTCATCGCCCAAGCTTCGCTAAACCCAATTTTCTGCAGGTTATCAAACAGGTAGCAACGTGGATCAGCCTGCGCGAACAGATCAGCATTGGTCTGCTGACCACAGCTAGCGCGCAGCAAACGGATCATCGCTGGCCCACTGTAGGTCGAGGCGGAGTTGAACTCATCAAACACCACATCCATCGACTGCCATAATGGATGCTCCATCAACCCAACCGCCTGCATATCTGACCAACTCAGCGAGCAGATATTCAAGATCAACACATCAAACGGCGCTTGTAGCGCCTCTGCAGCAGGGAAATTGGTGAACAGTTGGCTTTGCTGCTGGTAAAACTCACTCAGCGTGCGATTGAGCACCTCATCACTCGGCGGCGCGCCTGTCGCCGCCAGCGACTGCTCGGCACTGCGGATATCACTATCGGCGCGATTCACCGCTTTATCGACACCGCGGCTAACCTGCTCCGCCTGTGCTTGCAGTTGCGGTTTTTCAACGCTCCACCACGGCTGCAAATACGGCCACAGAGTCAGTATCGCCAAAGTGCTAAAGATCAGCAGCGAAAAACGGATGAACTGACTTAAAAACAGGTAGACCACCAGCAGCGTCAAGCCACCGGCCAACCAGTTCCAGTTAATAAACCGCCCAGCCAGCTCCAGCATATAATCGGCCGAGAACGACTCTACCGCCGATGATTGTGCCAATAAGCGGTTAAAGGGCGGCAACCACGAATCGTAATAGAACAGCGCCACCGCAAACGGTAAGGCCAGTAACTGACGCCCACGATGCAGCCACAGCGGTGCCACAGGGAACAATAACCACGCCGCCAACGCCAAGTTGTACAGCGGATGAAAGTTGATCAAGCCCTGCCAGAACAGCACCAGCTTGGTAATAAAGTAGAAATTCCATAATCCGAGCCCGCGCCAATGTCGCAGCGCTGGGGGTAACGGAGAGAGAGTCACATCGCTCATGGTCATCCCTTGATAATCACGGTGAGCCTTAGTTGCCCCGACAGGTTACTGATCTGTCGGAGTACGTGAACTAGACGGTCGTAACGTCATCAGGCGCTTGTTATAACGAGGGCGCCGCACCATATGGCGCAATACCCGCTGAGCAACTTGCCAAATAGGGCGCAAATAAAACCCCAGCAGACCGGCAATGATTGCCGTGATCAAGGTGACCTGACTGAACGACACTAAATCCATTATATGGCCTTAATCGGTAAGGTTATGGGCTTCACGGCAGCATGATTGCGCTCCAGCGCAGTCATCTCTACCTTACTGGATTGTAATTGCGGATCGCGCACACCCGCCCGCGCGGTCAGCTCGGCGGTAAAATCGGGCTGCTCTGGCAATTGTTGCAAACGAGCCAGCGCCTCTTGGATCTCTTCGCGCACCGACAACACTTGCGACTCGGTAAATAACGTATTCACCGGCAGATAAAAGGCATTTTGCAACGCCCGCTCAGCATCATTGGGCCGACAGGCAAAGAAAAAGACATAGATATGATTATCGGCAACGGTCAGCACATCACCTTGTCGACGCATTTCACACTGGGCTAAGGCATCGGTCATGCTCAGGCTCATGGCCGGTGTCAGAATTAACATCAGTCCGCGCGTTTCACTGGTCAAACTACGGCGCATTTCATCTTGCAGTAGCCGAATAAATTCCGCCGCAGGCAGGTATCCTTTCAGCCGTTGTGGCTGCGATGCGGCCAGCAAGCTATCAATCTCTGGCCGGATCATGTGCGGATAAACTTGCCCCTGCACCATCTGCAGCAAACCGATGAAACGTGAAACATGACAAGCAAACGGCATCACCATATTGGCCCCGGCACTCAAAAACAGCCGATCATCCAAATTACGCAGGCAGTTAGCCGCTTCACGTACCACAATCTTCAAGCGCGCGCCGCGCTCAGAGCGTAACTGGTAAATATCACGGGCCAGCGCTTCGGTTTGACTGCTTTCCGTGATCGCAAAAATCACCGTGGCTTTTACTGCCTGTAGCGCCGCCTCCATCAAACGTGGTCGGTCGGGAAACAGCTTCCAATGTGCTGATGGCGCGATGGTATTGGCTAACACCTCTTGCATCGCCAACACCACATCATCATCGGCCAAAGAGGCGCTGCTCAGGCTACCGCGCTCGGTATGCAGCACCAGCTGCGTATCCCGCTGCAATAGCATCAAACGCATACCGGACGTAACGCCCATCTCGTTGCGCCAATATGCCAGATCGTAATCCACCAGCTCGCCTTGACGACTCAAGTGCACACAGCCACTGAGCCAGTTATTGCCTCGGTTGAGCCACTGGCGCTGCTGACTGCTGTGAGCACCAGAGCCGATCACCAATACAGCCAGTTCCTGCTGCTCGGCCCAATGCGTAAACTGTTGCAGCGCACGATCCAAGCGCAGTAACTGGGCCGCTTGCGCGTCTGAGTCTTTTTCCAAGCCATCACAGCGGTAACGTACCACCAGCAAGTCCGCCGCTTTATTGATACCAAACCACTCCATCTCAGCCGGTAAACGACGTAGCCACTCACCTTGTGGATCTTGGGTCAAAGCAAACAGCTCACCCCGCACCTGCGGGTGGTGCAACGCACTCTGTAAGGCCTCCGTCATCGGCAGTGAAGAGGTGAGAAAATAACGGCTATCCGGCAACAACCCTTGAATAAAGGAAACCAGCAACAGATCGGCGACCGCTTCATCATCCACCGTCAGCCAATAAATGCCACCCTCGCGTAACCGAGTAAAATGCACGGGCAAAGCGTCAATGGCTAACTGAAACTTATTCCTCATTCTATTAGCCCCTCAATGATGGCGTTTAGGCTGTGCTATAAT
>SKEK01001395.1_pt1 | contig 10682 bp, 4 predicted proteins | sample 4826761 | NCBI WGS metagenome assembly SKEK01 (sample SAMN11008811, study PRJNA524170) | human gut metagenome | biome: Human fecal sample; material: Feces; isolation source: fecal sample from pouch patient p32 | host: Homo sapiens | place: Israel: Tel-Aviv | collected 2015-10-13 | reverse complement strand
GGGCGGGCTCGGGTGGCGTCGAGGCCGTGGCTGATTCCTGGAAGATCGATCGTTCCGCCCAGGCGGCCGAGGCCTCGGCTGGGCGCGTGGTCGACGATCCGTCCGCCTCCAAGCGGGGCATGAGCCCCGTGGCGGCCGTGGGGTTGGCGCTGCTGGCTGCGGTGATTGCCGCCGGCCTGGTGGTGGGCATCTTGCGCGGCGAGGGCACCTTCACGCGCATCACCCCCGAGTCCGAGTCGACGACTGCGTCGGCGGGTGCGGGTGACCCATTGGGATCGGCGCCGCCGGAAGTGACGCAGCTGACGGGCGTGTATGCGGGCGGAACTGTGACGTGGACGTGGACGCTGCCCGATGGCCTAGCCAAGGCAGATGTGACCTACTCCTATGAAGCGACGAATCCGTCGGACACGACGCGCGGCAGCGTCGAGGAGGCGACGGTGAGTGTGGAAGCGGTCGCCGGCGAAAACTGTATGGAAATCTCTACGGTCTCACGTTCGTCCGGGCGCATGTCTGATCCCATGCGGGCGTGCGTGACCGTTCCCTGACCAACCGGATGGATCTTTCCGGCGCGTAGCACGTCACGCTTTCAGCCTATGCTTATGCGGTAGGCTGGTCGAAAACCTGTACCTCCAAGGTGTTAGTTGTCGGGAAAGTGGTGAGCGTCGTGACGAAAAGTGACCGCATGATGCACCTGTTGCGTCGGGCGACGCGTCGCTTCCCTGCCATCACCGTTGTGCTCCTGACGGCCATCCTTGTTCTTGTCGCCTTCCTGCATCGGGGCATCGAGGTCACCGAACTCGACGTGGACGACGGCGGCATCTGGGTCGCGAAGGGCGCGGACCTGTCGCTGGGCCACCTCAACTACGACGCGCTGACCTTCGACGGATTCGTGTCGACCCCCAGCGCCCAGGTCGCCCTCGGGCAGGACGGGCGCACCGTGACAATCGGCGACGAGACAACCCATTCCGTGGCCTCCGTCGATGTCGCCGCCATGAAGCTGGGCGGAGCTAGCACCGTTCCCGAGGGCTCGCGCGTCGTTCAGGGCGCCTCGACGATCGCAGTCCTGGACTCACTGGCCGGCTACCTGTGGGTGGGAGAGGCCAATCGTCCCGACGCCATCAAGTACGAGGACACCTCGGCCATCGCCGATGGCCTCGCCGACGGCATCGTGACCGTCTCAACCGGCGGCACTGTCTTCGCCTACGCGCCGCAGTACGCCACGCTCACCACGGTCACCCGTGCGGGCTCGACGTGGTCCACCACCAAGGCGACCCTCAGCGGCATGTCGGTGGGCGACGACCTGTCTATCACCGCCGTGGGTGATAAACCCGTCATCTACGACGCGACGACCAACACGCTCGTCCTGCCGGGCGGGCGCACCCGCGCCCTCGACGCCGACGGTGTTGCACCCGGCGCGGTCCTCCAGATGCCCGGGCCGGCCTCGTCCTCCGTGCTCCTGGCGACACCGGACTCCCTGGTGAGCGTCCCCCTCAACGGCTCCGCCCCCACGGTGACCCCGCGCAGGAGGGCACCTCCATCTCGGGTACCCCGGCCCCGCCCGCCTTCCACCAGGGCTGCGCGTACGGCGCCTGGGCCTCCTCGGGCGCGGCGCTGCGTCAATGCGAGTCCGGCCTGACCCGCTACACGAGCGTCGAGCGCCTGGCCGCCTCCAAGCACCCCCTCTTCCGCGTCAACCGCACCCGCATCGTCCTCAACGACATCGAAGACGGGACCGTGTGGCTGCCCGAACGCGACATGATCATGATCGACACCTGGGACGAGGACAACCCCGACGAGTCCCAGTCCTCCTCCGAGGATCAAAACCCCGACCTGCTCGAAGAGATCAGCGACCCCAAGCGCGACCAGAAGAACACGCCGCCCACCGCCGTCGACGACGAGTTCGGCGTGCGGCCCGGCAAATCAACGCTCCTGCCCGTCCTCCAAAACGACTCCGACTCCGACGGCGACGTGCTCACCGCCGAGCCGATGTCCCAGCCCTCCTTCGGCTCCGTCGTCGTCACGCGCGGCGGACGCGCCCTACAGATCACAGGCGTCGCCGACGACGCGGAAGGCTCCAGCTCCTTCACCTACTCCGCGTCCGACGGCCTGGCCTCGGCGACCGCGAACGTATCCCTGCGCGTCCACCCCTGGAGCGAAAACGCCGGGCCCAAGCGCGTCCACGACGCCAGCGTCAAACTCGGCGCGGGCGCCCAAATCGAATACAACGTGCTGGCCGATTGGATCGACCCCGACGGTGACCAGATCTTCCTCGAGCGCGCCGAGGGCTCCGAGGGACTGTCGGTCCAGTTCTCCGAGGACGGGACCGTCTCGATCCACGACCTCGGCGGCGGCCCCGGGCCTCGTCAGGTCACCCTGTCCGTGTCCGACGGCTGGATCACCACTGAGGGCGAGCTCACCGTCCTCGTGCAGGAAAACGGCAACATCGCGCCCATCGCGAACGCCGACTTCTACGTCACGCGCGTCTCCGAACCCCTCATCGTCGCGCCCCTGGCCAACGACACCGACCCCAACGGGGACGTGCTCGCGCTGACCAAGGTGTCGACCGCGCCCGCCTCGACGACCCTCGTGCCCGACCTGGATCTGGGCACCGTGACTTTCACGGCCTCGCAGGTGGGCTCCTACGAGTTCACCTACACCGTCAGTGACGGGCCCGAGGCCGTCGTCGGCGTCGTGCGCGTCGACGTCGTATCGGGCGACGAGCATGCGGCCCCCGTCGCCGAGGACGATATCGCCATCCTGCCCTCCGGCGGCTCCGCCCTGGTCGCGCCCCTGGCCAATGACACCGACCCCTCTGGCGGCGTCCTCGTCGTCCAGTCCATCGAGGTCGACTCAGACTCGGGCATCGAGGTCGCCCTCATCGACCGCCACCTCCTGCGGGTGACGGCCCCGGCAGGCCTCGACGACGTCGCGCGATTCACCTACACCGTCTCGAACGGCTCCGGCTCGGCCACGGCCTCGGTCGCCGTCATCCCGACGCTCGCCAAGGACGACCGCGCCCCCCTCGAACTACAAAACGACTCCGCGAAGGTGCGCGTGGGCGACATCGCCTCGATCCCGGTCCTGGCGAACGACCACTCCCCGTCGGGCCTGGCGATGAGCGTCTCCTCGACCCTGTCGGGCACGGTCGACTCCGTCTACGGCCACGCCTTCGTCACCGGAAACCTGGTGCGCTTCGAGGCCTTGGACACGACCGGCCGCGTCGACGTGACCTACACGGTCACGGACTCGGCCGGCAATACGGCCAGCGCCGTCGCGAGCTTCAACGTGATCGGCGCCGACCAGGCGAACTCCGCGCCCCAGCCCAAGGCACTGACGGCCTGGGCCAGCGCCGGGCAGACTATGCGCATCCCCGTGCCCCTCAACGGCATCGACCCCGACGGTGACTCGGTGACCCTGGTTGGTATCGACCAGCCGCCGACAATGGGCACGGCCACGCTGGGCACCGAATGGATCGAATACACGCCCGGCGAAAACGCGTCCGGCACGGACGTCTTCACCTACACGGTCGAGGACCGCCTGGGCCGCCAGGCCAAGGCCCGCGTGCGCGTGGGCGTCGCCCCGCCCTCCGAACTCAACCACAACCCCGTGGCCCTGCCCGACGTCATCAAGGCCAGGCCCTCGCGCACGGTCGAGGTCAACGTCCTGTCCAACGACGTCGACCCCGACGGCGACACGTTGAAGCTGCGCGAGGGATCCCTGGAATCCTCCAACGACCAGGTCAGCGCCACCGTCGTGTCCCCGACGTCCGTGTCCATCACGACCCCCGCGCAGACCAACCCCTTCGTCGTCACCTACGTCGTCGAGGACGGACGAGGTGGCTCCGCGACCGGTCAGCTGACCGTCAACGTCGAGACCGACGCGCCCCTCATGGCGCCGATCGCTCGCGACGACGTGGTCTCCCTGTCCGACGTGCCGCGCGACGGAGCCCCGGTCACGGTGAACGTGCTGGCAAACGACGAGGACCCCGACGGCTCCCTCGCCGACCTGTCGATCGCGTCGAACGCCGACGGAGTCAGCGTGGACAACACGGCCCACACGGTGACGGTGACCCCCGAGACGGACCGGCGCCTCGTCGTCTACTCGATCACGGATCAGGACGGCCTGTCCTCCTCGGCCGTCGTCTCGGTGCCCGGCGCGCAACGCAAGGTCCCCGCCGTTAACCCCTCGCGCATCCCGATCCGCCTCAAGGCGGGTGAGACGAAGACGCTGACGCTGGACGACTACGTGCTGGTCAAGCGCGACGCGCACGCCTACATCCGCGACACGTCGACCGTGCGCGGGGGCGCCGGCCTGACGAACCTGAACGCGGACGAAAGCTCGATCTCCTTCACGGTCGAAGCCAGCTACGTGGGTAAGACCTACATCAACGTGGAGGTTTTCGACGGGCGTGAGGGCGACGACTCCGCGACCTCCGCGTCGCTGACGCTGCCGATCCAGGTCGAGGCCACCCAGAACCACCCGCCGACGATCACGCCAACGGTCATCCGCGTCGCATCGGGCGAAGAGACGACCGTGGACCTGCCGCTCATGGTCAGCGACCCCGATACCCCAGACCCGGCCTCGTTCACCTACCGTGTGTCCGACATCCCCTCGGGAATTACCGTCACCCAGTCCTCCGATACACAGCTGCGTGTCAGCGCAGCGGCCGGCACGAAGTCCGGTACGGCGGGCTCGCTGACGCTGAGCGTCGACGACGGATCGGGGGCCGCGGTCAGCGCGAAGGTGCCGATCGAGGTCGTCGCCTCGACGCGCCCGCTCATCCAGACCTCGCTCGCGCAGATCATCGCCGACGCCGGGTCCACCGTGAACGTCGACCTGACGCAGTACACGACCAACCCGTTCCCGGACACGCCGATCACGATCCAGCGCGCCACCGTCGAGGTCGGCGAGGGCACCGTGGACCCCCAGGGCACGGTCCTGGCCGTGAGCCCGCGCGCGGGCTTCCACGGGAACATGGTGATCGTCTACCGGGTCATGGACAAGACACTGGAGTCCTCGCGTACCGTCGAGGGGCGAGTCTCGGTGACCGTGCGCGACCGTCCCAACGCCCCTGAGAACGTTCATGCCACCGCGACGGGTCCGGGACGCGCCTCCGTGTCCTTCACACCCGGCGCCGACAACGGCGCGCGCATCACCGAATACCTGGTGACGAGCTCGCATGGGGGCACCACGAAGTGCGAGCAGACCGTGTGCGACGTGAGCGGTCTGACCAACGGCGAGCGGCACTCCTTCACGGTCGTCGCGCGCAACGCGGTGGGCGACTCCGACGCGTCCGCCCCCTCCAGCGAGGTCCTCGTTGACGTGACGCCGGAGCGCATGGCCGTGCCGTCGTTGTCCCCCGGTGACGGGTCACTGGACGTGACGTGGAGCGCGCCCAACAACGAAGGCTCCCCGATTACCTCCTACGAGATCACGCTCAACGGCAGCGACGGCTCTACCCGCCAGGAGAGCGCGGGGGCCGGCCTGACGAAGACGACGGTGAGCAACCTTGAGAACGGTGTCACCTACTATGTGTCGATCGTTGCGCGCAACAATGCCGAGAAGCAGGCCGAGTGGTCGGAGAAGGCCACCGCCACGCCGCACGGTAAACCCGACACGCCCAGCAACGTGGGCCTTGAGCACGTGGGGTCCTCGCGTGACGGATCCACCGGTTCCGTCGTGATCTCCTGGTCTCTGGGCAAGTCCGGTGGCAGCGACTGGGGGCCGACGACCGTGACCGTGGACAACAAGCCCAAGACGGTTGACGGTGGCACCACCTCCGTTCAGTTCGACGGGGTTTCGGCCAGCTCCTCGCTGACCGTCAACGTCGACGTATCGAACGCGGAGGGCGACCACGCCTCCTCGGGAGACAAGTCGTTCTCGCTGCTCACCGTCCCCATGCCGATCAGCGCCCCGAGGCTGGAGGGCACCGGCTATGCCGGTCAGCTGCGGGTCTCGGGCCTCAGTAAGGCCGCGGGGAACGGATTCTCCAGCTCCGAGCTGACCCTGCGCTACGCCTCGACGTCCGACGGCTGTTCCTCCGGCCCGGAGATCAGCGACGGCGCGGTGATCGAGGGCAGCGGCATCTCGGCGCGCACCTACTACTTCTGCCAGGTCGGGACCGCGACCTCGGGCACCCCGGTGTCCTCGAGCCCCGTGTCCGCGCAGGGCCAGCCGACTGCTCCTCCGAATGTGTCGGGCGTGACGATCGCGAAGGCGGGCCCGGGAGCGGTGACGGTCAACGTCGCCGTCGCCGAGGCCTACCCGGCCATCACGTCGATGACGGTGACCGTGGGCGGAAAGACGGTCACGATGACGGGACGCACGAGCGAGACGGTGACGGGCCTAACCGAGGGTGCCTCGGTGAGTGCCCACGTCGTGGCCAAGAACAGCGAGGGCGAGGCCTCGGCTGACTCGACCTCGACGACGACCGAGCTGAGTGTGTCCCCGACGTGGGTCGAGACCTGCTCGCCGGACGTGGCCACCCAGGTGCCTGGCGGGCAGACGTGCCACACGTTCTCCCTGTCCGCGCCCGGTTACGTCTCCGACGTGTCGGTGCCGCACGTGTGTCAGGTTTCCTCCGACGTGGACCCCGCGCGTCAATACAGCGTCGTCGTGGATGGTCCCAGCGTTGAGTCGGGAGTCGCGACGTTGGCGGGCTCCCAGATCGCCATGAGGGGCAAGGTCGTGGTGCACAGCTGCGAGCCGCGCCGATAGTAGTCACGCCGAGGAGAAACGATGGGAGGAACGTCATGGAGCGCATGAATGCCGGTTTCGGCCAGACTCAGCGACCGCTTGCGGCGCGCGTCGTGGACTCGGCACGCACGTTCGTGGCCGCGCGCCTGCGCGCGATCCCGGGGATACGTCACGTCATGGACGCGTGCTCGGTCGTCACGTCCTTCGGCTGGCTTGTGATTGGCGCGGCGATCGCTGGTTTCGTCGGAGCGATCCTCGCGGGCTGGGCGGAGGCTTTTGCGCTCTTCGTCGCCTGCCTGTCCCTGCTGATCATCGCCATCATCCTCGTGGCGGCACCTTCCCCGTACCGCGTCTTTTTGCGCCTGGCTCAGGAGCGCGTGGTCGCCGGACAGACGGCGCTGGGTGAAATCCGGGTCGTCAATGACACAGCGCGCCGCGGCGGCTCGGAGGTCATCGAGTTGCCGATCGGCACGGGCGTCGCGGAGTTCGTGATCCCGGGCGTTTCCTCGCATGAGACGTGGGACGAGTTCTTCTCCGTGCTGACCCGCCGCCGCGGCGTCATCGAGATCGGCCCGGCGCGCACCGTGCGCTCGGACGGCCTGGGTCTGCTGCGCCGCGTGCGCTCGTGGGACAACCCGGTGACCCTCTACGTTCATCCGCGTACCGTGCGCATTCCCTTCGAGGCGACGGGCTTCCAGGTCGACGTCGAGGGCGTGGTGACCGCGAAGCTGTCCAGCTCGGACGTGTCCTTCCACGCGCTGCGCGACTACGAACCAGGCGACGACAGGCGTGCCGTTCACTGGCAGTCCACGGCGCGCCTGGGCAAGCTCATCGTGCGCCAGTACGAGGAGACCCACCGCTCTCACCACCTCATCGTGCTCGACACGTCGCGCTCGTCGTGGGACCGCGACTCCTTCGAGGACGGGGTGTCGGTCGCCGCATCGCTGGCCCTGGCTGGAATCTCGGCGTCGCGCACGGTGTCCTTCGCTGCTGGCAAGACGTGGGTGCCCGCCACGAATGCGGGTGCCATGCTTGACGCTCTGTCGTCCCTGCCGATGAGCGGGCGCGACGGCATTACTGCCCTGGCTCGCCGCGCCTACGCAGCCCGTCCGTCGGCCTCGTACGTGAGTATCGTCGCGCCTCCGTCGGTCAGCGACGCGGAGGCCGCGCACCTCGCCCAGGTCACCCCCAGGGACGTGATCGTGCAGGTGCTGCGCATCAACCCGAAGCGGCGTCCGCGTCGGCGTCGCCTGGAGGGCGGCGTGCTCTACGATTGCCCGTCGCTGCGCGATCTGGCGCACCTGGTGGGTGATATCCGGTGACTGCGAATGATCTGCGTCGGGCCAGGCCCTCGCTGCCGCTGCCGTCTTTCCTGGTGCTCGCTGTGCTTTTTACCGGGCCGGTCCTCACGCACGAGGCCGTGTTCGGGTCCTGGGTCGGCCTCACTGCGGCCGGCGCGGGCGTTGTCGTGGGCCTGCTGATTGCCGCTGCCTCGACCCGCTGGTCGTGGGACACGCTCTCCACGCTGGCGGCCGTCCTCCTCGGCTATTTCCTCGTAGGTGGGCCGGTCGCGTTGCCTGCGACGGTGCGCTGGCGTGTCGTGCCGACGACGGACACGCTGCTGACGCTCGTGCGCGGTGCGGTCAGCTCCTGGAAAGACCTGCTGACGCTGACGCCGCCCGCCTCCTCCTATGTGGGACCCGCTCTGGTTCCCTGGATAACCGGCCTTTTGTGCGCGCTCGGCGCCGGCCTCGTCTCGGTGCGCTGGGGGCGCCCGCTCCTGGGTATCCTCCCGGTCGCGCTCATGGGCATCGTCGGCTTGGCTTTCGGTCCCTCGGGCCTCGTGCCGCCCGTGTGGCCGTTCATGGTGTGGTGTGCGGGCGCGTTCCTGTGGCTGACGTGGGCCTCGGCGCATCAGCGCCTCTCCCTGGGCCTGGACGTGTCCGTCAATCGACGAGGCCATGGCGAGGCTAGTGCGTCGACCGTGTCGGCGCGCGGCGCATCCCGTCAGGCTGTGTTCCGTTCTCGGCGCTTGTTGGCCGCGTCGCTGATGATCGTCCTCTCGGTGGGCGTGGCGCTGCCGGTGACGGAGGCGTGGGGACCGAGCGGGCGACGCATCGTGGCGCGCGAGCTGGTGGAGCCGCCGTTTAACGTGCGCCAGTACCCGTCGCCGCTGTCGGCGTTCCGCCACTACAAGAAGGACCTGGGCGAGCAGACCGTCATGACGGTCAGTGGCTTGCCCGCGCGCACGCGTATCCGTCTGGCGGCGTTGGACGTGTACGACGGGACGACCTTCACGATGAGTGCGCCGAAGAGCCAGATTTCGGTGCTGACCGCGGCGGCGGAGGACGGGAAGACACAATCCGTCAACGTGCGTAACGGCTACGTGGCGGTGGGCTCCACGATCCCGCGCACCCCTTCCGGTCTGAGCGACGGGGAGTTCACTGCGACAATCGAGACCGCGGGCATCGTCGGCCCGTGGGTTCCCGTGGCCGGTGACGTTCGTGAGGTGACGTTCGGCGGGGAGAACGCGCGCACGCAGCAGGAGGGCCTGCGCTTTGACATGTGGGCGAACGCCGCCCTGACGACGGGTATTCCCGCGCAGCCGCAGGCGGTCACGGTGCGCGCCGACGCGCCCGTCGTCCCCACGGACTCCCAATTCGCGGGGGCTACCCCCATGAAGTTCCATTCGGACACGAAAGAGCCCTACCCCAGCGGCCTCGACAGCTTCATGGCCTCCATCGTGGGATCCTCCTCGACGCCCATTGAAAAGGCGCGTGCCATCGAACGCTACCTGCACAACGAGGGCTTCTACCTGACCGAGAACACCGACCAGTCGCGCCCCGGCCACAACCTCAACCGCCTGTCATCGATGGTCTCTGGCACCGGGGAGCTGATTGGCGACGACGAGCAGTACGCCGCGCTCATGGCCCTCATGCTCCACCAGCTCGGGTGGAACGCGCGGGTCGTCATCGGCGCCTACCCGGAGGGCGAGCCGACCGAGAGCATGACGCTCCTCGGCTCGGACATGCACGTGTGGGTGGAGATGGAGTTCGAGGGCATCGGTTGGGCCGTGTTCGACCCGACACCCGACAAGGATCGGGTGCCGGAGTCTGAGTCGCACACGAAGAAGAACTCGCCGCGTCCTCAGGTGCTCCAGCCGCCAGAGCCGCCCGAGGAACCCGTCGAGCTGCCCCCGGTTAGCCGCGACCAGGACGTGGCCGCCAAGGAACCGCCGCCCGCGGGCGTCCCCTGGCTCCTCATCGGCACCACGGCCGGCTCGCTGATCCTGCTGATTTTTCCCTTCGTGCTCATCGTGGCGCTCAAGGCCAGGCGAACCCGCGTGCGTCGCAAGGCCTCGCCCGGCGTCGCCCTCGTGGGCTCCTGGGATGAGGTCGTCGACATGGCACTTGACGCCGGCGTGCGCGTGCGCGCCGACCAGACGCGTCAGGAAACCGCCTGGGCGTTGGCCTCGTTCTGGAAGCTGCGCGAGGGCCAGGAAGAGGGAGCCGAGGCGCAGCGCGTGGCGTCCCAGGCCTCGACGTCGGCGCTGATCCCGGGGTGGACGCTGTTCCGTGAGCGCGTGCCGATGACCGTGGCGATCGCTCGCCGCGCGGACGTCGCTGATTTCGCGGCGGCGACGGGCGGCCAGAGGGAAGCGGAGTCCGCGTGGTCGGACGTCGATCAGCTCAAGCGGTCCCTGGCGTCTTCCGCGAGCCTGTGGGTGCGCCTGCGGCGTCGCTTCTCGCTGCGTTCGCTGCTGCGCACGTGGAGGCGCCCGCCGGCGGCCGGGAAGGAGTCGGTACGAGGCGTGGGTTCCTTGCTGGAGGACGGCGAGGATGCGGATGGTCCGCTGGAGAATCCGTCGAGCGGGAGGAGTAGGCCATGACGCCTGGAGCGGGGGTGGGCGCCGGCCCGCACATTGAGGGTTTCCGGTGGATGCGTGCCCTCGGGTCGGGCGGATTCGCGGACGTGCACCTGTACCA
>SKEK01001391.1_pt1 | contig 10703 bp, 11 predicted proteins | sample 4826761 | NCBI WGS metagenome assembly SKEK01 (sample SAMN11008811, study PRJNA524170) | human gut metagenome | biome: Human fecal sample; material: Feces; isolation source: fecal sample from pouch patient p32 | host: Homo sapiens | place: Israel: Tel-Aviv | collected 2015-10-13 | reverse complement strand
ATACAAAGTACACCATCGTATAGTGAAGCTATTATTCCAAATATTCCAAATGGAAAATGGATAAATTGTAAAAAGTGCAAAAATATAATTTATATAGAAGATATTGAAAATAATAGCTATATCTGTCCTAAGTGCAATTATCACTTTAATATATCTACTTATGAAAGGGTAAGAGAAATATTCGATAACAAAAGCTTTCATGTAATGTTTGAAGATGTTGTCGGAACAGATCCATTGAAATTTCCAAAGTACAAACAAAAAATAGAAAAAATAAGAAAAAATGTAAATCGTACAGAGGGTGTTTTATGTGGAGTTGGCAATATAAATCATAAAAAGGTAGTAGCTGCCATAATGGATAGTAGTTTTATGATGGGTAGTATGGGTTGTGCTGTTGGAGAGAGAATTACAAGAACCGTAGAATATGCTTTAAATAATTCACTTCCATTAATTATTTTTTCTGCATCTGGGGGTGCTAGAATGCAAGAGGGGATTTTATCTCTTATGCAAATGGCGAAAACTTCTGCAGCTATAGCAAAGCATAGTGAAAAAGGCTTGTTATATATAAGTGTAATAACTAACCCTACTACAGGGGGAGTTACTGCTAGTTTTGCAATGCTAGGTGATATTATAATTGCTGAGCCTGGAGCTACTTTAGGATTTGCAGGAAAAAGAGTTATTGAAAATACAATAAATGAAAAAGTTCCAGAAAATTTTCAAACAGCAGAATTTATGCTGGAAAAGGGATTTATAGACGATATAGTAAGTAGAAAAAAATTAAAAAATTATTTATCGAAGTTATTAGAATTACATGGAGTGATGGATTGTGAATAATGAGAAATTAGATGCTTGGAGTATTGTTGAAAAAGCAAGACATAAAGACAGACCAAATACTAGATTTTATATAGAATATGTATTTGATGAGTTTGTTGAATTACATGGAGATAGAAACTTTAGAGATGATAAATCTATAGTAGGAGGCATTGCATCTATAAATAAAGTAAATGTGACTGTAATTGGAATAAACAAAGGCAAAAATGTAAAAGAAAATCTAGAAGCTAATTTTGGTATGGTTCATCCAGAAGGATATAAAAAAGCTTTGAGGCTTATGAAGCAAGCTGAAAAATTTAAAAGACCTATAATATGCTTTATAGATACACCAGGTGCATTTTGTGGTGTAGAAGCAGAAGCAAGAGGACAAGGTCAAGCTATAGCTCAAAATTTAATGGAAATGAGTAGATTAAAAACTCCAATTATATCAATAGTAATAGGAGAAGGTGGCAGTGGAGGAGCTCTAGCACTAGGTGTTTCAGATAAGGTTTATATGCTTGAAAACTCTATTTATTCTATTTTATCACCGGAAGGATTTGCTTCTATATTGTGGAAGGATCCCTCTAGGACGAAGGAAGCTGCAGAAGTAATGAAGATAACTGCATCAGATTTAAAAAATTTCGAGGTAATAGATGGAATAATTAAAGAACCTGGTGGAGGAGCACATATAAATCCATATGCGGCTGTAAAATCAATAAAAAAAATACTTAAAAATGATTTAGAAGAATTAAGAACAATTAATGAAGAGGATTTAATAAATAATAGATACTATAAATTTAGAAGTATGGGATATACTTATTAAATTCGATAAAGGTATTTTTAATTTAAGTATTTTAAAATACAAAGGTCATAAAATTATTAAAAATAGATATCTTTAAAGGGCTTGAAATAAATATTTTTATAAAATGAGGAGGATATCGATGAAGGACAATATAGCGTTTCTTTTTCCAGGGCAGGGTTCTCAATATATCGGCATGGGGAAGGACTTATACGATAATATAAATGAATGTAAATATATATTTGATAAGGGCGATGAAATACTTCAAATGCCAATGAAAGAAATGATTTTTTATGGCAGAGAAGAAGATTTAAAAAGAACTAGATATTCACAAATAGCTATATTACTTACTTCTCTTGCTTGTGCAAAAGCAATTGAGCTTAGGGGGATTTCTCCAAAATATACGGTAGGACTTTCTTTAGGTGAATATGGTGCACTTATAGAGTCGGGAGCTATAAATTTTGAAGATGGTGTTAAATTAATAAAAAAAAGAGCTGAAATAATGGATAGTGAAATTAGCCCTGAAAAAGGAACTATGGCGGCAATATTAAAATTAAATTCACAAAAGGTAGAAGAACTAATAAAACGATCAAATGAGTTTGGTTTAGTTGAGGGTGCAAATTATAACTGCCCTGGACAAACTGTAATATCAGGAGAAGTAAATGCAATAAATGAAAGTGTAAAAATAGCAAAAGAATTAGGTGGAAGAGCAGTAATTTTAAATGTAAGTGGACCGTTTCATAGCTCTATGTATGAAAAAGCAAGCTATGATTTTTTTGAAGAATTAAAAGATATAAAGATAAATGATTTTGAAAAAATAGCGTATTCAAATGTAAAAGGGGCACCTTATGAAAAAAATGATGACGTTAGGGAGCTTTTGAGAAAGCAAATAATGTCCCCTGTTTTATTTGAAAAAAGTATAAGAGATTTAATAGACAAAAAGGTAGATACATTTATAGAAGTTGGACCAGGTAAAACTTTAAGTGGATTTATAAAAAAAATAGATAGAAAAGTTAATATATATAATGTCGAGGACATGGAGTCTTTGAATAAAACAGCTGAAGAATTAACTTTACAAGCATAGAAATAATTTTAGAATTTATAAAAATCTGTAATTATAAATATTGGATAAGTTTAAAAAATGGAGGAAATCATGTTAAAGGGAAAAAGTGCAATAATAACTGGAGCATCAAGAGGAATAGGAAAAGCAATCGCCATAAAATTTGCAAAAGAAGGTGCAAACATAGTTATAAATTATAGAAATAATGAAGAAGAGGCTTTAAAGGTAAAAGAAGAATTAGAACAATTAGTAGTAAAAACATTAATTTTAAAAAAAATGATAACTCCTATTCAGTCGTGTTCTATTTAGACTCAAGTGTTCACTCTCATTTTTTGTCTGACTTTAGGATGCAGCTATTAATCATAGTCTTTGGTGTTTGGGCGATCATAATATTGTCTACATACTTGGGTATAAGGCAAGGCCACAAACCTATTTATATATTAAGCAAACATATGTCGACTATTCAGGCTGAACAGTTGAGCTCAACATTAGAACCCAACCAATATCCGAGAGAGTTAAGGGAGTTGGTTGACTCATTCAATACCATGCTATCTAAACTAAACAATAGTTTCGTTAAGTTATCTGATTTTTCAGATGATGTAGCGCATGAACTAAGAACCCCATTAACCAATATAATCATGCAGGCTCAAGTTGGGTTAAATCAAGACAGGAGCATCTCCGAATATAAAGAGTTCCTATATTCAATTCTGGAAGAGCTTGAGCGTTTGGCAAAGATGGTTAGCGATATGCTGTGGATTGCCAGGTCAGACAAAGGTTTGATTTCTGCAAATAAAGAATTTTTAGATTCAGAGAATGAACTTTCTTCTATTTTAGATTTCTTTATGTATTTAGCAGAAGAAAAAAGCCTTACGTTTAACGTTGCAAATACTAATAAGATTATATTTGCTGACAAAATAATGTTTCGTCGTTCGATATCCAATCTGATATCTAACGCAATAAAATACTCAGAGAGCAACTCTGCCATTAGCATCTCAATATCAAACGATGAAGGAAATAATTCTATCATTGAAATAAAGAACAAATGCAAAGATATATCTTACGATGAATCCTTGAGAATGTTTGATCGATTTTATAGGGCAGATTTATCAAGATCTAGCAATAACGATAGTGTCGGGTTGGGTCTATCGATTGTTAAATCGATAACCGAAGTTAATGGAGGAAAGGCTTGGAATAAATTAAGTGGTGACTACATTTCATTTTATTTATTATTCCCAGCTCGGCGTTTTTCAAGATAGTTGTCGCGCAAAGCTGTTTTAAGCAGCCTCTTTTTGCTCCGGCTCGGGTTTCTCGGGCCGCTCCGGATTTAGCATCACGGCACCGATAGGTGTCCAGTATCGCGTCTTGCCACTCCACCTCGCTGGGTGTTGTGCTCGGGCGGCCTGGTACACAGCATCCCGTTTCGCCAGCAGGGCTTTATCGTCACCCCGATGCCGCTCGTTGGGTGTGACGAAGCGGATACGGCTATGCCGGTGCTCTTCGTTATACCAGGCCATAAAGTCGCGCACCCACTCCCTGGCCGCTTCCAGACTGGCAAAGCCGTCTGATGGCCACTGCGGACAGTACTTCAGCGTCCTGAACAATGACTCCGAGTACGGATTATCGTTGCTGACCCGAGGCCGTCCCCGCGAGGGCGTGTCACCCAGGTCATGCATCTTGGTCAGCAGCGTGACTGACTTCATTGGCGCGCCGTTGTCCGAGTGCAAGACCAGCGGCTGCTTCCAGCACTGCTCGCGGATGATGCTCCGTTGCAGCAACGCCGCCGCCCGTTCACCGCACTCTTGCTCATGCACTTCCCAGCCCACCCCTTTGCGGCGGTAGATGTCCTCTATCAGATAGAGGTAGTAATACTGGCCGCGCACGAGTGACGGCAAGTAGGTGATATCCCAGGACCACACTTGATTGGGCCCAGTCGCGGTATGGCTGGTTGGTACCGGCACATGACGCGGTGGCTGGCTCCGGCCACGCCTGTGCTGCTGGTCAGCCGCCCGCAAGATGCGATAGAAGCTCGACTCACTGGCCAAGTAGCGCCCCTGGTCGGCCAGCCGTGGCACAATTTGACTCGGCGGCAACGAGGCGAACTCCTGGCTATTGCAGACGTCCAGCACGGCCTGCCGCTCCTCTGGGCTCAATGCATGAGCAGGTATGGAACGAACCGCATCCGGTCGCCTATCGGCACTCAGCTCAGGCCCGGCCAACCAGCGCTGGAGCGTGCGCAGACTCAGCCCCAACACCTCGGCCGCAGGATGCTTGCGGGCGCCAGCTTCAAGCGCTTCGCGCCACCATGCAACGTATTGCTGCCGCTCTGGCAACGAGGTCAGTTGTCCTCGTCGACGTTGCTCCAGTAGGCATCGAGCTTTTTTTGCAATATCAGCAGAGCTGCCGCCTCGGCCAGGGCCTTGTCTTTGCGCCGCAGCTCTTGCTCCAGTTGCCGGATACGCTTCTTGTCCGCTTTGGCCTGTGCCTTCTCCGCCTGTTGTAAGGTACGAGCGGATTGCTGGCCCAGAATACAGGCTTGGCGCCATTGCTGGACTTGCTCGGGATAGAGACCCTTACGGCGGCAGTACTCACTGAGTTCAATCTCGGAAAGCGCAGCGGTTTCCAGCACGACGGCGAACTTGGCCTCGGCGGGCCATTCATCGGTCAGTTTGTTGTCCCCGGGCACAGGAGACCCTCCGTCTTTGGCGTGTTTGCGCCAATTATACAGAGTGACCTCGCTGATGTTTTCCTGCCGAGCCAACTCGGCCACCGACATATTGATGGGCGGCAGCAGCTTCTTGAGCAAAGCAGCCTTGCGCTCACTTGAATAACGAGCCATTCGACACTCTTTATCCGCCCCCGGTCTTCACATTTAGATTATTCAGATTAGGCGACAACTATTCTGACACCGGGGGACTGAAACGGGTAAGCGGATTAAATGGTTGATCTTACCTTTGCATGAGAGTGAGACAGACCGGCATCTCATCGGATTATCTGGTTGATGCTTCACCTACTGCTGGTGCATGTTTCCTTCGCTAATTCCAGCAAGAACCCCACACGCCTCAACTTCCCGGTCATCGTTGCAACTCGCTCTCAGTGAAACGAGTTGTTTCTCAAGCGCTTGCAGAGCGGTTATCTGCGACCGCACATGAGAGATGTGATCATCGAGCAAGGCGTTGACAGCGGTACAGGACTGATGAGGGTCGTCCTGATAGCGCTTTAGTTCGTGAATTTCTGCCAGTGACAGATCCAGGATGCGGCAGCGACGAATAAAGGCCAGCCGCTCAACGTGTTTCTCGGTATAGACACGGTAACCGTTCTCCTGCCGACCAGGCGGCGGCAACAAGCCCTGCCGTTCGTAGAAGCGGATCGTCTGTGTATCTACCCCTACTGACTGTGCCAACTGACCAATACGCATCGGGTTCCTCCGCAACGGATTCTCTACGCTATTGACCTTATAGCGACTATATAGTTTTAAATGAAAACCCGATCACATTCAAGTGGAGTCATATCATGAGTAAAAACTGCGGAGGCCCCTGTGGCGACCATGCAAGGCCTGCGGCGGATACCGATATGCAGGCCTCCTCCGATGCGTCGGGGGAATGGGTCAGTGTTTATGCCGTGCCGAAGATGGACTGTCCATCAGAAGAACGAATGATTCGCCTAGCCCTGAACGGCTTTGAGGAGATTCGGGCGCTGTCCTTCGACTTGTCGAACCGCCGGCTGAAGGTCGTGCATGACGGCGAGGTCGAGCCCGTCACCTCGAAACTGAAGACCTTGGGGCTAGGCGCCTCGCTTCAGGAAACCGTCGCTGCAAATCCGGAGACCATCAAGGCCGCCGAGTTTTCGGCAGCTTCTGCTAAGCAAGAATCCGGGACCCTGCGCTGGTTGCTCGGCATCAATGCACTTCTGTTCGTGGTGGAAATGACCGCCGGTCTGATCGCCCGGTCCACCGGCCTGATTGGAGAATCCCTGGACAATTTTGCCGATGCGGCGGTGTACGGGCTTGCCCTTTATGCGGTTGGACATAGCGTGAAAATGCAGGTACGTGCCGCGCATCTTGCTGGTGTACTGCAACTGATCTTGGCTGTGGGCGTACTCATAGAGGTGGTGAGACGCTTTGTATTCGGTAGTGAGCCTGAATCGCTGGTGATGATGGCTATCGCATTCGTCGCATTGATTGCCAATACCAGTTGTCTGCTGCTCATATCCAAACATCGGGAGGGCGGGGCGCACATGAAGGCAAGCTGGATATTCTCGGCCAACGACGTGGTGATCAACCTGGGGGTCATCACCGCCGGCGCTCTGGTCGCGTGGACCGGGTCCAATTATCCGGATCTGATTATCGGCACCATCGCGGGGGTAATTGTACTTAACGGTGCTAGACGCATTCTGGCGCTCAAGGATTAAGCAATGTCCATTTTTGGCAAACATCTGTCACCGTACGCTCTGTTGTCCATCTCCGGCCTGCTGGCAGCGTCTGATCAGGCCGTAAAATGGCTGGTGCAACAATCAATGGCATATGGCGAGTCTATTTCAGTGACCTCATTCTTTAACTGGGTACACGTATGGAATACCGGTGCCGCATTCAGTCTTTTTGCGAATGGTGGAGGCTGGCAGCGCTACTTTTTTATCGGAATCGCGGTAGTGGTCTCGATTTTTCTGATCAAGCTGATCCTTGAAAATCGTCATAAAGGAGAAGCCATCGCTTACAGTCTTATCCTCGGTGGCGCCATGGGCAACCTGATTGACCGGGTCTTTCGCGGCTATGTTGTGGATTCCTTTGATTTCTATTGGCGAGACTGGCATTGGCCGGCCTTCAACCTGGCTGATATTGCAATTGTCCTCGGTGCCTTACTTTTAGTTTCCAGCAGCTTGTTGGGTAAAAAAGCAAACACCAATGCCGAGTCGGATGGATCTGACTGACACCTACGCCTATACAACACCATGACCGAACTTCCCGACAACATCCTTCACCTGCCGCAATACCAAGTACTGGGCTGCAAATCAACCGACGACGAAATGCACTTCCAGGTGGACGTGCCCGATCCCATCGCCTGCGAGGAATGCGGCGTGCAGGGTGAGTTCGTACGGTTCGGCAAGCGTGACGTTCCCTATCGTGATCTGCCCATCCACGGCAAGCGGGTCACTCTCTGGGTGGTCCGCCGCCGATACACCTGCCGGGCCTGCAAGACAACATTCAGGCCCCAGCTACCGGAGATGGTGGACGGATTCCGTATGACACTGCGGCTGCATGAGTACGTGGAGAAGGAATCCTTCAACCACCCCTACACCTTTGTGGCGGCACAGACCGGCCTGGACGAGAAGACGGTGCGCGACATCTTCAACGCCCGCGCCGAGTTCCTGGGGCGCTGGCACCGCTTCGAGACGCCCCGCATCCTGGGCATTGACGAGCTATACCTGAACAAGCGCTACCGCTGCATTCTGACCAACATTGAGGAGCGAACCCTGCTCGACCTGCTGGCCACCCGCCGCCAGGACGTGGTGACCAACTACCTGATGAAGCTGAAAGACCGGCAGAAGGTCGAGATCGTCAGCATGGACATGTGGAACCCCTACCGGGCAGCGGTCAAGGCTGTGCTGCCCCAGGCCCGTATCGTGGTCGATAAGTTCCATGTGGTGCGCATGGCCAACGATGCCCTAGAGAGAGTGCGCAAGGGCCTCAGAAAGGAGCTGAAACCGTCCCAGAGCCGGACTCTCAAGGGAGACCGGAAAATCCTGCTGAAACGCGCTCACGAAGTCTCAGACCGGGAGCGCCTCATCATGGAGACCTGGACAGGCGCGTTCCCGCAACTGCTGGCCGCCTACGAGCACAAGGAGCGCTTCTACGGCATCTGGGACGCCACCACACGGCTCCAGGCAGAAGCCGCCCTGGACGAGTGGATAGCCACCATCCCGAAGGGCCAAAAGGAAGTCTGGAGCGATCTGGTCAGGGCAGTGGGAAACTGGCGCGAAGAGACCATGACCTACTTCGAGACGGACATGCCCGTCACCAACGCTTACACGGAGTCCATCAACCGACTGGCCAAGGACAAGAACCGTGAAGGGCGCGGTTACTCCTTCGAGGTGATGCGGGCACGAATGCTCTACACCACGAAGCACAAGAAGAAGGCACCGACTGCGAAGGTCTCTCCTTTCTACAAGAAAACCATCGGTTACGGACTGCCGGACTTCGCAGAGGAACTCAACTACGGAGTCGATCTATCAACCATCTCGCGAATTCAACTTCGAAGTGCGACACTCGCCTATGCCGCCTGACGGTACTCTTCGAATACCTTGACAGGCTGCCTGAATCCGAGACATTTCCGAGGTCGTAGGTTGAGCCACTGCTCCGCTCTCCTGACATCCTCGTCCGTGACCTCTCTCAGGTCTGTTCCCTTTGGGATAAACTGCCTCAACAGCCCATTGTTGTTCTCGTTCAGACCGCGCTCCCACGAAGAGTAAGGGTGCGCAAAGTAAGTCTCGGCACCCAGCGCTTCCTCTATCGCCTTGTGTTCGGCAAACTCGCCGCCGTTGTCAAAGGTGATGGTATGCACCTGCTCGATGTAGGGCGTTAACATCTCGATTATCGCATCCCGCACCACCCCAGCCTGTTTGCTCGCGACCCGCTTGACCAGATAGAGCCGGCTCTTGCGCTCCACCAGGGTGACCAGTGCACCTGTGCCTTGCTTGCCCAGCACCGTGTCCGCCTCCCAATCACCGAGCCGCTCCCGGCTATCGACGATAGCCGGCCGTTCATCAATAGAGCGGGCTTCCTTGATGGGAGAACGCAGGCTGCTCGCCCCCTTGCGGTAGCGCTTGTGGCCCTGGCGCAGATGGCGGTACAACTGGCCACCCCGGGCTTTGTCGGCGGCCACATGGCGGTATATCCACTCGTGACTCACCATGAGGCCTATCTGCTTGCCCACCGCGCTTATCTGCTCCGGGCTCCACCACCAGGCGAGTGTCAGCTCGACAAACTGGATGACATCGGCAGATAGCCGAGATTTGGCCGCACTGGCCCGTCGGTGGGTGGCGTGCTGATGCGCATTGTCTGGCTGGTAGCCCTGCGGCCCGGCGTTACGACGCAGCTCCCGGTAGAGGGTGGAGCGATGAACGCCAATGGCGCGTGCGGTGGCAAGGATGGACATCCCCTGTGCGCGAAGCACCGATAACTGGTATCGTTGCCCCTCGGTCAACTGCTGATAGCTCATGGTGATACTGCTTTTACTTTGGCGAGCAGAAGGGTACCACCAATCAGCAGTTGGCCACCTCTCGCCATTCATCCATGAGTGTCGCACTTATTATCTGAATTCCCGTCTGAGGGTGGTATCAGATTGATGGGGTGAAGGTGCCCCATCAACCATTAAATCCGTATACCCGAAACAATACAACCTGGCGTTGGCTCAACATAGTTTTCCTGACCATCTGAAGGAATGAACACGTCTTCAGGCGGCATCCATCATGGCTGGTATTCTGCGTTAATATTCAAGCCCATATTCAGGCTGCTCCTGCAAGCCCTGGATAGCTTCATCAACTTGCTGTTCACTGGCTGCCCCACTCCAGTAACCAGGCTACAGTTCTATTAACAAACAAGCTAATATGGAGGATATAAACTACGAGTAGCCGACCGCTGGTGTATCAGGTGATTGATGCAATTCGACTCTAAATCCATAGCGAATGCGAATGAAAGCGTATAACTACAGCGAGGAGAAGTAGCGGTTTTGGCGCAGGTTTCATTCAATTGTTGATGTGGCCACCTATCAGCTGAGGCCCGCCTGGAGACGGTTGTACCGACCTTGCTCAATCACTTGCGGCGCAAGATAGAGCAGGTTAGTGTTGATGGTTACCATGGCACCAAAGCGTGTCACCTCCTTCTGAAAAATAGGGAGCAGGGCCATTTTTTCTCACAGTAGCTCTATTTATTAACTTCAATGTATGTTCTTCCTGCTTCTTATAAAAAGCAGTTGATTATGTTAATTTTTATCATTATCCGTAAAGTTTAGAACTGAATTATGAAAATCAAAGAGGGGCCTGAAC
>SKEK01001382.1_pt1 | contig 10746 bp, 7 predicted proteins | sample 4826761 | NCBI WGS metagenome assembly SKEK01 (sample SAMN11008811, study PRJNA524170) | human gut metagenome | biome: Human fecal sample; material: Feces; isolation source: fecal sample from pouch patient p32 | host: Homo sapiens | place: Israel: Tel-Aviv | collected 2015-10-13 | reverse complement strand
TCATTTCGCCCTCCCCCCCGGTGGCTACCCCTGCCACACGGTGCGATCCTCCGAGGCCTTCGTCGCCATGGCGGAGCAGGGGCTGGCCTGCTGCCTCATCCCGGAATTGCAGATCCGCCAGCAACTGGAAGAGGGGCGCCTGCTCGATCTCAACCCGGATCACCACCTGGTCGAGCAGCTCTACTGGCACCGCTGGGTGCTGGAGCGGGGGCTGCACAAGCAGATATCCCAGCGCCTGATCCAGCAGGGGCGACGGGCACTGCAACCCCGTTGAGGGGGCCATTCACCTTGGCTTTGGGGGGGTAAAAACGTATAGTGCTGGGCGATTAACCATCAGGTCTCCACTCAGGTTCCCCATTTATGTTCCAAGACAATCCGCTGCTGGCCCAGCTCAAGCAACAAATCCGCGAAAACATCCCCAAGAAAGAGGGTGTGATCCGCGCCTCCGATCGGGGCTTCGGCTTCCTGGAGGTCGATGAGAAGACCAGCTATTTCGTGCCGCCTCCCTACATGAAGAAGGTGATGCACGGTGACCGGGTGAGCGCCCTGATCCGCACTGAAAAAGAGAAAGAGGTGGCCGAGCCGGATGCCCTGCTGGAGCAGGCCGTCACCCGCTTCGTCGGCCGCGTCAAGATGTTCCGCGACCGCCTCAACGTGGTGCCCGACCACCCCCTCATCAAGGACGCCATCAAGGCCCGCGCCAAGAAGGGTCTGGACGAGAAATCCTTCAAGGAAGGGGACTGGGTGGTCGCCACCCTCAAGCGCCATGCCCTGGTGGACGGCAACTTCTCCGCCGAGATCACCCAGCTCATCGCCACCCAGGAAGATCACAACGTGCCCTGGTGGGTGGTGCTGGCGCGCCACAACCTGGCCCAGATTGAACCGGCGGACCTGCCGGAGTGGAAGGTGATCGAAGAGGAAGAGCTGCCCCGCCGGGATCTGACCCAGGTTCCCTTCTTCACCATCGACGGTGCCAAGACCAAGGACATGGACGATGCCCTGGCCATCACCAAGCTGGAGAACGGCTGGGAGCTGCTGGTGGCCATCGCCGACCCGACCGCCTATGTGGCCGAGGGGAGCGAGCTGGACAAGGAGGCCGCCCAGCGCGCCTTCACCGTCTACATGCCGGGACGCAACGTGCCCATGATCCCGCGCACCCTCTCCGACGAGCTCTGCTCCCTGAAAGAGGGCGAGGAGCGCAACACCCTGTGCGCCCGTCTGCTCATCGCCGAGGACGGCCTGCTGCTGGAGGAGACCGAGTTCTTCGCCGCCCGCATCGTCTCCCATGCCCGTCTCAGCTATGACGACGTCTCCGACTGGGCCGAGCACGGCAAAGCGCTGGATATCGACGCCGGCGTCCTGGCCCAGCTGCCCCTGATGAAGGCGATGACGGAGGCCCGCATCAAGTGGCGTACCGAGCACGCCCTGGTGTTCCCGGACAGACCCGACTACGACTTCGAGCTGGGTGAAGACGGCGAAGTGCTGGCCATCCACGTGGAGCCGCGCCGCATCGCCAACCGCATGGTGGAAGAGTCGATGATCGCCGCCAACATCTGCGCCGGCCGCGTGCTGGGCAAAGAGGTAGGCTACGGCATCTTCAACGTCCACACCGGCTTTGACGAGGAGTCCCTGGACGGCGCCATCGAGCTCCTCAAGACCGCCGAGGCCCCGTTCGAGAAGGAAGAGATCGCCAGCCTCTCCGGCTTCTGCGCCCTGCGACGCTGGATAGACAACCTGGACACCCGCTGGCTGGACGGCAAGATCCGCCGCTTCCAGAGCTATGCCCTGATGTCCGCCGAACCGGGTGCCCACTACGGCCTGGGTCTGGATGCCTACGCCACCTGGACCTCCCCCATCCGCAAATACGGCGACATGGTCAACCATCGCCTGCTCAAGGCGGTCATCGCCGGCAAGACCCCGGGTGAGCGCCCCAGCCTGGAGCTGACCGAGCACCTGACCGCCTGCCGCCGCCTGCACCGCATGGTGGAGCGCGACATCGGCGACTGGCTCTATGTGCGCTACCTCAAGGCCGATGCGGGCACCGACAAGGTGTTCAACGCCGAGATCATCGACGTGATGCGCGCCGGCCTCAAGCTGCGCCTGCAGGAGAACGGCGCCGTGGTCTTCATGCCCGCCCGCCATATCCTGGACAACAAGGATCGGCTGGAGTGCAACTGGGACAACGGCCGCGTCTATCTGGACAAGACCGAGGTGGTCTACGAGCTCGGCCAGATCATCGAGGTGAAGCTGACCGAGGCGGTGGAAGAGACCCGCTCCCTCATCGCCAAGCCGGCGGTGGATCTGGTGCCGGGTCCGGCGCCGGTCGCTCCTGCCAGCGAGGCCGATGCAGCGCCTGCCGACGAGGCCCCCAAGGCGCAGTGATCCCCCTGCTTGTCTGCTCTGCAAAAGCCCGCATCCTGCGGGCTTTTTTTATGGCTGCGCTCCGCGGGCAGACGGAATGGGAGACCCGCTCGCAGGCCCCAGCCTGCGTCGCTACCGGCAGGGAGGATCGAGACGGGAGCGGATCAGGATCCGCCACCCGGGCGTCACAAGAGGCCTTGTCGGAACCGATCCTCTCGGGGGAAAAACTGAAAGTGGGTTACAAAATAAATGATTCATTGGTGATTAACGATGAACTACGGCATATCCATCGTCATTACTTGCGAATACGAGGCGACAAATCATGACTCATTTGAGTGCAAAATTTGGTTTTGTGACGACAGTCACGTTGACACCGTATTTGCGCAAACCGCAAAACGAGACATCAATCACAAAAAATTGACACCCAGAGGCGAGAAGATCGAAATGTAGCCGAAATACAGCGACTGACTGTGATCGTCATCACTATGTCGGGAGGGGGGAGGTCGGGGTATTTGAGATCCAGGTCACAAGACACCCCGTTTTCAGCCTAATTTGATCACAAGCTGGTAGATTGAAGTTGCTTAGACGACTGGGATGGGAGTTCGGCAAAACTCGTCATCCCGACTACCACTTTTAATCACACAGGCTTAAAACGGGGTCCCGACATGTTATCACCGGATACCAAAGTCAAGATACAGAATTTTGGACGCTTCCTGTCCAATATGGTCATGCCCAACATAGGCGCCTTCATCGCCTGGGGCTTCATCACCGCCCTCTTCATCCCCACTGGCTGGCTGCCCAATGAAACCTTGGCCAAGCTGGTCGGTCCCATGATCACCTACCTGCTGCCGCTGCTGATTGGCTATACCGGCGGCAAGCTGATCGGGGGTGACCGGGGTGCCGTGGTCGGTGCCATCACCACCATGGGCGTCATCGTGGGGACCGACATCCCCATGTTCATGGGCGCCATGATGGTCGGCCCGCTGGGTGGCTGGGCCATCAAGCGCTTCGACAAGGCGATGGAAGGTCGCGTCAAGAGCGGCTTCGAGATGCTGGTGAACAACTTCTCCGCCGGCATCATCGGCATGTTGCTCGCCATTCTCGCCTTCTTCGTCATCGGTCCCTTCGTCAAGGTGCTCTCCGGCGTGCTGGCGAGCGGTGTCGGCTTCCTGGTGGACAACCACATGCTGCCCCTCACCTCCATCTTCGTCGAGCCGGCCAAGATCCTGTTCCTGAACAACGCCATCAACCACGGCATCTTCTCGCCGCTCGGGATCCAGCAAGCCACCGAACAGGGCCGCTCCATCTTCTTCCTGATCGAAGCGAACCCGGGTCCGGGCATGGGCGTGTTGCTGGCCTACATGGTGTTCGGCCGTGGCGCCGCCAAGCAGTCCGCAGCCGGTGCGTCCATCATCCACTTCTTCGGCGGCATCCACGAAATCTACTTCCCGTACGTGCTGATGAACCCGCGCCTCATCCTGGCGGTGATCGCAGGCGGCATGACCGGGGTCTTCACCCTGACCCTGTTCAACGCCGGTCTGGTCTCCCCCGCCTCCCCGGGCTCCATCTTCGCCGTGCTGCTGATGACGCCGAAAGCCTCCCTCATCGGGGTGCTGCTCTCCATCGTCGCCTCCGCCACCGTCTCCTTCCTGGTCGCCGCCGTGTTCGTCCGTGCCCAGCAGCCGGAAGCCGACGAGGCCGATGCCCTGGGTGAAGCCACCCGCAAGATGAAGGCCATGAAGGGTGCCAAGCCCGAGACCACCGCCACCAAGAAGCCGGAAACCGAGCTGACCGCAGTGCGCAACATCGTCGTCGCCTGCGATGCGGGCATGGGCTCCAGCGCCATGGGCGCCGGCATGCTGCGCAAGCGGGTGCAGGCCGCCGGTCTCGACATCAGCGTCACCAACCGTGCCATCAACAACCTGGACGATCAGGTGGATCTGGTCATCACCCACAAGGATCTCACCGACCGTGCCCGTCGCCATGCGCCGCATGCACAGCACATTTCGCTGACCAACTTCCTCGACAACGCCCTCTATCAGGAGCTGGTGCAGAACCTCAGCCTGGCCAACGCGGCCAACGATGACGTCGCCAACCCGCAACTGCTGGTGGCGGCCAACGACGACAGCTACGAGCCGCAGGAGCCGGAAGTCTTCACCCTGAGCCTGCAGGACGTGCACCTGGGCCTCAAGGCCGAGAGCAAGGAAGCGGCCATCGTGACAGCCGGCAAGCTGCTGGCCGAGCGAGGCTATGTGGCACCGGACTACGTCGACGCCATGCTGGAGCGCGAACAGCTGGTCTCCACCTACCTCGGCGAATCCATCGCCGTGCCCCACGGCACCATCGCCGCCAAGGAGCACGTGAAGCGTACCGGCATCGTCATCTGCCAATACCCTGCCGGGGTCGCCTTCGGCGAGGGCGCCGATGAAGTGGCGCGCCTGGTCATCGGCATTGCCGCCCGCAACGATGAACACATACAGGTTATAACCCGCCTGACCAATGCACTGGATGAGCCCGGTCTCGTCGACCGTCTGGCCAGCACCCAGGATCCCCAGGAGTTCCTGGATCTGCTGGGGGCCGAGCAGGCCGCGTAATCATCCGTCATCGTCTTTGGTTGTAGAGGTTAATATCATGAAAACATTGCATTTTGGTGCCGGCAACATCGGTCGGGGCTTCATCGGCAAACTGCTGGCTGACGCCAGCCATCAGGTCACCTTCGCCGACGTCAACGAGACCCTGATCGACCAGCTCAACCACCGCCAGGAGTACAAGGTGCACGTGGTGGGCACGGATCAGAAGCTGGACGTGGTGCGCAACGTTGCCGCCGTCAGCTCGGCCGGACACGAGGTGATCGCCCGTATCATCACCGCCGATCTGGTCACCACGGCGGTCGGCCCCAACATCCTGGACAAGATTGCCAGCACCCTGGCCAAGGGGCTGCAGGCCCGCTTCGATGCCGGCAACCTGACTCCCCTCAACGTCATCGCCTGCGAGAACATGGTGCGCGGCACCAGCCACCTCAAGGAGGAGGTACTCAAGTACCTACCGGTCGCGTATCATGCCACCCTCGAGCAGTGCGTCGGCTTCGTCGACTCGGCGGTGGATCGCATCGTTCCGCCCGCCGCGGCGAACGACGATCCCCTGGAGGTGACGGTGGAGAGCTTCAGCGAGTGGATCGTCGATCGGACCCAGTTCAAGGGGGAGTTGCCCCAGGTGGCAGGCATGGAGCCCACCGACAACCTGATGGCCTTCGTCGAGCGCAAGCTGTTCACCCTCAACACCGGCCACATCGTCACCGCCTACCTCGGCAAGCTCAGGGGCTATCACACCGTGCGCGAGGCGATCGAGGATCCGCTGATCCGCAGCAAGGTACGCCGCGCCATGGAGGAGAGCGGGGCTGTGCTGGTGAAACGTTACGGCTTCGACCCGCGCCTGCACGCCGCCTACATCGAGAAGATCCTCTCCCGCTTCGCCAACCCCTATCTGGTGGACGAGATTGACCGGGTCGGTCGCCAGCCGCTGCGCAAGCTGGCGGCGGGGGACAGGCTGGTGACGCCGCTGCTCGGCACCCTGGAGTACGGCCTGCCGAGCGATCACCTGCAGGAGGGCATCGCCGCCGCACTGCATTACCGCAATGAGGACGATCCCCAGGCGGTGGAGCTGCAGGCCATGCTGGCGGAACTTGGTCCGGCACGGACACTGGCCCGCGTCACCGGCCTGGATGAGCACAGCGATGTGGTACGCACCATCGTCGCCCGTTACAACAACTTGAAGTGACCTGATGGGGTGGCGTCACACCGCCCGTGACGGACCCCATACGATACAAACCGGGGGAGGGCCTGCTCTCCCCCTGTCAGCCGGACCCGAAGCACTTATGACCACACACCAGGAAGATGAAGTACTGGAGCGACTGAACGAGCAGGATGGCCCCCGCGGCTTCTTTCTCGAGGTCGTGACCATCCTGGAAGAGGCGGTCGACTCCCTGATGCGGCGAGCCTTTCGTCAGGAGGAGTATGCCGTCAAATACGCCATCGAACCCCTGCTCAACCAGAGCGGACCCCTCGGCCAGCTGGAGGTGCGCCTCAAGCTCATCTTCGCCCTCGGCCTCATCTCCCTCGAGCGCTATCAGGATCTCGAGGCATACCTGAAGATCCGCGACTTTCTGGTACGCGACCCCAAGGATTACCGCTTCAGCGACAAGCCGGTCCGCGATCTGCTCGAGCGCCTGAATGCCATCCAGCAGGGCAGCATGATGCCGCAGGATCCCCCGGCCAACGAGGAGGACTGGCCCCTCTACCAGATGCAGCTCAACCGGCTCGATCAGATGGTGCGCTCCGCCCTGGTGCTGGCGGTGACCGATTGCGTCACCGAACTCCACAAAGAGAGCCCCATCTGATCTGAGTGGCTCTCCCCTGCACGCCTGGCGGGTGTCATCTTGCCCCCCTTCCCCGCTACACTAGGTCCAACCCCATCACCTGTACGAGGTTGGCATGATTGCTCTCTCCCTCGCCGGAATAGCCCTCATCTCCCTGCTCGCCCAATGGCTTGCCTGGTCCGTGCGCGTTCCCGCCATTTTGTTCCTGCTGCTGAGCGGCCTATTGCTCGGCCCGGTGACCGGTCTGCTCGATCCCGATCAGTTGCTGGGGGATCTGCTGTTTCCCCTGGTTTCCCTCTCGGTCGCCATCATCCTGTTTGAAGGAGCGCTGACCCTGCACCTGACCGAACTCAAGGGGATCGGCAAGGTGGTACGCAACCTCTGCTCCACCGGCATGGTGACCAGCTTTGCCGTCATCGGCGCCGCCAGCTACTTCCTGCTTGGGCTGGACTGGCGTGTCGCCATGGTGCTCGGCGCCGTGCTGGTAGTGACCGGCCCCACGGTGATCGCCCCCATGCTCAACGTGATCCGCCCGGTCCGGGAGGTGGACAAGATCCTGCGCTGGGAGGGGATCGTCATCGACCCCATCGGCGCCCTGTTCGCGGTACTGGTGTTCGAGGCGGTGCGCCTCGGCAGCCAGGGAGATCTGGTCGGTCATACCCTGCTGGCCCTGGCCAAGACGGTGGGAGTGGGGTCGCTCATCGGGGTCGGTGCCGGCTGGCTCACCACCCTGCTCATCCGCAAGGACTGGCTGCCGGTCAGCCTGCACAAGTTCGGGGTACTGGCGCTGGTGCTGGTGACCTTCACCCTGTCTGACTGGCTCAGTCACGAATCCGGCCTGCTGGCGGTGACGGTGTTCGGCATCTGGCTCGCCAACCAGGAGGGGCTGGATCTGGAGGAGGTGCTGGCCTTCAAGGAGGATCTCGCCGTCATTCTCATCTCCTCCCTCTTCATCCTGCTGGCGGCCCGCCTCGATCTGGCCCAGCTCTGGCAGCTCGGCCCCATGGTGCTGGCCCTGCTGTGCGTGGTGCAGTTCGTGGCCCGTCCGCTCTGCATCCTGGTCTCGACCCGGGGGTCGGACCTGCCCTGGCGCGCCCGCGCCCTGCTCGCCTGGATAGCCCCCCGGGGCATAGTGGCGGCGGCGGTCAGCGCCTCCTTCGCCATCAGCATGCACGAGGCCGGCATTGAGGATGCCGACAAGCTGGTGCCCCTGGTGTTTGCGGTCATCATCTTCACCGTGGTGCTGCAGAGCCTGACGGCCACGCCATTGGCCAGATTGCTCGACATGCGCCAGAGCGCCCCCAATGTCTGGCTGCTCATCGGCGCCAACTCGGTGGCCCGGGCCATCGGCAAGGCGCTGGCGGATCAGGGGATCCCGGTGCAGCTCTCCGATCCTGCCTGGGAGCACTGCAAGCTGGCCCGCATGAGCGGCCTGCCCTGCTACTTCGGCAACCCCCAGTCGGAGCACGCCGAGCGGCACCTGCCCCTCACCAGCATCAGCACCGTGCTGGCGCTCTCTCCCAGCCGCCACAACAACGCCCTCGGGGTACTGCACTTCGCCCACCTCTACGGGGAGGAGAAGGTCCACTCCCTGCGTTCCAGCGAACAACACGGCAAGGCCAACCGGGAGAGCGCCACCTTCCGTGCCCGCCAGAACCTGTTCGGCGCCGACATCAACTTCGCCAGGCTGAGCGGCCTGCTGAGTCGGGGCGGGCAGATCAAGGCGACCCGCCTGAGCGACACCTTCGACTGGGACCAGTATCAGGAGGCCAATCCCGGCGCCATTCCTCTGTTCGTGCTGGATGCCAAGGCCAGACCCAGGGTGGTCACCGGCCCTGTCACGCCGCTGCCCGGAGAGCTGCTGATCGCCCTGCAACCACCCCGGGAGGGGGTGACGGCGCCCTGATCCGATGACGGCGCCACCGGGAAGGAGAACTAGACTTGAGGGTGGCGCCATGAGTCATAGGAGGAAGTCATGACAGTCAGTGAATTGCGCGCGCTTCACCAGCAGCACAGGTTCAAGGAGGCGGAGATCATGCACGACATCGTCTCCCCCGGCTGGATCGTGGAGTTCAGGGGGCAGGACGGCCACCTCTACGTGATGACGGACACCCTGGGGTGCCCCATGAGTTTCTCGTCCACCGAGGAGGCACGGGACCACATCCACCTGGTGGCCGACTGCCCCGTCCAGGTCGAGCACCTCTACCGCTTCTTCGAACGCTGAACAGCCATCGAAAAAGGCTCCCGAGGGAGCCTTTTCTCATTCCGGCTGCGTAGGCTCAGCCTCCTTTCCCTCCAGCCGCCTCACCGGCTTTTGCAGAATAAGGTTCGCCGGATAGGTGACCAGATCGCCGTTGTCATCCCGCACCCGCACGTAGAAGAGGCCGATCTCGGTGATGATGCCGGTGACGGAGTCATCCTTGTCGAGGATGCGGATGCGATCGCCAATCTTGTAGGGGAAGGCGAAGAAGATGGTAATGCTGGCGGTGATGTTGGAGAGGATCGACCACTGGGCCACCATGGCGACCCCCAGTACCGCGAAGAAGGAGGAGGCGAGCACCACCAGCCGGGAGAAGTCGAGCCCCCAGACCCCGGCCAGGATCAGCAGGGTGGCGCAGCCCAGCAGGAAGTGGAATACGTGCTCCACGTAGAGTACCCGATTCTCGCTCACCTGCCGGCTCTGGCCAAGGGCCATCAGGCTCTTGTGAATGAGGCCGCGCACCAGGGTGTGCCCCAGCAACAGCAGCAGGGTCACGCCAAAAGATTCCCATGTCGTCATGTTCACTCCTTACCACCAGCGCCTGTGCTTGAGCCAGACCGCCAGTCCGGTCGCCAGCACCAGCAGGAAGCCACAGAACACCCAGAAGGCGGTCGGACTCTCGGCCCCGGGGATCCCCCCCAGGTTGATGCCGAACAGGCCGGTCAGGAAGCTGGCGGGCAGGAACAGCAGCGCCATCACCGACATCTGGTAGGCACGGCGGTTGGTCGCCTCCGCCATCAGGTTGTTGATCTCGTCCGCCAGCACGGCGGTGCGCGCCACCCCGGCATCCAGATCGTCGAGCCAGCGCCGCAAGCGGTCGGCGATGTCGAGCAGGCGTCGCCTGTCATCTTCGTCCAGCCAGCTGATCTTCTCGTTGGCCAGGCGCGCCACCAGATCCCGCTGGGGGGAGAGGTAGCGACGGATCATGATGAGCTGCTTGCGGATGCGCGCAAGCCGACCGTTGGCGGGCAGGTCGCGCATCAGCACCATCTCTTCCAGATCCAGGATCTGGTCGTGCAGCTCCTCGACGAACTCCCCGGCCCGGTCGGTCAGGGCGTCGCATATCTCCACCAGCCAGTCGGCGGGAGTGTCGGCACCGCCCCCCAGCGACAGCTGCTCGAACACATCTTTCTCGGAGAGCAGCGGACGACGTCGGCTGCTGATGATGAGATCCGGCGTGATGAAGATCCGCAGGGCCACCATCTCTTCAGGCCTGTGATCCTTGTTGTGGTTGATGCCGCGCAGGATCAGCAGCACCGTCTCCCCCATCCGCACCAGCTTGGGACGATTGCTCTGGCCGAGCAGGGCCTCCCGGGCCGCCTCCCCCAGCAGCGGCGTCTGCAGCAGCCAGCGCGCCGACTCCGGGTTGCCGTAGTCCAGATGCAGCCAGCCGGGCTGGGCACCGGGGATCTCGCTACCTTCGGCCAGCGGGGTCATGCCCCCCTTGCCGTCCAGGGTCAGGCCATAAATCACGTCACCGGGCACCCGATCCATCTCGTCTCCTTCTCGTTTCATGTGCAGGCCCCAGCTTACACCAAAGGCGGGGACGACTCAGCCCCGGGGCAGCCGCCCCGCACCAGCCATGCTAAGATGCGCCACCCGTTCCAGACACAGGAAGCCATGCCATGCCCATCTGGGTTGATGCCGATGCCTGCCCCATCCCGGTCAAGGAGATCCTCTACCGCGCCGCCCACCGCGCCCAGGTGGTGACCACGCTAGTGGCCAACCAGGGACTCAGAGTCCCCCCCTC
>SKEK01001380.1_pt1 | contig 10755 bp, 8 predicted proteins | sample 4826761 | NCBI WGS metagenome assembly SKEK01 (sample SAMN11008811, study PRJNA524170) | human gut metagenome | biome: Human fecal sample; material: Feces; isolation source: fecal sample from pouch patient p32 | host: Homo sapiens | place: Israel: Tel-Aviv | collected 2015-10-13 | reverse complement strand
GTCAGCAGGCCGGTAATAAAGAAGAGGCTATTCGCCAGGTTGCCTCCGCGCTGGTCAGCGCGGGCAACGTGGCAGACGGCTACATCAACGGGATGCTGGCTCGCGAGCAGCAAACCTCCACTTTCCTTGGCAACGGTATTGCGATTCCGCACGGTACCACCGACACCCGCGATCAGGTACTGAAAACCGGTGTGCAGGTATTTCAGTTTCCACAGGGCGTGACCTGGGGCGAAGGGCAGGTTGCTTATGTGGCAATCGGTATAGCCGCAAGCTCTGATGAACACCTCGGTTTACTGCGTCAGCTGACACACGTGCTGAGCGATGACTCCGTCGCTGAACAGCTGAAATCTGCGACCACGGCGGAAGAACTGCGTGCGCTGCTGATGGGTGAAAAGCAAAGTGAACAGCTGAAGCTTGATAACGAAACGCTATCACTGGATGTCGTGGCCAACTCGCTGGTGACGCTGCAGGCACTCAACGCGGCACGGCTGAAAGAAGTCGGTGCGGTTGACGCCACCTTTGTGGCCAGAGCAATCAATGAGCAGCCGATGAATCTTGGTCAGGGGATCTGGCTGAATGACTGTGCTGAAGGTAACGTGCGTAGCGCCGTTGCGGTCAGCCGTGCAGCAACAGCGTTCGATGTACAAGGTGAAGTTGCCGCCCTGTTGGTGACCGTCGCCATGAATGACGATCAACCGGTTGCTGTGCTGAAGCGCCTTGGCGATCTGCTGCTGAATAATAAAGCTGACCGTTTGTTGAAAGCTGATGCGGCAACGGTGCTGGCGCTGCTGACCAGCGATGATGCCTTAACTGATGATGTACTGAGCGCCGAATTTATTGTGCGCAATGAGCATGGTTTACATGCCCGCCCGGGCACCATGCTGGTGAATACGATTAAACAATTTAACAGTGAAATTACCGTGACAAATCTTGATGGAACCGGCAAGCCGGCGAATGGACGCAGTCTGATGAAAGTTGTGGCGTTAGGCGTGAAGAAAGGACATCACTTGCGCTTTACTGCACAGGGCGAAGATGCTGAACAGGCGCTGAAGGCGATTGGCGAAGCCATCGCGGCAGGTCTTGGGGAGGGCGCGTAATGAGCAGACGTGTTGCTACTATCACCCTTAACCCGGCCTACGACCTGGTGGGCTTCTGCCCGGAAATTGAACGCGGTGAAGTGAACCTGGTTAAAACCACCGGTCTGCATGCGGCAGGGAAAGGGATCAACGTCGCTAAGGTTTTGAAGGATTTAGGTATCGATGTCACTGTGGGCGGCTTCCTGGGCAAAGACAACCAGGATGGTTTTCAGCAGTTGTTCAGCGAGCTGGGCATTGCCAACCGTTTTCAGGTCGTGCAGGGCCGTACCCGTATTAACGTCAAGCTGACCGAAAAAGACGGTGAAGTATCTGACTTCAACTTCTCCGGCTTTGAAGTCATCCCGGCTGACTGGGAACGCTTTGTGAATGATTCGCTGAGCTGGCTGGGCCAGTTTGACATGGTGTGCGTCAGCGGCAGTTTGCCAACCGGCGTGAGCCCGGAAGCCTTCACCGACTGGATGACGCGCCTGCGTAGTCAGTGTCCTTGCATTATCTTTGATAGTAGTCGTGAAGCGTTGGTAGCAGGTCTGAAAGCGGCACCATGGCTGGTGAAGCCAAACCGTCGCGAACTGGAAATCTGGGCCGGTCGTAAGCTGCCGGAAATGAAAGATGTGATTGAAGCGGCGCATGCGCTGCGTGAACAGGGGATCGCTCATGTGGTGATTTCACTCGGCGCAGAAGGTGCGCTGTGGGTTAACGCCTCAGGTGAGTGGATTGCTAAACCGCCGTCAGTTGAGGTGGTCAGCACCGTCGGCGCGGGTGATTCAATGGTTGGCGGTCTGATTTACGGTCTGCTGATGCGTGAGTCCAGCGAACATACCCTGCGTCTGGCGACGGCTGTTGCCGCCCTGGCGGTAAGCCAAAGTAATGTAGGCATTACCGATCGTCCTCAGTTGGCCGCAATGATGGCGCGTGTCGACTTAAAACCGTTTAACTGACAGCAGGAGAGGCATAATGAAAACGCTGCTGATTATTGACGCTAATCTCGGCCAGGCTCGCGCTTACATGGCGAAAACCCTGCTTGGAGCGGCGGCACAGAAAGCACATCTGGAAATTATTGATAATCCGAATGATGCCGAACTGGCAATTGTTCTGGGCGATACGCTTCCTGCCGACAGTTCGCTGAACGGCAAAAAAGTCTGGCTGGGCGACATTGGTCGTGCGGTTGCGCATCCTGAACTCTTCCTCAGCGAAGCTAAAGGCCATGCAAAGCCCTACAGCGCCCCGGTTGCAACAGCACCTGTGGCCAGCAGTGGTCCAAAACGCGTGGTGGCGGTGACGGCGTGTCCGACCGGTGTTGCTCATACGTTTATGGCCGCTGAAGCGATTGAAACTGAAGCGAAAAAACGTGGCTGGTGGGTGAAGGTTGAAACCCGAGGTTCTGTTGGCGCAGGTAATGCCATTACGCCGGAGGAAGTGGCTCAGGCTGATCTGGTGATTGTGGCCGCTGACATTGAAGTTGATCTGGCGAAGTTTGCCGGCAAACCGATGTACCGCACCTCTACCGGTCTTGCGTTGAAGAAAACCAAGCAGGAGCTGGACAAAGCGCTGGAAGAAGCAACACCGTACCAGCCAACCGGTAAAGCGCAGACTTCAGCAACCGAAAGTAAGAAAGAGAGCGCGGGGGCGTATCGTCACCTGCTGACGGGCGTCTCTTACATGCTGCCAATGGTGGTTGCGGGTGGTCTGTGTATTGCACTTTCCTTTGCTTTTGGTATCGAAGCGTTTAAAGAGCAGGGGACGCTGGCGGCGGCGCTGATGCAGATTGGCGGTGGTTCAGCCTTTGCGCTGATGGTGCCGGTACTGGCGGGTTACATTGCCTTCTCCATTGCCGATCGTCCGGGTCTCACGCCGGGTCTGATTGGCGGTATGCTGGCGGTCAGCACAGGTTCTGGCTTCATTGGCGGGATCATTGCGGGCTTCCTGGCGGGTTACATCGCGAAGTTAATCAGTACGCAACTGAAACTGCCACAGAGTATGGAGGCGCTGAAACCGATTCTGATCATTCCGCTGATTTCCAGTCTGGTGGTCGGTCTGGCGATGATCTACCTGATCGGCAAACCGGTTGCTGGCATCCTCGAAAGTCTGACTCACTGGCTGCAAACCATGGGTACTGCGAATGCGGTTCTGCTGGGCGCGATCCTCGGTGGCATGATGTGTACTGACATGGGCGGTCCGGTAAACAAAGCAGCGTATGCATTCGGTGTGGGTCTGCTGAGTACCCAAACCTATGGCCCGATGGCGGCGATTATGGCGGCAGGTATGGTGCCTCCGCTGGCAATGGGTCTGGCAACAATGGTGGCGCGTCGCAAATTCGACAAAGCGCAGCAAGAAGGCGGCAAAGCAGCTTTGGTTCTTGGCCTGTGCTTTATTTCAGAAGGTGCAATTCCGTTTGCTGCCCGTGATCCGATGCGAGTGCTGCCGTGCTGTATCGTTGGTGGGGCGCTGACTGGCGCAATCTCAATGGCGATTGGTGCGAAATTGATGGCACCGCACGGTGGTCTGTTTGTTCTGCTGATCCCAGGCGCCATTACGCCGGTACTGGGTTACCTGGTGGCAATTATTGCTGGTACGCTGGTGGCGGGTTTGGCTTATGCCTTCCTGAAACGTCCGGAAGCGGACGTTATGGCGAAAGCAGCATAATAAAACGTGAACTACAGGGCAGAAATTTTCTGCCCTGTATCATTTGATGAGTGCAAGGTGAGTGATAAATTGTTGACGGCAATTCTATGATTTTGAATGGTTTTATTTTCCAATAGAAAGCTGACACTCTCATCAAACAGTAACGTCATTTCCTCAAGGGCAGATTAATTTCTGCCCTTTTTTATTGTTTCCATTCTGTGCATCACTTCACAATTTCTTCGCTTTTTCTAAAACTGCCAATAATAGCGTTTTGTGAGCCTGTTCAAATCTGCTCATTTTGCCCCTCTGGCGGTAATTTACTTTAAGTAAAACATGCATACTATGAGCACATGTTTAAATATGAACACATGTTTAAACCGTCTTTGCAGTTATCTCTATTCTTGTGGATTGAAAGGGTTGGTAATTTTTTACCAGAGGACGTGCTATGCGCGAAAAGGATTATGTCGTAATTATAGGTTCGGCGAATATTGATGTCGCCGGATATTCACATGAATCATTAAATTATGCGGATTCCAATCCAGGGAAAATAAAATTTACTCCCGGTGGAGTAGGGCGCAATATCGCACAAAATCTGGCGTTGCTGGGAAACAAAGCCTGGCTACTGAGCGCCGTAGGCAGTGATTTTTATGGTCAATCGCTCCTGACACAAACCAATCACTCCGGTGTTTATGTCGATAAATGCCTTATTGTGCCTGGGGAAAATACATCGAGCTATTTATCATTACTCGATAATACCGGTGAAATGCTGGTTGCTATAAATGACATGAATATTAGTAACTGTATTTCAGCGGAATATCTCGCACAGCACCGTGAATTTATTCAGGGGGCAAAGGTCATTGTCGCAGACTGTAATATCAGTGAAGAGACATTGGTCTGGATTCTGGATAATGCCGCTGGCGTACCGGTATTTGTCGATCCGGTTTCGGCCTGGAAATGCGTCAAAGTACGCGAGCGATTAAGTCAAATTCATACCCTGAAGCCAAACCGTCTTGAAGCGGAAACCCTGAGCGGGATTGCGCTTTCCGGGCGTGAAGATGTAGCAAAGGTTGCCGCCTGGTTCCATCAACATGGCCTGAACCGACTGGTTCTGAGCATGGGTGGTGATGGTGTTTATTATAGTGATATCAGCGGCGAAAGCGGCTGGTCTGCACCGATTAAAACCAATGTCATTAACGTTACCGGAGCGGGCGATGCCATGATGGCGGGACTTGCTTCGTGTTGGGTAGACGGGATGCCGTTTGCCGAATCTGTTCGTTTTGCACAGGGATGTTCGTCAATGGCGCTCTCCTGTGAATACACCAATAACCCTGATTTATCGATTGCCAACGTTATATCGTTAGTGGAGAACGCAGAATGTCTGAATTAAAAATTTCCCCTGAATTATTACAAATTTCCCCGGAAGTGCAGGACGCTTTAAAAAACAAAAAACCGATTGTGGCGCTGGAATCGACCATTATTTCTCACGGGATGCCGTTCCCGCAAAATGCCCAGACCGCAATTGAAGTTGAAGAAACAATTCGTAAGCAGGGCGCTGTACCAGCCACTATCGCTATTATTGGCGGCGTGATGAAAGTGGGCTTAAGCAAAGAAGAAATTGAATTGCTGGGTCGTGAAGGACATAACGTAACGAAAGTTAGCCGTCGCGATTTACCTTTTGTTGTTGCCGCCGGAAAAAATGGCGCAACCACCGTGGCTTCCACCATGATTATTGCGGCGCTTGCCGGAATTAAAGTATTTGCCACTGGCGGTATTGGCGGTGTTCATCGCGGGGCGGAAAATACCTTCGATATTTCCGCCGATTTACAGGAACTGGCGCACACTAATGTCACCGTAGTTTGTGCCGGAGCAAAATCTATTCTCGATTTAGGCTTAACCACCGAATATTTAGAAACTTTCGGTGTGCCGTTAATTGGCTATCAGACCAAAGCATTACCAGCGTTTTTCTGCCGCACCAGCCCGTTTGAAGTCAGCATCCGTCTCGACAGCGCCAGCGAAATTGCCCGTGCGATGGCGGTGAAATGGCAAAGCGGTCTGAACGGTGGCCTGGTGGTGGCAAACCCAATTCCGGAACAGTTTGCGATGCCGGAAGAAAGTATTAACGCTGCAATTGATCAGGCAGTTGCCGAAGCTGAAGAACAAGGTGTAATCGGTAAAGAAAGCACGCCGTTCCTGCTGGCACGTGTTGCAGAACTGACCGGTGGCGACAGCCTGAAATCCAACATCCAGTTGGTGTTTAACAACGCCATTCTGGCGAGCGAAATTGCCAAAGAATACCAGCGTCTTGCGGGTTAATTTCTGACGGGCAGAAAGCCGTCGCCCGTACTCATCATACAAACCGAAACCTGGCGCTGGCGCCGGGTTTACGGGCATGAAGGGAAAATCATTATGGATATAATGAGAAGTGTTGTGGGGATGGTGGTGTTACTGGCAATAGCGTTTGTGTTGTCAGTGAATAAAAAGAGCATCAGTTTGCGCACGGTTGGAGCCGCGCTGCTGCTGCAAATCGCCATTGGCGGCATTATGCTCTACTTCCCACCGGGAAAATGGGCTGTAGAGCAGGCGGCATTGGGCGTCCATAAAGTCATGTCCTACAGCGATGCGGGTAGCGCCTTTATTTTTGGCTCTCTGGTGGGGCCGAAAATGGATGTCCTGTTTGATGGCGCGGGATTTATCTTCGCCTTTCGCGTACTTCCGGCGATTATTTTCGTTACTGCGCTCATCAGTCTGCTGTACTACATTGGCGTGATGGGACTCCTGATTCGCATTCTTGGCAGTATTTTCCAGAAAGCCCTCAACATCAGCAAAATAGAATCTTTTGTCGCGGTCACCACCATTTTCCTTGGGCAAAACGAGATCCCGGCGATCGTAAAACCGTTTATTGATCGTATGAATCGCAACGAGTTGTTTACCGCAATTTGTAGCGGCATGGCGTCTATTGCCGGTTCGATGATGATTGGTTACGCCGGAATGGGCGTGCCAATTGACTATCTGTTAGCGGCATCGCTGATGGCGATCCCTGGCGGTATTTTGTTTGCACGTATTCTTAGCCCGGCAACCGAGCCTTCACAGGTGACATTTGAAAATCTGTCGTTCAGCGAAACGCCGCCAAAAAGCTTTATCGAAGCAGCGGCGAATGGTGCGATGACCGGACTGAAAATAGCCGCAGGTGTGGCGACGGTGGTGATGGCGTTTGTGGCGATTATTGCGCTGATCAACGGCATTATCGGTGGAATTGGCGGTTGGTTTGGTTTTGCCAATGCCTCTCTGGAAAGTATTTTTGGCTATGTACTGGCACCGCTGGCGTGGATCATGGGCGTGGACTGGAGTGATGCCAACCTTGCGGGTAGCCTGATTGGGCAGAAACTGGCGATTAACGAATTTGTCGCTTACCTGAGTTTCTCGCCATATTTGCAAACGGGCGGCACGCTGGACGTGAAAACTGTTGCCATTATCTCCTTTGCGCTTTGTGGTTTTGCTAACTTTGGTTCTATCGGTGTTGTCGTTGGGGCGTTTTCGGCTATTTCGCCAAAACGTGCTCCAGAAATCGCCCAGCTTGGTTTACGGGCGCTGGCAGCAGCGACGCTTTCCAACCTGATGAGTGCGACTATTGCCGGGTTCTTTATTGGTCTGGCGTAATGCTCGATTTGTAGACCGGATAAAACGTATCAAACGTCGCATCCGGTAATTGCGCTATTGCAAATATTTTTTACTGCATCATCCCGGAGAATTTATTCTCCGGGTCCATCTCCAGCGCCAGTCCCAACAACTTCTTTCTATTTTTAATGAGATATCCTTTCTTATTTTTAATTAATAAACCGTCGTGAATGAATTGTGCGAGAACATATAAGAGGTGTCGATAAGAAACGCCTAAATACTCTGCCGCTTGCGTATGCTTTTCGTGATAAAGATCACCTTCCTGCGAGAGTAATATAAATGCTGCCAGGCGATTCACTAATGGAAATGATTGATTCTGAGTTAAAGAAACAATATTGCGATAATTTTTATGACTTAAGGTGACGCAGAGTTTTCGTAAAAATAGCGTGTCGTTTAATAACAACGGGCGGTAATGTTTCATGGGGAGTGCAATACACCAACACTCTTCAATAGCCTGCACCGCACGTGGTTCATGGTCTTTATCGATTAACTCAATCTCGCCAATAAAACAGGGCGCGGCAAAGAAATCAATCAGCGACACGCGCCCATTGGCAAGCGTGGCGTAAAGCCTGGCGCGGCCTCGCGTCAGGTAAAATAGCCAGGACGGCTGTTGCCCTTCCTGCACAATGTAGTCACGTGCTAAAAAATGAAACAGTCGTGTATCGGCTGAAACATCCGTTGAAAAGCACTCATTAAATGCGGACTCACTAATCAGTTGCTGCTTAAGTTCATTATTGTAGATTTCTTTCACGATGTTTATCCGCTATGAGATTTCTCATATTTAGCATACGTACGCTGTTGTTAAGATTCAATCATCGGCCGGTGGAAATTTCTTTGTTGTAGAAAAAAATAACGCAACTGAAACAGAGGAAATAAACAATGGAAAAGAGGAAAATTATTCTGGATTGTGATCCGGGTCATGATGATGCTATTGCCATAATGATGGCCGCGAAACATCCGGCGATTGATTTATTAGGTATCACCATTGTGGCGGGTAATCAGACGCTTGATAAAACATTAATTAATGGTCTGAATGTTTGTCAGAAACTGGAGATTAATGTTCCGGTGTATGCGGGGATGCCGCAGCCAATTATGCGCAAACAAATCGTTGCCGATAATATTCATGGCGAAACCGGTCTGGATGGCCCGGTGTTCGAACCGCTGACCCGCCAGGCTGAAAGCACCCATGCGGTGAAATACATCATTGATACCCTGATGGCAAGCGAAGGCGATATCACTCTGGTGCCGGTGGGGCCGCTGTCAAACATCGCGGTGGCGATGCGTATGCAGCCCGCAATCCTGCCAAAAATCCGTGAAATTGTGCTGATGGGCGGCGCTTATGGTACAGGTAACTTCACGCCGTCTGCCGAGTTCAACATTTTTGCTGATCCAGAAGCGGCACGCGTGGTATTCACCTCCGGCGTTCCGTTGGTGATGATGGGCCTGGATCTCACTAACCAGACCGTGTGTACCCCGGATGTAATTGCGCGGATGGAAAGGGCCGGTGGCCCTGCCGGCGAACTGTTCCGCGACATCATGAATTTCACCCTCAAAACCCAGTTCGAAAACTACGGCCTGGCTGGCGGCCCGGTGCATGACGCCACCTGCATAGGTTATCTGATCAACTCTGATGGCATTAAAACCCAGGAAATGTATGTCGAAGTGGACGTTAATAGCGGCCCTTGCTACGGGCGTACCGTCTGCGACGAGCTGGGCGTTCTTGGCAAGCCCGCCAATACCAAAGTCGGCATCACTATTGATACCGACTGGTTCTGGGGATTAGTCGAAGAGTGCGTTCGCGGCTACATCAAAACCCACTAAGTGTTGATAATAAGACCGGATAAGACGCGTCAAGCGTCGCATCCGGCAACATTGTTACACCATCGGCACTAATGAAAGCGCGTTATCAGCAGACAGGGTAGGGTTATTTATGCTGCCGCTGGCGCGCGAAATTGCCGCGCAGGCCATCGCAAAACGGGCGCTGTCGCGGAAACTGTATCCTTCAAGAAAGCTATATACCAGGCCCGCCATAAAACCATCGTCAGCACCAAAACTATCGACAGTTGTATGCGCTGGCGCGGTCAGCAAAAATTGTTCGCCATCCTTTTCGCTGCAATAAACGGATTCATCGGGCAAATAAACAAACAGTTGCTGAACACCTTGCTGATGCAACGTATTCACTGCGACATTTCGGTCAGCATCGCTGGTGATCGCCTTTCCCCACAAAATTTCCAGCTCCGGTAAAGTGGGTTTCAGGGTGTGAATATGCGTCAGCCAGTGTTTGATTTTGCCCGCTTTGAATTCTGAAACGGTATCGACAAATACCGGGATTTCATCAGCGAGGGTAAAGACCCACTCCAGCGCCTCGGCAGTCAGGTTGCAATCTGCTAGTACCACGCCCGCATGACGAAGTAAATCACGTGACCCGTTCAATAATTGCGGCGTTAACTGTTCCAGCAGATGAGTATCATTAATCGCCAATACGGTTTGTTCGTCTTGATTGGCAATTGCCAGATACGTTGATGTGCTTTGACCATGTAAACGAACGCAGCCAGAGACATTCACTCCAGCACGGCGCGTCTCTTCTAAGAGCATCTCGCCATAAAAATCATTGCCAATCACAGAGAGTAAATGGACATCGCGGCCTAACAGCGCCAGATTGTGGGCGATATTGCGCCCAACGCCGCCTGCCGAACAATGAATCGTACCGGGATGAGAAGCCGCTTGTGGGTAACGGATATCCGCCATCCCGCGAATATCCATATTGATTGTTCCCACCACGACGCAGTATTCCTGCTCGGTGAGAATGTAACCTTTGCCTTTAATCCGCCCTTTGCGCATTAAATCCATAATATGCGCCGCAACGCGCGAACGACTGATTTGCAGCATGTCCGCAATTTCGTTCTGCTGAATCAGCGGGTTACGCCGTAAAATTGCAAGGATCTCCTTTTCCCGGTTATTCATCTTCAGGCTACCGCTTTTTCAGTTTGTTGCGCTTTCAGCCAGGCGATCTCTTCTGCCCAGATATCCGGGTTGATGGTTTCAAGGATCAGCGGAATGCCGTCGAAACGGTCGTCTTGCATGATCCAGCGGAACGCATCATGACCGATATTGCCTTCGCCGAGGCTATGATGACGGTCAACGCGGCTGCCAAAGGTGCTTTTCGCATCGTTGAGGTGCATCCCGCGCAGATACTTAAAGCCAACAATACGGGCAAAATCAGCGAACGTTTTCTCGCATTCGGCAGGAGTACGCAAATCATACCCGGCAGCGAAAGCATGGCAGGTATCAATGCAGACGCCGACGCGGGATTTATCTTCCACGCCGTCGATAATCGCTGCGAGATGTTCGAATTTAAACC
>SKEK01001370.1_pt1 | contig 10790 bp, 8 predicted proteins | sample 4826761 | NCBI WGS metagenome assembly SKEK01 (sample SAMN11008811, study PRJNA524170) | human gut metagenome | biome: Human fecal sample; material: Feces; isolation source: fecal sample from pouch patient p32 | host: Homo sapiens | place: Israel: Tel-Aviv | collected 2015-10-13 | reverse complement strand
CCTTAGATTAATCCCTTTATTATACCATATTTAAGCAAAAATTAGAAAAAATAGTCATCATCTTGAAAGGATTTTAGCCCGTTTTTGATAGAAAAACTGAGACAGCATTGTCCCAGTTTTTCACCTGATTTCGTAATAGAGTTACCTCAATCAGCTATCCATGATTTTTCTCTTTTAACCGTCTGAGCGAACAATAGACAGAATAGATAAATAGAGAGGAGAAAGATCCCGATAGCCCACAGAAAAAGACAAAAAACACGACCTTATTTTTTAATAAAATCCCCAGCAATAGGATCAAGAGCTCCAAGCTTACGATCGAACCGAGAAACAAGAGATACAGATAGATTTTAAATAATAAGTACACAAACCTAAAGCTCTCATGATGTTCATGAGTTCACTCTACTCATCCTTAAAAAAAGCATAAGGAATAAAGAATATCCGGACCATGATACTACGCATCTGACTATCCTCCACTTCATTTTACCAGCTTATTAAAAAAAGCAACGCTTATGCGCTACTTTTAGTTATTTTCATAGTTGGAAGAATGAGCGTTTTATCATTTGAAATATCCTTCTCCACTTTGATCCATTTGTCTCTTATTCCCTACTTCCGTTTTCGCGCAATCAAATGGATTGGAGTTCCTTCAAAAACAAAGGCCTTGCGAATTTGGTTCTCCAAGAAACGGAGGTATGAGAAGTGCATCAGTTCTTCTTCGTTAACAAAGACCACAAAAGTTGGCGGCTTGGTTGCCACTTGTGTCGCATAGAAGATCTTGAGGCGTTTCCCTTTGTCGGTCGGCGTTGGATTAATGGCAATGGCATCCATAATCACATCGTTCAAGACAGCTGAAGGAATCCGTGTATTTTGACTCTCACTGATCTGTTTGATCATCTCTGGCAACTTGTGCAAGCGTTGTTTGGTTAAGGCAGAGACAAAAACAATCGGCGCATAAGAAAGGTATTGGAATTGATCGCGAATGTCATCTTCCCACTGCTTCATGGTATGGTTGTCTTTTTCAATGGTATCCCATTTGTTGACAACAATGATCATACCTTTACCAGCTTCATGAGCAAAGCCAGCGATCCGCTTGTCATACTCCCGAATCCCTTCTTCGGCATTAATGACCATCAAAACCACATCTGAACGGTCGATGGCACGCATGGCACGCATGACAGAATATTTCTCAGTGTTTTCATAGATTTTACCAGATTTGCGCATACCGGCTGTATCGATCATGGTAAATTCTTGGCCATCTGCATCGGTAAAATGGGTATCGATGGCATCCCGTGTGGTTCCAGCAACAGGGCTTGCGATGACCCGGTCTTCTCCAAGGATCGCATTGATCAAGCTTGATTTCCCAACATTTGGGCGACCAATCAAGCTAAATTTGATGATATCTGGATTTTCTTCTTCTGTGTCATTCGGAAGATTTTCGATGATGGCATCGAGCACATCCCCAGTTCCGATCCCGTGGACAGAGGATACCGGTAGTGGCTCGCCCAGTCCTAAGGCATAAAAGTCATAGATATCATTGCGCATCTCTGGGTTATCCACCTTGTTGACTGCAAGAATCACCGGTTTATGGGTCTTATACAAGATACGAGTGACATATTCATCCGCATCCGTGATCCCTTCTTTTCCAGAAACAACAAAGACGATCACATCTGCTTCGTCCATGGCAATTTCTGCCTGATGCTTGATTTGCTCCATAAATGGGGCATCTACGTCATCAATTCCCCCCGTATCGATGATACTAAATTTTCGATTCAACCACTCAGCTGTTGCATAAATGCGGTCACGAGTGACTCCTTCTACATCCTCAACGATGGAAATCCGCTCACCGGCAATCCGGTTAAAGAGTGTAGATTTTCCGACATTGGGACGGCCTACAATCGCAATAGTTGGTAGGGCCATGATTTCCTCTTTTCTAATGAAAGGCGAGACCTCGGTTCAAGAACGCCTCTCTTCATTTCATAATAGTTTGTGTTTTTCTAGTAGTTTTTTGGTCTCTTCTTGTTCAGGTTGACCAAATTGAGCTGCAAGGCGCTCGCTCCAGCTGTCTGTTGCACGCGCCCAGCATAATCTGCCTGAACCTTGTCATAGGCAGTCACAACTGATAGGTCTTGTTCTTGGTATTCTTCTTCAAAAGCAACCTGCTCCAATGGCAAACGTGGTTTCACCGCATGTTGCTGGTTGGGTACTCCGAGGGCAATCCCAAAAACCGGATAGGTATAGTCTGGCAGACGGAAGAGTTCTGCGACTTCTTCTGAACAGTAGCGCAACATGCCGATAATCACTCCACCATAGCCGAGACTTTCAGCTGCCAATAGCGTATTTTGAGCTGCTAGAGCCGCATCCACTGAGGTGATCAGTAAGTTGTCCACCCCTTCAGGATGGAAATCCTGCTCATGAAGTTTGACAGCTTTTCCAGCACGGTTTAAATCCCCAACAAAGAGGAGAAAGACGGCTGATTGGCGAATCGCTTCTTGAGGAAGCAAGTCGTAAAGAGCTTCTTTCTTCTCCTTGCTTTTGACCACAATCACAGAATAAGACTGAAAGTTTTTCCAACTTGATGCCATCTGCCCAGCTGATAAAATTTCCTTGAGGTCAGCTTCTTTGATGGCTTCTTCCTTAAAACGGCGAACAGAAAAATGAGATTTCATTAAACGGATGGTTTCATTCATCGGCGATTGACTCCTTCCAAATGGATTTCCTTGGCTAAAAATTTCACGCGCTCCATGACCCGTTTGGCCTGCCAGGTTTCATCTCCATTACGCGAAGCTGCAAAATGACGTTCCAACTCTTCAAAATTAAAGTTAGAAGTAAAGAAGGTTGGGAGATTTTCCTGCATTCGGTGCTGCAAAATCACTTGTAAGATTTCATCTCGCACCCAGGCTGACATCTGTTCCGCACCGATATCATCGAGAATTAAAATTTCGGCTTTTTTCACCTGATCGACGGTTTCTTTGACCAAGCCTGAACTGATGGCATTTTTGACATCGATCGCAAAACTTGGGAAATGAAGTAGGGTAGTAGAGGCCTGACGTTTTTCGGATAAATCATGAGCCAAGGCTGCCATCATGTAGCTCTTTCCTACTCCAAAATCACCATAGAGGTAGATCCCCTTTTGATATTCAGGATAGTTGGCCACAAAATTGGCTAATTCTTCAAAGGCCTCAAATCGCCCCTTATCATCGAGTTCCACCTTGGCTAGACTCGCTTCTTTCAAGGTTGAAGGGAGATTGATCAAGTTGAGACGTTGGTTGATCGCAGCTCGTTTTTGGGCTTCGATTAACTCTGGCGTTTCCTCATAAGCGACATCCGCATAGCCTTCATTCATGGTGAGGATGGGCTTATAACCTTTGGCAATATAATCCGGATCTCCCAATAAGAAACGGTTGCGTTCACTAATGTATTGATTAAATTTTGAAATACTCCGTCGAATTTCTTGTTCAGACAAAGACTGGTCCTTGATAAAGGCAGCCACTTCTTGGTCTGCCAAGATCTGTGCGACCAAATCCTCATAGTTAAATTGACGCGCACGGTTCATGTGAGACATGGTTTGACCTACACTTTCCATCTACTCACCTCCTTGATTCAGTTTTTCTAATAGGCGTTGTTTCTCTTTAGCAAGATCCACCTTTTCTGCTTGACTGGTTTGATTTTGATAGTTTGGTTGGCTCCACTTGGGAACATTGCTGTTCTTGCCCTTGGCTGATGTAGGACTCGTCCCCTTGTTTCCTTGAGCTTTAGCTTGTTCCTGGCGTTCTCGAACTTTTAAAATCGCTAGTTCTGCACTGTTGACCCCTTGATAAGAAAAATCATTTCCTACCTTCAAAGCATACTTTTCATTGAGATTAGCAGACTGGGTCTTATTAAAGGTCAACAACAAGATAATATTGATCACCTCATCTAGTAAGCCTAGATCAGCTAACTTGGATAAAGTCTTGCGTTCGCTCTGCGTAATGGTCGCATTGCGCGCCTTCTTAATCTCCGCTAGAAATTGTAGGCTGGATTTTGCCTTAGCTTCCCTCAGAATGGTTTCTTCCTGACGGCTATAGGACATGCGGGGTTGCTCTTGGCTCGCCTGAGCCAACTTTTGCTTCATTCTCTTTGGAGAGACAATCCGGTCTACAGCCGTTTCTTTTGCTAGGAGATAGGTTTCATACCAGGTCCATTGTTGTTCTTCTGCGATGGCAAAGAGGGCTAGGGTTGCTTCTCCTTCATCCGCAAAACGAAGTCCATCACGCCCCATCATTCGCTTAAACATCTCCATATCAAACTGCTGTTTCTTACTTGGAAGAACGGTCGCCTCCCCAGCATCTAGTCCAAAGACTTGCGAGAAGGAAACTTGCCGTCTAGTCCCTAAAGAGCGTGCTGGGAGCAGATCCTCCACGGCCTTTTCCCCAATCTTTTTTTCAAGCAAGCGTTTAAAAACAGCATTCGAAAAAAATTGTTCTGAGGCAAGAGGAGCATGTAACTGGATGGTGATCCCAACTTCTTCCTCATAGAGATCCATCAACCCCATAGCAATTAAGCGATCAAAGGCGAGTAGCAACTGTGGAAATCCTATATTCAAGTGATTGAGGATTTGAGCAAGTAAATATTGTTTTTCACCCTGATCATAAGAGGCGAGCAGATAACGATAAACCGTTACCGTTTCTGTCTCCAAAATAGGCAGGTAATACTGCTCCAATGCAGCCCCTGCCGGTGGAAGAAGATTATTTTTTAAAAATGCGAAAGGCGTATTGGGCTTCATCTATTTTTCCTTTTTCTTCTTGGTTCCCTTCGTAATTTGTTTCAAGAGGGTCTCTAACTCACCGACATCCTTGAAACTCCGGTAAACACTAGCAAAACGGACATAGGTGATCTCATCTAGATCTGCTAACTCATCCATGACCAACGAACCAATATACTCACTGTTGATTTCATTATCACTTTGGCTGCGAACCTTTTGTTCAATCCGGTTTACAATTTCTTCGATTTCGTCACTAGAAACAGGCCGTTTTTGAGCTGAGCGGATAATACCATTAAAGATTTTATCACGAGAAAATTGCTCGCGTGTCCCATCCTTTTTGACAACCACTAGGGTCCGCTCTTCCACTCGTTCGTAGGTAGTAAAGCGATAATGGCATTCTTCGCATTCCCTGCGACGACGGATGGTGTTCCCATCTTCAGCTTGTCGACTATCCACCACACTAGACTTACTTCCACCACATTTTGGACAACGCATTTGCTACCTCCTTAAACTGTTTTAACACTTCATTTTACCATAAATTGAATCGTAAAGAAAGCAGAAGAACAGGAGAATCCCCTATGCTTGCTCCTATTTGATCCATAAAAAAGAGTCGAAGGACGATTTGAATAAAATCGTTTTCCTTTCGACTCTCCGTTTATATTAAAGCGATAATTCAGCTTCTAAGCCATAGTGATCACTGACATGGGGTTTGTTTTGACCATCAAAAATGACATGTAGACGCTGGATGTCCCATTCTGGACTTGCAAAGACGTAATCGATTCGCAATGGAACTTGATTGTCCGTCCAGCCATCGATTCCAGGGCCTACAGTATAAGTCCCCTTTGTTTCTTTGGCTTCGATAAAGCTGTCTTGAAGCTTAAGGGAACTGGATAGAATCGTTTCATACCCTTCTTGACCAGCAGGATTATTGAAATCACCAGCTAGAATAAAGGGTTTGCCTACTTGGCTGAAGTAGTTCTCAATGCGTGGCCACTCAAATTGGAAACCTTTGTCCCACCAAGAAAGATGGACGCTGGCAACAGCAATCTCTTTGCCATCCACACTCGTATGGGCAACGGCCACTCGACGAGTATGGTAGTCCGTTGGATCATCCATATTGGATACCAAAATCTCATCCGCCTTCAAGGGTTGACGCGAAAGAACAGCTACACCCTCATTGAGGTGATCATAGCCAATATGGTTATAAGCCCAAGTCCAATAATAGTGGAGTCCTTGAGCAGCTAACTCTTCTACCAATACGCGAACAAAGTGATCCTTGTGAATCGCTACAGATGATGGCAAGGCTTGATAATACTCATCTGTTTCGACTGCTTCTGAGGCCATTTCTTGATTGACCTCTTGGAAACAGATCACATCATATTGCGCTTCTAAAATTTGTTCCTTGAGGGTTTCAAATTTTTGCTGAGCATTCTCTTCCATCCAACTATGGGAATTTAATGTTAAAAATTTCATCCCCTGATTTCTCCTTCTCTCCAAATCAAGAAACGGCAAGAGGCCGGGTGCACTGCCCCAACCTCATTTTCTTTGCCGATGTCTTTTATAATTCTACTGTTGCAACTGGTGCATTTGCTACCAATTTACCAGTATGTTCGACCTTAACGGATTTAATCGCATCTGCATTTGTGAAGACAACAATTGTTGAAGTTTCACGACCCGCTTCACGGATCGCATCAAGGTCTGCTTCTACCAAGAGGTCTCCAGCAGCCACTGTTTGACCTTCAGAAACTTTACCCTCAAATGGTTTTCCTTCAAGACTAACAGTATCTAGACCGATGTGAACCAAGACTTCCAAACCATTATCTGTTACCAAACCAAGGGCATGTTTGGTTGGGAAGACGCTAGTAACTTTACCAGCAACTGGTGAAACGATGTGGCCATTTTCAGGCTCAACCGCAAATCCGTCACCCATCATTTTTTGTGAGAATACAGGATCTTTCACATCTTCGATGTTGATCACTTCACCATCTGCAACGGAATGCACTTCATCAGTTACCCCTTTAAAGGTTGCTTCAGCTTTTTGAACTGCTGTCATTTGGCTAGGAAGTGTTTCAGGAATAACTTCACCTGAATCAAGAACGTCTTGGATATCAGATTTCAATACGTCAGCTTTAGGTCCGTAGATCGCTTGGACCCCTTGTCCTTTCATGACAAGACCCATAGCGCCTTCAGCTTTCCATTGTTCTTCTGTTCCGACTTTTTCAGCGTCCTTAACGGTTACACGAAGACGAGTCATACATGCGTCAACATCTACGATATTGGCACGTCCACCAAGAAGGTTGATGATGTTAATGACTTGTGAGCTTGCTGAGCTTGTAGCAGCACCTGCTGCTGCACCATCTCCTGCAGGGGCATCATCATTTTGTTCATAGTTACCGTTACGTCCTGGAGTCGCATAATTGAATTTCTTAATCATGAAGTTGGCAATGAAGTACATGATAAAGGCAAAGAGGACTGTTACCCATACAAAGTTAAAGATATCTAATGCCAAACCAGCGTTGATGGCCATTGGGGTACGTGTCAAGAACTCGATTGAACCGAATGAGTGGACACGAAGGTGAACCAAGTCAGCCATTGCAAAGGCAGCACCTTGAACAAAGGCGTAGATCAAGTACAATGGTGTTGCAATGAACATGAACATGTATTCAATTGGTTCAGTAACACCTGTCAAGAATGTAGCAAGGGCAGTTGCAAAAAGCATCCCTTTGTATTTTTCTTTCTTATCTGGGTCCACATTGCGATAGATAGCAACTACAACCCCCATCAAGATACCAAATGATCCAATCATTTGACCAACTTTGAAACGAGCTGGTGTGTACGCATGAAGCAAGTGTTGGTATTGGCTAGGATCTGCCTTCTTCAAGTTAACAAGGTCTGTTACCCAAGCTAACCAAAGTGGATCTTGTCCAAATACAGTTGTTCCTTTGGCAGCACCTGTAAGAACTTGGTAGCTACCACCCAATTGAGTATAGTTGATTGGAATGGTCAACATGTGGTGAAGACCAAACGGCAAGAGAAGACGTTCCAAGGTACCAAACAAGAATGGTGCCAATACTGGAGCTGTTGATTGTGAGTTGGCGATCCAGACACCGAATCCATTAATTCCTGATTGAACCACTGGCCACAAGGCTGCCAAAACCAAGGCTGTAAGAGCTGAACGAACGATAACAACGAATGGGACAAAGCGCTTCCCGTTAAAGAAAGAAAGGGCTTCTGGAAGTTTACGGTAGTTATAGTATTTATTGAAAGCAGTTGCTCCAACAAAACCTGAGATAATCCCTACAAACACCCCCATATTAAGTGCCGGTGCTTCAAGGACACTAATGAAGTAGTCTGCAACTTTAATTGATCCACCTAAGATCGTATGAACGGTAGCATCCTTATCAGCCAACATTGCAGATGTCACTCCAAAAACTGCACCGGTAATACGGTTAATCAAGATGAAAGAGAGACCAGCCGCAAAGGCACCCCCAGCACGCTCTTTGGCCCAGCTACCACCGATAGCGAGTGCAAAGAGGATGTGAAGGTTACCGATAACCCCCCAACCGATTTGTTCGAGAATCCCACCTGTAATAACAAGTGGAGATAAATTCGGGTTGATCATAGGGATTGATTTCCCGATTGAAATCATCAACCCAGCAGCTGGCATGACAGCGATAACGACCATCAAGGCCTTACCAAACTTCTGCCAGAATTCAAAGCTAAATAAACTTTTGAATGATCCTTTGTTCATCATTCAACCTCCTTATATTGTTTAAGGCTTTGTTTTAAGAAAACGTTTGCGCTTAATTTGTTTCTAGTATACCATATTTTAAAAATTTGTAAAGCCTTACATTCATTTTTTTCTCCAAATTTTATCTTTTTTTATCTTTTTTTAGCCAAATCCTTTTTAAAACCCATCCTTTCCAAACGCAAACGTTTCCCTTGAGTCATAAAAATATTCGAACCCTCTAAGGGTTCGAATATTTTATTCTAATGTGTCTTGCATGGCATAGCCAATCCCACGAACGGTCTTAATATAGCTTTTTTGACCGGGTAGATCAATTTTCCCACGGAGATAACGGATATAGACGTCAACAATATTAGTCTCACCTGTACTCTCGTACTTCCAGACACTTTCCAACAACTGATCTCGTGTCACCACCCCTTTGCTTCCCATCAGAGTCGCTAAGAGATCATACTCTCTGCGGGTTAAACTAATCATGTCTTTCCCACGATAGACGGTATGGTGTTCCACATCAATGCGCAAATTGCGGTATGATGTTGGGATTTTCATCTGGCTACAATGTTGGTCAATATAATCACGTCCTCTAAAAATGGCTGTGATCTTATCTACCAAATCGCTGATAATAAAGGGTTTGACCATATAGGAAACGGCAAAGCGCTGAATACTCTCTTTGTGCTCAGCAATTTTTTCGCGGCTATCCAAAACAATCAAAACAGAAGCTGGGCGAATCCGACTGATTTCCTCTGCGAATGTTTCACCAGACATATCTGACAAATCGTAATTAAACAAGATCAGATCATATTTGGTCGCAGCAATCAAGGCCAGACCCGCTTTTCCATCCTCGACCACATCAACTTGATACCCCTCTTTTTGAAGTTCCAAATCAATGAAGCGAGCGATTTGCTTCTCATTTTCTACTAGTAGAACTCGTTTGACCATAGAGCAAGATTATTTTTCGTCGTACCAAGAATAGTGGAAGGTACCTTCTTTGTCTTTACGTTGGTATGTGTGAGCACCAAAGTAGTCACGTTGTGCTTGGATCAAGTTCGCTGGAAGATCCGCTGAACGGTAGCTATCGAAGTAAGTGATGGCTGCTGAGAAGGTTGGTACAGGTACACCTGCTTGAACAGCAAGAGCTACAATGTCACGAACTGATTGTTGGTACTTAGCAGTGACATCCAAGAAGTACTCATCCAATAGAAGGTTAGCAAGATCTGCATCGCGGTTGTAAGCATCTGTGATCTTTTGCAAGAAACGAGAACGGATGATACATCCATCGCGCCAGATAGATGCGATGTCCGCAAATGGCAAGTTCCAATTGTTTTCTTTAGAAGCGACGCGCAATTGCGCAAAACCTTGTGCGTATGAGATGATTTTTGAGAAGTAAAGGGCTTGACGAATTTTTTCGATCAACTCAGCCTTATCTCCTTCAAATTTGAATGCAGCTGGTTTTGGAAGAACCTTGCTAGCGTGTACACGTTCTTCTTTGTAGGCAGAGATGTAACGAGCAAATACTGACTCAGTGATGAGTGACAATGGTACACCAAGGTCAAGCGCTGATTGGCTAGTCCATTTACCAGTTCCTTTGTTTCCTGCAGCGTCCAAGATGTAGTCTACGATTGGTCCATCTTGACCTTCGTCGTCTTTGCGTTTCAAGATATCCGCAGTGATTTCAATCAAGTAGCTGTCCAATTCACCCTTGTTCCATTCAGTGAAGATTTCAGCCATGTCTTCTGCAGAAAGGCCAAGCAAGTGTTGCATGAGGTCATAGCTTTCTGCGATCAATTGCATATCCCCGTACTCGATCCCGTTGTGGACCATTTTCACGTAGTGACCAGCTCCATCAGGACCGATGTAAGTTACACATGGTTTTCCATCTTCAGGCGCTTTTGCAGAGATTTCTTCAAGAACGTCAGCTACCAAGTCATACGCTTCTTTTTGCCCACCAGGCATGATTGAAGGACCTTCAAGGGCACCTTTTTCCCCACCAGATACACCAGTACCAATAAAGTTGATTCCTGAGTTCGCCAATTCTTCATTACGACGGATGGTATCTTTATAGAAAGTATTTCCTCCGTCGATCAAGATGTCACCTTTATCCAAGTGTGGAAGAAGGGCTTGGATGGTTGCGTCTGTACCAGGTCCTGCTTGAACCATGAGCATGATACGACGTGGTTTTTCGATAGAGTTTACGAAGCTTTCGATATCATAGCTTGGCACAAAGTTTTTATCAGGATGGCAAGCAATAACATCTTCTGTTTTTTCTTTACTACGGTTATAAATAGCAACTGTGTATCCACGAGATTC
>SKEK01001367.1_pt1 | contig 10810 bp, 8 predicted proteins | sample 4826761 | NCBI WGS metagenome assembly SKEK01 (sample SAMN11008811, study PRJNA524170) | human gut metagenome | biome: Human fecal sample; material: Feces; isolation source: fecal sample from pouch patient p32 | host: Homo sapiens | place: Israel: Tel-Aviv | collected 2015-10-13 | reverse complement strand
AGGTGTGGTCCATGAAGGACTTCTCGCCTTTCGGCCTGATCCCCTCGACCGTGGGCCTCACGGTCTATCACGGCCAGGCCTGGGATCTGCCGGCGTCCGTCTTGCAGGAGGTGCTCGACGCGGTGAAGGCTGGTGAGATGAGTGTCCCGATTGCGAAGGTTTTCCACGGCCTGGAGCAGGTGCCTGACGCGCACCGCGCGCTCGATTCCCACGCGGTGCCCGGTAAGAACGTGGTGGTGTTGGGCTGAGGCCTTCGGGTGGTGCCCGACCTACGCGCGCTCGAGGAGGAGGGCGACCTCGGCGTGCCTTGAGACAATGGCATTGATGTCATCGGTTCAGCCGAAAATATCGTGGGTTAAAACTGTATGACAGAAAAAGTCATGCTTTTCTGCTTTCGATACCACAAAACCAGAATTTGCATGAGAGCCGACACGCCGATGAGACGCTTCGGCTCTCTTTGCTATATCACCACTTCAATTCGCCATCCCCGCCCATCGGTCTGGTCAAGAGGTAAAGCCGCACAGGTATCCGGGTATTCCGTTCACCTGGAGGAATAAATCCAGATGTGGATCATACAGCATCGATCTCACTTCGTTTCTTGTTTTTTCGATTCACAATATGTGGTAGGAAGGTCACCTCGCACCCTGCCAGAATAACTGCAAACATGTTAATCGGCGGATAAACAAAGATTGCCAGAACAATGCCAATTGCCTTAATGCTCAGGTCGGCCGCAACGATTTTCCGGTTACTATAGTCCAACGCGCTCGTCGAGCCATTAGCTCTTGCGACCGCTCGCGCAAGCGCCATGTTGGATAGTGAAACACATATCACCACCGCGCTGTAAAGCATCTGTGCAAAAAGGCTTGTGAAGTGGTCGCTCACAAAGTCTGTCACATACGGGAAGAAAGAGGCAAAAAACAGCATGATGATGCTCCACCAGATCACCTTGTTGTCTATCTTCTTGATCCTGTGCCAAAGGTTATGCATATTCACCCACATGGCGCCAAGCCAGAAGAAGGAAATCGCATAGGAGAAGAAATGCGACCTGAGTGCCCAAAATGATGCCCAGTCAGCTGTCTCCGGTTTCTCAAGTTCCAGCACCAATATGTCATGATGATCGCCAATATCGCATCCGTAAATGCAGTGAGTCTTTCTTTGCTCATTTTTCAGGAGCCCCTTTCTTCTTCGCATAGGCAAGCTGGCTGTCGTAGCCTAGCTTATCGAGCATATCAACAAAGACCTTATTGATGATGCCCTCTTTCTTGTTTATCGGCCTACTAACATGCGGTGCGGAGGTGCCAACCATCTGTGCCTGTGTGACACCTTCTTCCAGACATTTTACTTTTATAAGGACCTCGACCTCTACCCGCAACCCCCGCTCAACACCCGGTCACCCACACTCAACTATGAAGAGCCCTCAATGCGCTGACCCGTCACCTCCAACCCCAAGCCATCCAGGCGCGTGAACGCGCTCAGATCAGGGCGATCAAAGATAGTATTGGACATGTCGAGGTCTTTCAGATGGACGGTGTCGGAACCCCCATCATCGGAAGACCTCGACCCCTACCCGGCCACGACACGCCCAACCCCGCCAACAACACCTACACCCTCAATTATGAAGAGCCCATTTGGGCACAAAAAAGCCCCTATAGGGCTTGATCCTGACTTGTGGAGTATTCGAATTTTAGCCGGAGTGGGATTTGCTTCCGAGTAGTTGAAGACCGTGGGCGTCTAGGATGCCGTTGGCATCGTGAATTGATATCCCAGGGCACCGTTCAAGCATGAGTAGATAGACGTTGTCCGGAGAACTGTCTCGGCTTAGATGGTTTCCAGATTTTTCCATGAGTTTGGCTGTTGCGTACCCATTGAGGCTCAAGCCGACAGCGATCGCCATCAGTGTCTCTCGCGTGATTGTGCTGAGTTTGTCATGCTGAATCTTGTTGAACAGCGTGTCATAGAGGCCTGTACGTTCGGTGAAGGTCTGCGGGGAGCGGATATCGCGATACTCAAGAAGATCTGCAAGCACTTGACATAGAGACACTCGGCTATTGCTGATGATGTCGTTAAGCTCACCAGCTTCATCGATAGCGGCGCTCATCGTCTTGGTGGCAGCGGCGTAGACTCTCTCATTCTCGTCATCGTCTGGGGTAGCCTGGTGGGTGGGGTCAAGGTAAATGACGCGCTTGTCAATGCCGTACCGCTGTTCTAGATGGAACAGGGAATCGAGGTCCCTATTGAGGCCGACATAGTCTTTTGTGATTACCGAGTGGACGCGTAAGAAGGCCTTCTTAGGGCTCTTCTTTGCGGCTGGCTTGAGTCGGTAAGCACCGTGTGCGTCGACGCGTACATATCTGGTGGAGTTTCTGACGAAGTATCCTTCAATGAATATGTAGTCGCCGGCTCGTACCCACTGGCGTAAGCGGGGATTCCGAGTGAGCAGAACTGCAGCGTCAGCGTGAGTGATTGCAATGAAGTCGTCTGTACCTTCGCCTATGAATCCATAAACAAACTCGTAGTCTGGAAGCTTCGAAATACGGTTCCTTAGCCCCACTTCGAGCAGTCGGTACTTCACAGCAGAACGGGTGACCTGGTAGAGGGCAGCGAGTTGATCCAACAGAGCTCCACAATTCAGTTCAGGTAATGAGTCCATTGCCTCGGTGGCTGCCTGGGTGAACGTGCACTTGGGCATGAGTACCCGCGGAGCAAGACGGTGGGCCTGCCACTCAATCCACTGCAGCTCGGTTTCCCTCCGCCTTGATTTCTTTGAAGGCTCGAAAAATGTAGCGGATACCCGAGACTTCATCGGCTCCATAGCTTCACCTGTGTTAGCGAGACGCGCATGTTGGATTTGGAAGAATGTGCGGTCCTTCTCCCAATGCAGGATCTCATGCATCAGAACGCCACGTTGTGCTCCTTCACCCATCGACCATTCCGATTGAGGATCAACAACGATGGTGCCTGCAGGGAAAAAGGTCTGAGTGTACTGACCGGTAGTAGGATCATAGGTGGTGACATTGCCATCAACAAGTACACAGCAAGCAAACACATCTGAACTTGCAGATAGACAGGCCTTCTTTATCCGAAGCCCGCTATTTTTGATAAGTTCATCCACCGGGATAGCCGTGGGCGCTTCAAGAGCTTGTGGATAATGCTCGGAAAGGTACTTTTCGGCATAATCATCTAACCGATTCTTGCCCAGGATCAGAGCACCGGTTCGTGGGTTTACGTCAAACACATCAGAGTGACTATGCTTTGCTGTTGGCAACAGATGTTTCTCCTCCGTTCATGTAGTCCAACGGCATCTCATTTAGGGCTTTGTCAGCTTCTCGCCAAGTAGGGTAGTACTTTTCCACCAATTCTTGAAATCTGTGGGTGTGGTTTGCTTCGACCAAGTGGACTAGTTCATGAATAAGCACGTAATCGAGACATTGAGGTGGTTTCTTCACCAACTGAAGGTTTACCCAGATACGACGTTGGGGAATATTGCAGGTTCCCCAACGTGTTTTCATATTCTTGATCCGAAAATCGTCAGCCTCTATACCGGTAACTTGCGTGCAACGCAGAGTAGCAGATTGAAGCACGCGACGAAGCTCACCTCTGTACCATTCCTTCATAACGCGCTCACGTTGCTCGACAGTGTAGCCCTCCGGAACTGTCATAACTAACTTGCTCGCCCGTTTCGTAACCGATGCATGTGTTCCTTCGTAGACCACTTGTAGTCGGTACGGCATGCCCCAGAGGTAGTGGGCTTCGCCTGAGACATAGGTTCGTTTGGTTTGCCGCGGTTGTGATCGCATCAATTCTTGACGCATATAGATCTCGGGGAGCTTTGATAAAAGAAAGATGGAAAGCTCTGCGCTCGTTACGTATGAAGGCGTACTCACGGTAACCTGGCCATCCGGAGGTAGAATTCGCAGGTACGTGTTCTTTAGATTATGTTTGCGAAGCACCGTCACGGAAACATTCCCGATTTGAAGCTCCTCTTTAGTCATCGATATACTCTTCCTGTCTAGTTGCCATTTCGTAGACCTGGTCGACGAGAATGTCAATCTTATCGGCTGGGCATCCCCATTCCCTCAAAGTGACGGAGATGGCACGTTTAATTCGCTGCTGTTTTTGCCTGTTGGCTAACCAGCCATCCTCGAGTGATTCGATGATTCCGTAATGAAGATCATGTGCAAGGTCGCCTAAATTAGCTCCGTCAAGTACGTCTTGTTCACAGACAAAGTCATACATTGCTCGACCTGCTTGAGTATCTTTTATTTGGTCTGGGTAGTTCTCGGTTTCTTCCGGGTTGTGAATGCGTCGAGAGAGTTCGGTAACTTGACGCAAATATTCGGCATATGAAAGTGCGCCAAGACGGCGCTCGTCAATGAGCCTCTTTAACAGCTCAGACATTTTACCGAAATGCGCCTTGTTGGTTGGCATTTTGTGAATGATTTCGCTGGTCAAGTTCGCTCCGATGATTTCTGCCTTGGCATTGTTGTCCTCAGTTACAGCATTCACGATCGAATCGACTGGAGTGGTAGAGGTGTTGTTGAGCAGCAGCTCTACTAATGGGGTGTCGTCCAGCTTGGAGATGAGTGTGCTATCTTGCGCGCTGACGTATGTGTCCAAGATGAATCGCATGTCCTCTTGGTAACTACGCAGATCGATCCAGTCTTGCGCGGCTAACATGACAGCATCTTTCAACTGGTTGTAGTTGTGAACATCTGTACGAATCCGCGCAACGTCTCGTGGCGTGTAATCGAAGTCTGCAACGAGGCGGTCGGCACAATCTGCAAACGAACATGTTAGTGCCGAGACTAAGCTATAGAAGGTACTGCGCTTGCGAGAGTCATTGTCGGCTTCATCCTCGGCACCAGGAGATGCACAGAAAAACTGAATATATGCAGCATCGTCACGTGGAGCAGGAACTTCAGATATAAGCTGGCGTAGCGAGTCCCGCGCTCCTTCCATCTTGGCCTTTGCCTCAATAGCACGCTGTTTGATCAGCCCTTTCACATCTTCTGGAGCGAAACCATCAAAAGCTTCGCTCGTGTAGTCTACGAACGCGGACTGTACGGAACGGAACAAGTCCTTGTAGTCCACGATGTAGCCATAGTCCTTTGACGGATCATCTGGACGGTTAACGCGGCAGATCGCCTGGAACAGATCATGATCCCGCATGGACTTGTCGATGTACAAGTAGGTAGCACTCGGCGCATCAAAACCAGTAAGCAACTTATCGACAACTATCAGCAGCTTCATCCGTGCAGGCTCGTCCTTGAACAGGCGCTTTGCTTCGTCTTCAAACTCCTTGACTGACTTGCCATCGAGCATGCGCTCATAGATACGCTTTTTGTATTCGTTCTCGCTCTCCTGATCAGGATCAGTCGCAGCGGTTCGAATAGAGGCGTCGGTCGGCTCATACGAGGTAACGACAGCGCAGCGCTTGAAGCCGCTCATCTGGAAGAACTCCCAGTAGCGGCATGCTTGGTAAATACTTCCTGCGACAAGCATGGCTGTGCCACGATTTTGTTTGAGGCGCGGCTTTGTCTGCATGTCAAAGATGACGTCGGAAACTATCTTCTGCAGGCGGTCCTTTGACGAATAGAGCGCGGTAAGTGTGGCCCAGCTCCCTTTCAGTTTGCTTTTCGCTGTCTCGGTTAGTCCAGCAGTGCGATTGTCAAACCACTGGTCTACCCTTGCTTCGTTGGATAGTTCTTGATCAACGTCGCGAGCTTCGTAGCGAAGATCGAGTACAACTCCGTCAGTAACACCTTCGTTGAACTTATAGGTATGAATATAAGGACCGAAGATCTCCAACGTAGTTTTCTTGTCTCGCTTCAGCAGCGGCGTGCCTGTAAAACCGATAAGTGTTGCGCCGGGCATGAGTTGCCGAACGGCCTCATGGAGCTTCCCTGAATTGGTGCGGTGTGCCTCATCAATGAAGGCAACAATGTGTCCCTTCGCCTGGTAGTTCTGGGGCAGACTGTCTAGAAGCTCTCGCCGATATGCCTCGATGTCCGAGCCTTTGCCAGCGCTGTGGCCATACTTGTGGATCAGCGAGCAGACTACCCTGTCCTCTGCCGTATTCAAGATCTCCCGCAGATCAGAGCCACTGGTAGCGCGGCGAATCTTCTCTCCGATGTCAAAAAACAAGTCCCGGATTTGTTTGTCCAGTTCATCACGGTCAGTAATGATTACCACGCGAGAATCATCGATGTGTTCGATGACCCACATGGCAAGCCAGGCCATGATCAGCGATTTTCCTGAGCCTTGTGTGTTCCAAATGATGCCGCCTTCACCGCGTTCGATGAAGGGTCGGGCTGCCAGGTTGGCAAAAAACTGATTGGGCCGGGGCACCTTCTTAATTCCAGCATCGAAAATGATGAAGTCGTGGATGATCTGAAGAAAACGGCGCTTCTCACACAACGAGATAACACCATGTTGCAAGGGGTTCTTCGTCTGCTCGCGTAGTCGGCATACCTCGACGGATGTTTCGTCAGAAGCCTGAGGATCCTCACGCCACTGAAGGTAAAACTTCTCGGGTGTTTCGATAGTCCCGTAGAAAAGCCCTTGAGACTCATTGCCAGCGAACAAAAGCTGCTGAGTGGTGAAAAACCCAGAAATGTACATAGCTTTTTGGTTGGTGATCAGTTGGCGAATGCCTTGGGAAGCCTCTACGCAAGACTTCTTTAACTCGAACATGCCAAGAGCGATCCCATTTACGTAAAGCACGATGTCAGGACGTTTCGACTTGGTTCCGGAAGTATATTGAACCGTAACCTCTTCGGCAACAGCGAAGTTGTTAAGCTCAGGGTGTTCCCAGTCGATATAGTGAAGCCGCTTATCCTTTTGACCAGCCTCACGATAGGTGATGCCGTAGCGCAACAGCGAGTAGATCTTCTTGTTCAGCTCGTAGAGCGACGACACTCGATCCTCAGTCAGATCCTTCAGTTTGTCGATAGCCTTAACCACCGCAAGCCTCGGATATCCGCGATTGTCGAGATATTGCTCTAGTTGTTCGCAGTTGACTGGCTTATTAAACTGATCGCACAAGTTCCCTAGATACTTGTAGCCCAGACTGTGAATTAGACAATCCTTGATCAGTCGCTTTTGGGCGTGGAACTCACTACTGACTACAACGCTCATGCCGCTCCTTCCTCGATCGACAGCCGAATTCGTCCCGATAATAGTTCGTCCAGAGCCCCCAACTTCAACCGTTCAATCTTCATGCGCTCCTCTTCAAGCGAGTGAATCTCTTCACTGAGGCTAAAAAGAATCTTCGATACTTCCGCTTGTTCCAATAAAGAGGATGGTGCCATAAAGTTCAATTCTTTAAGATCTTTTTGATACAAATGTTTGATGGTGGACCCAGCGGCCAAGGCGCTAATGAAACGCTCAAACAAGGGGGACATAAGGACCCAGTAAAGAAATTCTCTACTAAGCCCCTCTTTCGGCCGAAATACGAAGACGCCGCTATTCAGAGTAGCTGGCCTATTCATCTTCGGTACGCGAGCAACCTTGCCTATTGTGCCGTCTTTAGTTACCAAAACATCGCCAGAAGTAACCTGAATATGTGGATCCATCTCATGTCGCGTGCGAGTAACGAAACTAACATTCTTAAAGTTGATGCTGCCACGATCGAAATCGGTTCCACTGATGAGAGTGCTATATCCCGCAGACAAGTATTCTTCAGCCTTTAGACCTTGCCAGCCAATACGAGCTTTGGGTTGAACCATTTTTTCGAAGTCAATATTCATCCAGGGATCGCGATAAGCGCCGACTCTCAGCCGACCCGTTACGAGGTCTTCAAGTGCGCCATCCTGAATTGCCTTCTTCTTGGTGATCAGATCATCTAAATTCGCAAGGTGCTCATCAAATCCAGCCAGAACATCCGCGATTGCCCGCTGTTCTAGATAAGGTGGAATGAGTAAAACGATCTGCGCAAGATTACTTTTAGATATTTCAAGGAAAGTCGTTCCGATTGCGAGCCGCAACATCTCGTCTTTTTTGGTGGATAAAGCATAGGCCAAGAAAACTGGATCAATATCCGCCTTGCATATCAGATTCTTAAAGCCCTGATTTGTTGCCATTCGCGTTGCAGAAAGAGCTAGCTCCCCAATCGTTGCGCGCGAACACAGCAGAACCGTATCAGCAGGAAGGAGCACTGCAGAACAGTTATCGAGGCCAAGCTGTGAGATCGTGCGGGCGGATGTCGATATGCGCATTCCGCGCAAACGCGTAATGTCGGTCGGTGTAACCCAAGTTATGCCACCATCCCAGTATTCTGGAATTCCTGTACTTGGGGTACCTCCCTGCATGATTGTAGCTACATCCGAGATGGACTTTCTCTGCCAGCCTGTGGGACAGCTCAGCATGCGTAACCCATCCTTTCGAGGCTGTGAATCACGTTTTCTCGTGAAGCCTGCACGGATTTCTCAATGGCTGGGAGGGTACGTTCGTAGCGTCGTGCAATGTCGGTGATGACTGTCACGTACGAGGTGACCTGATCATCGTAAACGTTGGAAATCTCAGCTTTTAGGCATGGAATCCATTTACGGTCAAATAATAAGTGCTTGATCTCGTTCTCAGTGAGCTTGCCATACTGGGCTAACACTTTCTCATTGAGCTCTTTACGGGCAGCCTTGACCTGCTTTTTCGTATCCTTAAACCGGTCCAATCCATCTCGATAACGAGTGAGAGCATCATATTCTTCTTGGTAGGACTCCGGTACCAATGTAGATGCCGCTACGCTCTGGCGCGCTTTCCTGAGTTTCGTCTTTATCAGCCGCCCAGTCTTTCCATACAGGTCCAGTACAGCTATGTCGGGATGTTTGTTGAGAAGCGCGGTAACTTGCTTCATATCTTTCTGGCTGATGTTGTCGATCAGCTCGTCCAAGATCTCAAGTTGCGGCGACTGTTTCATATCTCCAAGCGCTTTGAGTCTGGCGTTGAGTTCCTTTTCAAGGATCTTGCCGTTTGAACTAAGAACTTCAGCAAATACGTTGTCTTCTTCGGGCTGGTCTTCAAGCAGGTTCTCTAATTCGTCTTCAATGCTCAGGAGAGTACGGTGAAGGTTGGCGAGTTGTTCCTGTTCTTGCGGGAAGTATTCGGCCTCAATAATAGTGGAGGGAATCAAGAGTCCCTCAAATCCTGTGATCTGCCCTGTGGCTTTGATTTGCCCATCAGCAGTCTTCTCTTGTTTATAGGTATATTCTACTTCGCGGCCTGCTTCAAAACCAAAAGCCTTGATGATGTACGCGTCGTCTTGGAGGCGTTGGTTCCAGTAGTTCATCAGAACGTCAAAGGCCTCGTAGGGGTCGAGCATTTTCGTCGTCCTATAATGCTCGAGGAGTTCTTCCCCGATTTGACGGATAATGACGCGTGGCTCCGTGTCGCTAGCGACGTTAAGAAGTGCAGGCTTTGCGCACTTTTGCGCCCACGAATCAAGTAGGATAGATGCCTCGACAATCTTTTGTGCGGCAAGACTCTCATCTGCTCTGATGTGTGCTGCAAGTTCACTAGGGGTGTGAATGAGCGAATATCGGCCCAGGTCGTGCTTGGAGAATAGGAGCTGCTTCAGGTTTGGTGCCACGTTCCATAGCTTGCCCAGGGAATCGATATCCGCCTTAGGAATTCCTCCTTGGAGGTGTGCAGCGATATTCTGCGGGATCTCATCGCTCGCGCGCCGTAGGTAGCGTGGGACGTTGAGGTTACCCCCGTTGTCGTCGAGAATTTCTTGGTAGCTGACCATGCGTGAGTAGCCGCCTATTTCGCGGCGCGACTTGTAGGTCCGGACAATCCGTTCGATATCTTGCTCGCGCAGGCGATTCTTATTGCCGTCTTTTTTAAACCCCTGGCTGGCGTCAATCATGAAGATACCCCGGCGTTCGGCAGCGTTGGCTTTATCGACTACGATGATGCAAGCAGGAATGCCCGTGCCGTAGAAAAGGTTCGTCGGCAAGCTAATTATGCCTGCTATGTACTTTCGTGTTAAGACTTGCTTGCGGATGGCCTCCTCAGCGTTACCTCGGAACAGAATGCCATGTGGCATGATGATTGCCGCTTTGCCGTCGTCATTAAGTGATTTAAGTACGTGTAAAAACCATGCCCAGTCGCCATTCTTGACCGGCGGGATACCGAATCCGTCAAATCGGTGGTAGATATCCTTTTCTGGAGTAATGCCGTCGGACCATGACTTGTCAGAAAATGGTGGGTTCATTACGATGAAATCGAACTTGCGCAACTGATCATGCTCATCGAGGTATTGTGGTGAAGTTAACGTCGAATTCGTCTTAATCTCGCCGGTTCCCTTTTGATGAAGCACCAAGTTCATCTTTGCCAAACCTGCCGTCGCTTTGTCTTTCTCTTGGCCGTAGATTGACACCATTGCATTGCCTTGGCGGTTGACTGGAGCTTCGTCCGCTGCACGGATCAAAAGGGAGCCGCTGCCAGCTGCTGGATCATACAACGTCCATGGGCGTCCTTGGCGCGGTTCGATTTGCGCAATACCTACAAGCCTAGCCATAATTCGAGACACTTCGGAAGGTGTGTAGAACTGACCTTTACTCTTGCCAGATTCTTGAGCGAACTTCATCATGAAATACTCGTAGGCATCGCCGATGATGTCATCGCCGCTAGCGCGGTTGGCTTTGAAATCAATAGCCGGGTTTTCAAAGACCGCGATTAGGCCAGTTACCTGGCGGTGTCATAGGGTGTAAGCAATTTTCGTGTAGCGGTGATGCTGTTTGGAGGCTGATCATGGGGTGTCGTCGGATGCTTGGAGTCGAGGATCGTGCGGCGATCATGGCGGGGGTGGATG
>SKEK01001365.1_pt1 | contig 10826 bp, 8 predicted proteins | sample 4826761 | NCBI WGS metagenome assembly SKEK01 (sample SAMN11008811, study PRJNA524170) | human gut metagenome | biome: Human fecal sample; material: Feces; isolation source: fecal sample from pouch patient p32 | host: Homo sapiens | place: Israel: Tel-Aviv | collected 2015-10-13 | reverse complement strand
TGGTCGCTTTTCATTATAAGTCATATGGGACTTTTTGTGTATATTCAAAAAGCCCTATAATTCCACAGTGGAGTTACCCACTACAGAAATTATATAGCTGTTATTTTATACTTTATATCGTAATAATGTGATTAGTGTAGCATATTTACGAATTTAAGCTTGATAATGAACGCATGATAATGTCAATATCTTTACTTTCTAATAAAAACGTTCTTGCTATAGCACGTCCATTCGGAACATCACTTAGAACAAATGCAATTTCACCTCCATATAATGGTTCGTTTTGAACATTAGAATATTTCTTAACTTCACCATCTGTAGAAACAAATTTTGAATTAATAACAATATAATCTCCATCGTCATCTATGTCATTTTCATGAGCTTTCCCATTACGATAATAAGCAACCTCATCTGACTTACGCTGTTCCCAAGGGTAATTCTTCAGAAAAAATATGTAATTTTAAAAAATTACATATTTTTGCTTGACTTAGTTAATTAAAAGAGTAAAATATAATTGTAACAATTAAATTTGTAATTTTTGAAAGGCACAAATATGAAAAAGCTACAAGATTTAATTCAACTCACGAGTGGTTCACCACAGTTTAGGATAACTGAGTCACTGGATAAAGATGCTCCGTCGTACTATTTTTATGGACAGCAAGAACTGGAGAATGACTTGGTAAAAGAGCAAATAATCGCAGAAAATGCGAAGATAATTACTACATTAGATAGTGTTAATACTCTAAACGAAGGCGATGTAGTCTTTAGTTTGATCTCTGGAAGGACAACTATTGTTGGTGCTGAGCATAATGGATATCTATTCACTCAGAACTATGTAAAACTGGTTCCGCAAATAGATATTGATAAAAAATATCTTGTTTATTTATTAAATGAGAGCAATTTTATTAAAAAACAATGGCTAAGAGAACTACAGGGTTCTGCTGTACTAAAGCACACAGTAAAACAACTTAGAGAGCTAAAATTACCAGAGTTGCATTCGTATAAAAAACAAACTGTGATAGGTAATATCTACTTTGAACAATTAAGATTACAAGCGTTGAAAAAGCGTGTTGCAGATACAGAAAAAATTCTAGCACTTGAAAAAATAAGGAGATTAAATGATTATGAATGAGAACCAGTTTGAAACTGAATTGATTCAGTATATAACATCAGGAACGATTACAACTCCTGAAAGTTTAGAAGGAATTCCGGAATTTTCAACAAGAGGTTTAGGCGATAGAGTTATCAAAACAAAACTCTGGAAGTATGAACCATCAATTAAAACAACAGATCAACTTTGGGACAACTTTAAAAAGATTCTTGAACAACACAATCAAAATGTATTAGAACAGCCACTGAGTATAGTTGAATTTAATCAAGTAAAGAAAATTATTTCTGATTTACATACGCCGTATGAAGCAGGACAGTTTCTTTATGGTTTAAATGGTGTTTCTCAGATAGAAGTTGATTTAGATGATGGGCGACATGTATTTTTGACGGTGTTCGATCAGAAGCAGATTGGAGCTGGAGACACGGTTTATCAAGTAGTTAACCAGATAGAACGTCCAGCAGTTATAAACGGAAAAAAAGATCGCCGTTTTGACACAACACTTTTAATTAATGGTTTGCCTATTATTCAAATTGAGGAAAAGAGAGATACTCATGATGTTAATGAAGCTTTAAATCAGATGCATCAGTACATTGATGAAGGTCAGTATGGAGATATTTTCTCCGTGTTGCAGATTCTTGTAGCCATAACGCCAAATAATGTAAAATACATGGCTAATACAACTTCTGAGAAGTTTAATAAAGATTTTGCATTTAATTGGCAACGCCGCGAGGATAATACCATTGTAAGAAATTGGAAAGAATTTGCAGATTCCATGTTATCTATTCCAATGGCGCATCAGATGGCGACAAACTATATGATTCTTGATGGAACTCCAAATAAACAAACTTTGAAAGTTATGAGACCATATCAGGTTTACGCAACTCAAGAAGTAATTGAAGGATTGAAAAAGGCTGATTTTGAATTTGGTAGTAATAAAATTGGTTATGTATGGCATACAACAGGATCAGGAAAAACAATTACATCATTTAAGACGGCCTGGTTAGCAAGCCGTATGCCTAAAGTTGATAAGGTTGTATTTGTCGTTGATCGTATCCAACTCACTAAACAGACAAATGAAAACTATAAAGCTTATGACCCAGATGCTGTGTATGATATGGATGGTATTGTCCAAGGAACAAATAATACAACAGATTTAAGTCGTAAACTTAAGTCTAATGCTAATGGTATTATAGTTACATCGGTTCAGAAGTTAGATACATTAATAAAGAGAAAGAACTTTAAGTCTCCAGAAAAGAATATAGTATTCGTAGTTGATGAAGCACATCGTTCAACAGGTGGTGAATCTTTTGAAGCTATCCAAAAAGCGTTTAAGCGTGCAGCATGGGTTGGTTATACAGGAACACCGATGTTTGATGAGACAACAACAGGACTAAGAACAGAGGATATTTTTGGGCCACTACTCCATGCTTATACAATTCGTGAAGCCATTGCTGATAGAAACGTTTTAGGTTTTAAGGTAGATTTTGAAACAACAATTCCTGAAGAAGAAATGAAACGTGATTATCTCCCGACTTTTTATCAAACTAAGTATCCAGAGTGGTCTGAAGATAAAATTAAGGTGAAAATCGATAATCTTACACCAGAAGATATGGATGATGCAGTTGAATCAAGTTTCTACGATGAAAACCTTGACCACGTTAAACTTGTTGTAAAAGATATTTTTGATAAGTGGAGAAACCGTTCAAGTGATGGTAAATATAATGCTTTATTAACTACTCATGTCGGTGGTGGTAAGGCAAGTACTCCGATGGCAATGATGTATTTCGATGAGTTCCAAAGAGTGAATAATGAACGTGAAAAGCAAGGACTATTTACTCTTAAAGTAGCTGTAACATTTAGTGTTAACAATTCAAATAATGATACCATGCTTACAACGAATAAAGGCTTATACAGAGCAATAGATGCATATAATCAAAAATTTAATACTGGATTTGGAATGAATGATGTATCTGGATATACACAGGATGTCATCTCAAGATTAAATAGAACTGCACATGATGGCCATTTCTTAGATTTGGTTATTGTTGTAGACCAGTTACTTACTGGTTTTGATGCACCAGAATTAAATACATTATATGTTGATAGAACTCTGAAAGGAGCTGGTTTGATTCAGGCGTATTCTAGAACTAATCGAATCTCTGATATGCAAGAAAAACCATGGGGACGTATAGTAAATTATCGCTGGCCTGCTCACAATGAAAAGTTAATGAATGAAGCGTTAGCCATTTATGCTAATAAAGACTCTGCAACCCTTTCTGATGAGGAAAGGAGTAAGCAAAATGTTAAAAATGGTATTACGGCTCCACAATTCGAGAGCGTTCTTAAAGATGTTAGAAAAGTGGTTGAAAAATTATCAAGTATGACCAAAGGCTTTGTTCAGTTACCTCCGTCAGAAAAACAAAAAGAGTATATGCTAGGTTTAATTCGAGAATACAATGTTGGAATGGCGAAGTTAAAACAGTATGACTATAATCCTGAAAACGGAGATGAGGGATTTGATTATAACAACCCAGATCAATTGATTGAAAAGGTTGGCATGACATCAGAACAGCATGTAATGTTGACAACTGTACTTGCTAATGAGTTGAAAACAGCTATATCTAAAAGTAAGAATATTCCGTTTTATCAGATAGAACTGCGAATGACACATATTAAAGACATCAAAATTGATTATGATTATCTTACTGAATTGGTTAATCAGTTGTTAAATGCGGTACATGATGGTAAAGAGGATAAAGCTGATGAAACTAAAGAAAAAATTAATCAGTTTGCAAATGGTTTAGACGATCGTGCCTATGCTGCTAAAATTAAGAACGCAGCAGAAGCGATTAGAGAGGGGGAATATCCACCAAAAGACTCTAATTTCACATATCCAGCTAATCTTAAAGATTGTGAAATTGTTATTCAGGAAGCTAATATTGTTAGTATTGAACGAGTCCTCTTAAAATTCCGTGGAAAATGGGGAATTACCGATATAATTACAAGTGCTGAAATGCGTGAGTTATTTAGTCGTCACCATTATGGAAAACAGGATTTAGATGATGCTGGAGAGATAATGGAAATCATAAAAAAAGCAAGTGGTGAATACAAAATAATGTCACTTGATGAAGAGGTCCAATGTCTTTCAAAAATCAAGTATCGTAATAGCTTACGAGAAGCTATCTATAAACTTGCAGACAAAATGTCAGAAAGGTGAGAGAATGGACAAAATTAACAATTCAAGGAGGAAAAAGGTTGATTGAAAAGAAAAAAGCACCGAAACTAAGGTTTCCAGGATTTACTGATGATTGGGAACAGCGTAAGTTATTAGATTTACTTTCTCAACCAATAACAGATGGTCCTCATGAGACGCCAGATTTAGTAGACAAAGGAGTGCCGTTTATTTCAGTTGATGCAATCGTAGATAATAAAATTGACTTTCACAGAAAGCGAGGTTTTATAACTGAAGAATATGATTTAGAATGCCGTAAGAAATATGCTCCACAAAGAGATGATGTGTACCTTGTTAAATCTGGTTCTACTGTTGGAAAGGTTGCTATCGTTGAAACAGACACGAGATTTAATATTTGGTCACCTCTTGCAGCGATGCGGGCAAATAGGGATTTGTTACTTCCAAAATATTTATATCATTTTCTTCAACTGAAAGATACTCAGCAAGAGGTATTTGCAAAATCAAAGGGAGGAACGCAACCTAACTTGAGCATGCGCATATTAGAAAAATTTAATGTTAGACTGCCAGGTATGGATGAACAAAAGAAGATTTCTGATTGTTTAGACAATCTCGACCACCTCATCACTCTTCATCAGCGTAAGTTGGAACATACAAAAGATTTGAAAAAATCAATGCTTCAAAAAATGTTTCCGAAAAAAGGTGAAAAAAATCCAGAAATTCGTTTTCCAGGATTTACTGACGATTGGGAACAGCGTAAGTTGGAGGATGAGTTCTCAGACTTTATTGTTCCGATGCGCGATAAGCCAAAAGAATTTGGCGGAAATATACCTTGGACTCGTATTGAGGATATAGAAGGAAAGTATTTGAATGGAACATTATCAAATCAGTACGTAACCGAAGATACGGTAAAAAAAATGAATTTGAAAATTATTCCTAAAAATTCATTGATTGTTTCTTCAAGTGCAACGTTCGGTGTAGTTGCAGTAGTTACGCAGGATTTGATAACAAATCAGACTTTTATTGGATTAGTTCCAAAAGAAATTGAAACCATAGATTATTGGTATGCATATTTCAATTCAGACGAAGTAAAAAAATATATGAGATTGCAGTCGGCAGGTTCTACAATATTTTATATTGCAAGAGAAAGCTTTGAAAAAATGCCTGTTACTATCCCATCGAAATATGAAATGATAAAAATAGGGCAGCATTTTAATAACCTCGACCGCCTCATCACTCTTCATCAGCGTGAGCTAGAACATCTTAAATTACTTAAAAAAGGCTTATTGCAACAAATGTTTATATAATAAAGGAGAATAACATGACTAATTTAAATACAATTACGTCCCAGTTATGGGCTATGGCAAATGAACTGCGAGGAAACATGGATGCTTCAGAATATAAAAACTATATTTTGTCATTTATGTTTTATAGATATCTTTCAGAACATCAAGAGCAATATTTAGTTTCTAATGGGGTTATTGATGTTGAAGAAGGCCAATCTGTAAACGAAGCATACAAAGAGCAGGCGAGTGGTGATGACCTAGATGATTACATTGAAGATATTTCATATGCATTGGGTTATGCAATTTCCCCTGATGATACTTGGGCTTCACTTATGGATAAAATTGATAACAGTGAAGTTATCCCAAGTGATTATCAAACTATTTTTGCAAATTTTGATGAACATGCAAAACTTAATAAAGAAGCAGAAAAAGATTTCAAAGGTGTATTTAATGATGTAAATCTCGGAGACTCAAGATTGGGAGCTTCTACAAATGAACGTGCTAAATCATTGAATCGTATCGTTAAGTTAGTTGACGGTGTTGAATATAAGTCAGAAGACGGGAAAGATATTCTCGGTGAAATATACGAATACTTAATCGGTCAATTTGCAGCATCTGCAGGGAAAAAAGGTGGAGAATTCTATACTCCACATGAGGTTTCTAAAATTTTAGCAAAAATCGTTACAGACGATGTGGAAGAATCAGATAGTGTATTTAGTGTATATGATCCAACATGTGGATCAGGTTCACTACTTTTAACGGTGCAAGACGAAGTACCGGGTGGAGATAAGCCAGGAGCTGTAAAATTCTACGGTCAAGAACTTAATACTACAACATATAACTTGGCACGAATGAACCTTATGATGCATGGCGTTTCATTCCAAAATATGAGTCTATCAAACGCAGATACGCTTGAAACTGACTGGCCAGATGGACCAGATGCAAAAGGAATTGATCATCCACGCTCATTCGATGCTGTAGTGGCAAACCCTCCATACTCTGCCCGTTGGGATAATAATGAGTCAAAATTAAAAGATCCTCGATTTAACGATTATGGAAAACTTGCTCCGAAAACAAAAGCAGATTACTCATTTGTACTTCACAGTTTGTATCACCTCAATGAAGAAGGAACAATGGCAATTGTTCTTCCACATGGTGTACTTTTCCGTGGAGCTGCTGAAGGAACAATAAGAAAAAATTTGATTGAACATCAAAGTGGTAACCACATTCATGCTATCATTGGATTGCCATCGAAACTATTTTATGGAACTAGTATTCCAACTATTGTTATGGTTTTGAAAAAGAAACGCACATCTAAGGATATTTTATTTATTGATGCATCTAATGAATTTGAAAAGGGTAAAAACCAGAATAAACTTTCTGATGAAAACATTGAAAAGATTATCAAAACATACCATGAACGAAAAGATGTTCCAAAATATGCTCATTTAGCTTCTATCGAGGAGATTCGTGAAAATGATTACAACCTTAACATTCCTCGTTATGTTGACACGACTGAAGAAGAGGAAGAAGTTGATATTGAAGAAGTTAAACGACTATTAGCTCAAGATAAAAAAGAAATCGAAGAGTTAGAAGCACACTTAGCTGAACAATTTAAATTGTTGGGGATTTAGGTGTAGGAATATCAATAATAGCTTTGATTATTTTTTGTTAATTGAATCAATCTGACATATTTAATATTGGAGATATGTATAACGCAGAAAGGAACAGTGAGCAATCAGTGGTAAAAAAACAAAAGTTTTTACAAGAATATATAAAGGCGATTAGAGATGGGAATGCAGCTTTATTTGCAGGAGCGGGGTTATCTCGACCATCAGGATTTGTTGATTGGAAAGAATTACTACGTCCATTGGCTGAGGATATTGGTCTAAACATAGAGGATGAGCATGACTTGACGTTGGTAGCGCAATATATTCAGAACGAGTCAGGAAATAGAAGCGTAATTAGCAAATCAATAATGGATACCTTTAATAGAGAGGTTAATTTAAATGATAATGTCAGAATTTTGACAAGATTACCTATAGAAACCTATTGGACGACAAATTATGATCGCTTAATAGAAGACGGACTTCGCGAAGCTAATAGAAATCCTGACGTAAAGATTGAATACAAGCAGTTATCAAATACAAAAAGAGATCGTGATGCCATAGTATATAAGATGCATGGAGATGTTGAACATCCAGCAGATGCAGTTCTTACTAAGGATGATTATGTGAAATACGATATTTCTTATCCATTCTTTAGAAAGGTATTGCAAGGAGATCTAATATCTAAAACGTTTTTATTTATTGGATTTAGTTTTGAAGATCCCAATTTGGATTATGTTCTAAGTCAGACACGTTTGCTACTTGGAGAAAATGTCCGCAATCATTTTTGCATAATGAAAACTGTGAAAAAAGATGATTATACGGAAGAAGAATTTGGATATAAAAAAGCTCAACAGGATTTACGAAAAGCAGATTTAGCACGTCAGGGAATTCAAATAGTATACGTTGATGATTTTGCAGAAATTACAGATATACTACGAGAAATAGAAACTGCCATTAGTGCAAATAATGTATTTATTTCTGGAAGTGCAGATTTTTATGATGGTGATTGGACCAAGGAGAAAGCAGAAGAACTGGCGTATAAACTATCTAATCAGTTAGTAAACCATAGTTATAAAGTAACCTCAGGTTTTGGATTGGGGATAGGCTCATCGGTTATAAATGGTGCATTAGATGAAATTAATAGGAGTAAATACAATCATATTGATGAACACTTATGTCTTAGACCTTTTCCTCAGAATATAGAAGATCCAGATGAGCGTGCAAAAAAATGGAAAGAATATCGAGAGGAAATGCTTTCCAATAACGGAATTGCTATATTCATGTTTGGAAATAAAAAGGACAGTAAGGGAAATAAAGTTGCAGCAAATGGGTGTTGGGAGGAATATCAAATTGCAAAAGGAAAAGGCTGTTTAATAATCCCTATCGGTTGTACGGGTGATGTAGCTGAAAGAATAATGCAGGATATTAAACTTGATAATGATTTATATAGCTTTATTAAGGACAGTGCAGATATTCTTGAGAAGGAAAAAGATATCGATAAAATAGTCGAAACGGTTTTAAAGATAGCAAATAAGCATAGAATTGTAGCATAAAAGGATGGATAGTAATGGGCAATAAGATATTTGTTTCATATAAGTACGGAGATAATCAAGTAGAAAATTTAAGTGTTTATAGTGATTCTACTGTTAGAGATTATGTCGATGAATTCGAAAGGAAACTCGATTCATCCGACAATATTTACAAAGGTGAAAGTGATGGAAAGGATTTAAGTAATCTATCGGATAGTACTATTTGGGAAAAATTAAAGGATAGAATATATGATAGTTCGGTCACTGTTGTTTTTATTTCACCAGGAATGAGGGAGTGGTGGAAAAGCGATCGTGATCAATGGATTCCATGGGAGGTTTCGTATTCTCTTAAAGAGACATCTCGTAGAACTGAAAAAGGTGATTCTATTACAAGTCATAGTAATGCAATAGTTGCGGTTGTTTTACCAGATTCGACAGGTTCATATTCATATTATCTTAAATCTAAAAGCTGTTGTTCTGGTGGTTGTACAATGCATTGTACTAATAGTTTATTTTCAATAATCAAAAAGAATAAATTTAATCGTGTCAAGAATGCTTCCAATAGAAATTGTTAGAAATTGTGACAATAATGATACTGTTTGGACTGGAACATGTAGTTATATCGAAGCTGTTAAGTGGTCTAGTTTTATTGAGGATTATCAGAAATATATTGAGAAAGCAATAGAACGTCAGGAAAATATTGATGAATATGATATCTGTAAAGAGGTATAAGTAATTAGACGATAAATATTACTGAATTTTAATTAATTGTAAGGGAGGATATTTTACAAAATGGCAAGAAGTGTTTTTTATAGTTTTCATTATCAGAATGATATAAGCAGAGTTATGGTTGTACGAAATAGATGGGTAACTCAGGGTGGGCAAATTGTTTCAGGAGTTATTGATCATGCTGATTTTGAACAAGTAAAACGACAAGGAGAAGCTGCAATAAAGAGATGGATTAATAAACAGTTAGAGGGTACTTCAGTAACTGTTGTTTTGATTGGAGCAGATACTTTAAATCGACCTTATGTTCAGTATGAAATTCGTGAAAGTTTAAGGCGAGGAAATGCGGTTATAGGAGTTGATATACATAGAATTAGAGATTTTAATGGCAGGATGTCAACAGTTTGTAATCATCATACTATAATTGGACAATACGATAATGGTAGACCTGCTTACTTTGATGATATTGCGTCAGGTATTTATGATTATGTATATGACGATGGGTATAATAATCTTGGGAGATGGGTTGAAACAGCTGTAAAATAAGGATTAAAAGAGAAAATAAATACCAGGAACAGCTAAACGAATCTTTTCTCCCCCTTTCCTTCCTCCGAATTTCCTATATAAACTTCATTCTCCCTTAACACTCTTCACAGCTCCGCCATTTTCCAAAAGAAATAATACCGTGACTAAAAACTTCCTTGATTTTATGCTAAAATAGAGCTAAGCTATTTAGAACAGAACGGGAGTAGAGGTTATGATTCCAGCGTATATTAGAATTCATGATGCGTTAAAGAAAAAGATTGACGATGGTTTTTGGGAGATTGGTCAGCGTTTGCCGAGTGAGCGTGATTTGGCGGATGACTACGAGGTGAGTCGTATGACGCTTCGTCAGGCGATTACGCTTTTGGTGGAAGAAGGGATTCTTGAGCGCCGTGTGGGTAGCGGGACTTATGTGGCGAGTCATCGTGTGCAAGAGAAGATGCGCGGGACAACGAGTTTCACAGAGATTGTGCGTTCGCAAGGCAAGACCCCGTCATCTCAGGTGGTTTCTTATCAGCGTAAGCCTGCTAATGAGACTGAGATCCAGCAGTTGCAACTGAAGCCTAGCGATTATGTAGTTCGTATGGAGCGCGTGCGTTATGCGGATAATATGCCGCTTGTTTTTGAGGTGGCGTCAATCCCAGAGAAGTTGATTCGTGAGTTTAAGCGTGAGGATATCGCGGAGCATTTCTTCCAGACTTTGACGGATAACGGTTATGAGATTGGTAAGAGTCAGCAAACCATTTATGCCAAAAATGCGAGTGAGCGCGTGGCTAACTACCTTAAGGTTCCGAAAAATCATGCCGTGCTTGCTTTGACACAGGTCTCATA
>SKEK01001364.1_pt1 | contig 10834 bp, 10 predicted proteins | sample 4826761 | NCBI WGS metagenome assembly SKEK01 (sample SAMN11008811, study PRJNA524170) | human gut metagenome | biome: Human fecal sample; material: Feces; isolation source: fecal sample from pouch patient p32 | host: Homo sapiens | place: Israel: Tel-Aviv | collected 2015-10-13 | reverse complement strand
TATTGTGCTATAATAAAATAGATTATGTAATGGAGGTAGGCGACAGCTTATCTCATTTTTAAACTAAGGGGGTTGAGGTGCGAATAATAGGTATTGACCCAGGCACGGCTATATGCGGATATGGCATTATTGACGTGAAGGGTAGCAAATTAACACCAGTAGCCTATGGGGCTATTACAACTCCTAAGGAATTGACTGATTCACAGCGACTGGAAATTCTATTTAATGATCTTAGTGATTTATTGGAGGAATATAGGCCTGATAAGTTCGGTGTGGAGGAATTATTTTTTAACCGTAATGTAACAACAGCCATTAAGGTAGGGCAAGCACGTGGTGTTATTTTATTGGCTGCTGAACAACAACGGATTCCTATTTATGAATATACACCATTACAAATTAAACAAGCTGTCACAGGTTATGGTAAAGCTGATAAGAATCAGGTCATTTATATGACGATGAATATTTTGGGGATTCGTGAGAAAATTAAGCCTGATGATACGGCAGATGCATTAGCTGTTGCTATCTGTACGGCTCATAGTTCTCACAATGATCGATTAAAGAGGTTGGTATAATGATAGGGTATGTGCGAGGTATCGTAACACATCTTTTTAAAGAATCGTGCTATGTTGATGTACATGGCGTAGGGTATCGCGTATATGTGCCGACCACTACGCGTCAACAGCTGACAGAGGGCCATGAGGCGACGCTATTCACGTATCTTAATGTACGAGAAGATGCAATGCAACTTTATGGCTTTTGGACGGAAGAAGAATATGAGTTGTTTATACTCCTCATTTCTGTTTCTGGTATCGGGCCCAAGGTGGGGCTTGGCATCTTGTCAGGCATGACACCTGAGGCTTTCAAATTAGCGATTATCAATGGACAGGTACAGCAATTAACAAAGTTACCTGGTATTGGTAAGAAGTCTGCGGAGCGACTTGTTTTAGAGTTAAAGGATAAAATCGCTAAGATGACACATATTTCTGCGGAATCACCTGCGACTATTCAGCCTGTTGGTGTTGCTGCAAACGGTGCTGCAGGAGAAGCCATTGAAGCCCTCGTATCCTTAGGATACTTGGAACGGGATGTAGCAGATATTGTAGAGTCTTTAGATGATGGTAAGCGTGATGTATCTGAGTTGATAAAAGTCAGCTTAATTGAGCTTGGGAAAGGACGATAAGGATGAATGAAGAAGTACGCCTTGTCGGCAATGGCGAGCACGAAGAGGATATATGGCAATATAGCCTTCGGCCTAAGCTTTTTAATGAGTATGTAGGTCAAGAAGAGGCTAAAGGCAATCTAAATGTGTATATTCAAGCTGCAAAACAGCGTGGGGAAGCATTGGATCACGTGCTACTTTATGGGCCTCCAGGTCTTGGCAAGACAACATTAGCAGGGATAATTGCGAATGAACTGGGTGTTAATTTTCGTATAACTTCTGGTCCTGCTATTGAAAAGTCTGGTGATTTGGCTGCGATTTTAACAAATTTAGATGATCATGATGTATTATTTATCGATGAGATTCACCGCTTGTCCCGTAGCGTAGAGGAAGTGTTGTACTCTGCCATGGAGGACTATGCTATTGATATTATCATCGGTAAGGGGCCAAGTGCTCGAACTGTACGCATTGACTTGCCAAAATTTACATTGGTAGGTGCCACGACTCGAGCGGGTGCTTTGGCGGCACCGTTACGGGACCGATTTGGTATTATTAATCGGTTGGAATATTATAAACAGCCAGAGTTAGAATTTATTGTGTCTCGAGCCGCAGAAATACTTAATATTGGTATTGTGCCGACTGGGGCAAGCGAAATTGCGCGTCGTTCAAGAGGAACACCGCGTATCGCAAATCGTCTGCTTAAACGGGTACGCGACTTTGCACAAGTCATTGGTGATGGGGTTATCACTCAAGAAATTGCAGATGAAGCATTACAACGTTTATATGTAGATAAAATGGGACTTGATCGAATTGATCGACGTGTATTGGAATGTATTATTGAAAAATATGATGGCGGTCCTGTAGGGATTGATACCATTGCGGCGGCCATCAGCGAAGAGAGAGATACCATCGAAGATGTGTATGAACCATATTTGATGCAATTAGGATTTTTAGGACGCACACCGCGTGGGAGGGTAGCTACTAAATTAGCCTATGAGCATTTAGGTATTTCACAGACAGGGAAATAACAATGAAAACAAAACGATTACAATTGATGATAATGGCCACTTTGTTTTTAGGTGTAAACATTGGCGGTGTTTCTATAGCACATGGAGCGACGCTGCAAAATAAAGGTACAGTGGTAACGAAAAAGCCAACGCCAAAATCAACAGTATCTAATACAACTGTATCGAAAGTAAATACGACGAAGAAATCTAGTTTTCGTCCACTTGCTACTAAACCAGCTGCAAAGCCGGTTACAATAACTAAAACGGTTTCTAAGTCAACAGCTACGAAATCAGCCACTACAGGTAAAGCTACAATGGCTATAAAACCTGCGGCTTCTGGTACTTCGAAGCCAACTGCTAAACCTGCAGTTACTGATGAAAAGCCTGTAGTACAAAAGAGAGCTACTGAAAAAACTACTACTAAAAAGGTAGTAAAAACAACGGATGAGAATAGCATTCAAGCCAATACAGCAGTTATTACTCGCAACAAAGTGGGCTCCGTAGTGACGCCTGCTACAGAACGCAAAGAAAACATGCCAAATGTACGTGTTCTACTAGGTAGTCGTAGCTCTGATGCTATTGTTACATCTACAGCTAATATGGTTGTGTTGAACAGCGGTAATGGTCAAGTTAGCACAATCAGTGCTAATCGTAGTACATCTATTGGCGTTCGCGGCGGTAAGATTGCTGTAAATGGAAAGGCTATTGATAGTGTGGTTACATTGAAGCCTGCGAATAGTGATGCACCATTTTTGTTCGAAGGTAAAGGTTATCGTGGTGGGCTCACATTACGTGCCAATAATGGAACCATGATGATCATTAACGCTGTGCCTCTTGAGGATTACCTGTATGGTGTTGTTCCACAAGAGGTAGTACCGTCTTGGCCGGCTGCTGCATTAGAAGCGCAAGCCGTAGCAGCTCGCACCTATGCTCTTCATACGATGGAACAAAATAAAGGTAAATTTTATGATGTGAGCAGTTCCACGGATCATCAAGTATATAGTGGTGTGAGTGGTGAATCGCAAGCTACCACAAATGCTGTAAATAAAACTAAAGGCATAGTTATGCTTTATGATCAACGTCCTATTAATGCCTTGTTCCATTCCGATGGCGGTGGCTATACAGAGGATAGTGTAAATGTTTGGGGTAGTGATGTGCCATACTTGAAAGGGGTAAAAGACTTTAGTACTGGTACATCTACATCGAATTGGACTGTTACTACCTCTCGTCAAGCTCTTGAAAGTAAACTTAATGCGGCAAGTAAAGGGGTAGGTAAATTGAAGAGCATTCAGTTGACTCCTCTTGGTAAGCCTGGGCAACAAACATCGGACCGCGGTGTATCAGGTCGTATAAAGAGTGCTACTTTCATAGGTACCTCTGGAAAAACTACTGTAGATGGCGATGCATTGCGTAGTATTTTAGGTTTAAAATCTACACTATTTGATTTCTATGTAAATCACAACCCTGCTAAAGGCACGGGAAAGGCATATCATAGCTTTACTGGCAAGAATGATACTGTTTATATTAAAGGCCACGGTTGGGGTCATGGCCTTGGTATGTCTCAATGGGGCGCTGCGGAAATGGCAAAGCGTGCTAATCCTGGAGATATAAATTATTACCAAACTATTTTGCGTCACTACTATAGTGGCATTACATTGAAGAAAATGTACTAATAAGGATTACGATGAAAGTTACAGATTTTGATTATGAATTGCCAGAGGAACTGATTGCTCAGCATCCTGTAGAACCTCGTGATACAGCACGGCTTTTAACCTTAGATAAGGTAAGTGGTGAAGTTAAACATAAAGGGCATTTTTATGATTTGCTAGAAGAACTCCATGAAGGAGATGTGCTTGTATTTAATAATACGAAGGTTATCCCTGCGAGATTATATGGACATCGTCAAGGTTCTGGTGGCAAGGTGGAGGTACTTCTACTCACACCATGTGGTGAAAATCGATGGGAATGCCTTGTTAAACCGGGGAAAAAATGTCCTATCGGGCAAGTTATAGAGTTTGATGACCGCCTAAGTGGAGTTATTATAGATAAAACAAATTTTGGAGGCCGTATCATTCAGTTCACATGCAACGGTGTGTTTGATGATGTGATTCAAGAAATTGGTGAAATGCCATTACCTCCATACATTCATGAAAAGTTAGAAGATAAAGACCGTTATCAAACGGTATATGCTAAGGAGAAAGGCTCTGCTGCAGCACCAACTGCAGGACTTCACTTTACACCTGACCTCTTAGAAAAGATTAAAGCTAAAGGTGTAGAGCTTGAGTTTGTAACCTTACATGTTGGACTTGGCACTTTTAGACCTGTATCGGCAGAGACTATTGAAGACCACGAAATGCATAGTGAGTTCTTTGTTGTACCTCAAGATACGGCGGATCGAATCAATGCAGCCAAACAAAAAGGGTCTCGTATCATTGCCGTAGGTACTACATCGGTGCGTACTCTTGAGTCTGCTACGAATGATGATGGTGTATTACAAGGTATGAGTGGTTGGACTCAAATTTTTATCTATCCTGGCTATAAATTTAAGATGATTGATGCGTTGGTAACGAATTTTCACTTGCCTCAATCTACATTGTTAATGTTGATTAGTGCACTAGCTGGTCGTGAACACTGTTTGGCGGCCTACGAAGAAGCTGTACGTGAACGTTATCGTTTCTTTAGCTTCGGCGATGCTATGTTTATACGTTAGGAGGGACTATGCCGAGTATTATTTATGAATTACAAAAGACATGTCCTCATACGGGGGCACGGGCAGGTTTATTGCATACGCCACATGGTACCTTCCAAACACCGATGTTTATGCCTGTAGGCACGCAAGCGACAGTTAAAACTATGACACCAGAAGAGCTAAAGGCTATGGGTTCTCAAGTTATTTTGAGTAATACCTATCATTTATTTCTTCGCCCAGGGCCGAAGCTTGTAGAAGAGGCTGGGGGCTTACATAAATTTATGAATTGGGATCAAGCGATTCTTACTGATAGTGGTGGATTCCAAGTATTTAGTTTAGGCGATATGCGCAAAATTACTGAGGATGGTGTTACATTTAGATCCCACATTGATGGATCAAAACAGTTTCTATCTCCTGAAGTGGCTACAAAGGTACAAGAGCAATTAGGTTCTGATATTGCGATGGCTTTTGACGAATGTATTCCGTATCCCGCGGATCATGATTATGCGAAACGCTCTACGGCGCGTACCACGCGTTGGGCGCATCGTTGCCAAGAGGCTCGTAAAGCTCATGACCGCCAAGGCATGTTTGGTATCGTTCAAGGTGGCATGTACAAAGACTTGCGCAAACAAAGTGCGGAAGAACTTGTAGCTATGGATTTTGAAGGTTATAGCATCGGGGGTTTATCCGTTGGGGAACCTCATGATTTAATGAATGAAATCTTAGAATATACTACGCCATTATTGCCAACTAACAAGGCTCGTTATTTGATGGGTGTTGGCACCGCAGATTGTCTGGTAGAAGGTGTAGCACGTGGAGTTGATATGTTTGATTGTGTATATCCAACTCGTGTTGCTCGAAATGGGATGGCCATGACCTGGAATGGTCGCCTTAATATTCGAAATGCTCAATTTGCTCATGATTGGGGCCCTTTAGAAGAAGGTTGCCAATGTTATACATGTAAAAATTATTCCCGTGCATATATTCGTCACTTATATAAGGCAGAAGAGATTTTGGCATTACGCCTTGTAACGTATCATAATCTCTATTTCTTATTAGAGTTTATGCGTCAAATGAGACAAGCTATCTTAGAAGATCGGTTCCCACAATTTAGAATGCAATTTTGGGATAGCTTTAAAAAATAGTAATTAAGTCTAGTCAAATTTATATTAGGTGGCTATACTAGAAAAGAAATACATATTTATTAACCTAGGAGGATAACATGGGAGATATTCAACAAATCTTGCAAACTAGCTGGCCTATTTTGTTAATGGTAGTGATTTTTTACTTTTTATTGTGGCGTCCACAAAAGAAACAACAAAAAGAGCGTGCTAGCTTGTTAGGTAGCTTAAAAAAAGGCCAAAAAATCGTTACTATTGGTGGTATTTATGGCGAAATTGTTGAACTTGATGATGAAAAAGTCAAGGTACAGGTATCTGAAAAAGTTGAATTAACATTTGCTCGTACAGCAGTTGCTAATGTACTGTCTAAGAAAAACAAGGAAGAAAAATAATGAATACAAAGGAAGCAGTGCGCCAGGCGTGTAAGTCTCAGCGCGCTGCTTTATCCGTTGCTGATTGTAGGTCGTGGACGCCGATGTTGACGAATCAAATCGTTAATAGTCCTGAGTATATATCGGCAAAAAACATTATGGCCTATTTGGCGATGCCTAAAGAGGCCAATTTAGACGATGTGATTCGTCATGCTTTAGAACATGGTAAATCTGTATACGTTCCAGTATGTACTGATAAGACGACTATGATTGCAGTTCGTCTTAAGTCTCTAGAATCTATCACTCGGGGTGTGTTAAATATACGTATTCCCGCTGAGCCATACGATATTATTGATCCGTGTGACTTGGATTTGATTTTAGTGCCTGGTGCTGGCTTTGACCGTCAAGGTGGTCGTATGGGAATGGGGAATGGGTATTATGATCGATTTCTCAAGGAACTTTCACCAAGTACATTTATGGGCGTATGTTGGACTATACAATTATGGGAGACACCAATCCCAATGGATGCATTAGACCAACGAATGAGTAAAATTGTGACAGAGCAAGGCGTTATACATTGTGTATAGCAGAAGGGAGCAACTATTTTGAACGGTAAAGCTATTATCAAGTTTTTAGTAGTCATTGCTGCCATCATTGGATTATTTGCGTATTTTATTCAACCATTAGCAGGCTCTTTGAAACAAGGCCTAGACTTGCAAGGTGGTACGCATATCGTATTGGAAGCAGAGGACTCTGCGACTGGTACAGCTGACAATGATGCAGTGGAACGGGCGAAGCAAATCTTAGAGCGTCGTATTAATGAAATGGGTTTATCTGAACCATTGGTACAACGTGAAGGTGCTCGTCGTATTATCATTGAATTGCCAGGTGTAAAAGATCCTGACGAAGCGATTAAACGTATCGGTAAAACAGCGGTCTTGGAATTTAAAAACGACCAAGGTCAAACCGTTATGACTGGTGATGACTTAAAAGATGCTAAAGAAGAGTTAGGTCAAAATAAACAACCACTCGTTGCTATTGAATTAAGTGATGAAGGGGCTAAGAAGTTTGCTGATTTAACATCTAAAAATATTGGTCGTCGTATTGCCATTACATTGGATGGTAAAGAATTGACTAATCCTGTAGTACAACAAGCAATTACAGGTGGTAAAGCCACTATTTCTGGTAGTCAAAGTTTAGAAGAAGCTAAAGACTTAGCTATTTTATTACGTTCCGGTGCATTGCCTGTTAAAATTAATGTATTGGAAGTGCGTACAGTAGGTCCTTCTTTGGGGCAAGACTCCAAGGATAAATCTGTTGTAGCCTTCAGTGCTGGTATTGCAATGATCATGATTTTCTTGGTTATCTTATATCGTTTTTCTGGCATCGTAGCTAATATAGCATTACTTGTATATGTTATGCTCTTATTACTCGTGTTGGGCAAGGGCTTTAATGCGACTATGACATTGCCAGGTATTGCTGGTATTATCTTATCCATGGGTGTTGCGGTAGATGCAAATATTCTTATCTTTGAACGTTTTAAGGAAGAGGTATTTTCCGGCAAATCTATGCGTGTTGCTATGGAAGCAGGCTTTAGCCGTGCGTTAGCCACAATTACTGATGCAAACGTATCCGTTATCATTACAGCTGGTATCTTAACTATTTTAGGCTCTGGTCCTGTAAAAGGCTTCGCTATCAGCTTAGGCGTAGGTGTTGTGGTGAGTATGTTCACTGCGATTACTGTGAGTCATTTCTTATTGCGCTTATTAATCGATTGTAACTTTACAAACCATCCATTCTGGTTTGGTGCGAATATTTCTCCGAGCACAAGTGCTGACGCATTTGCACCTAAATCTTTGAAAGGAGGTAAACGCAAATGACATTAGACGTAATTAAACATCATCGTTGGTGGTTTGCTATTTCCTCCACACTTGTTATAATCAGCTTAATTTCCATATTTACTAAAGGGTTTAACTTTGGTATTGATTATACTGGTGGTACGATTGTTGAAGTTGTATTTGATCAACCTGTAGAGGTTAGTCAAGTTCGTGACGTTCTAAAAGAATATAATCTTGAAAATGCACAAATTCAGCTTTCCGGTGATACTACTGGTGATACAGCGGGCGAAGACGTAATGATTCGTACACGTAATCTCGAGTCTAGTGAAAGTGCCGCTGTTGTTGATTCTTTGACTAAATCTATTGGTAATAATACAGTTAAACGTATTGAAACTGTAGGAGCTGTAATTGGTTCTGAAGTTACAGAACATGCGTTATTGAATCTTGTTATAGCATTTGCAGCATTAGCGCTATATATTTCTTATCGTTTTGAATATAAGGTTGCCATTTCTGCGTTAGTTGCCATTTTCCATGACTTGATTATGGTTCTTGGTGTTTTCTCTTATTTCCAACTAGAAATTGATGCATCCTTCTTAGCTGCCATTCTTACGGTTGTAGGTTACTCCATGAATGAATCTGTAGTTATCTTTGACCGTGTTCGTGAAAATACGCATACACATAAACGTTCTGATACATTTGCAGATTTGGCGAATGCGTCTATTACACAAAGTATTCACCGCAGTTTCTATACATTGGCTACCGTTATGTTTGCTTGTGTATCCCTTTATCTATTCGGTGGGGACACTACAAAGAACTTTGCCCTTTGCATGATCATCGGTTTTGCTAGTGGTGCGTACTCCTCTATCTGTGTAGCTACATCCTTGTGGGTTATGTGGAAGAGCCGTAATAAAAATGACGTACGTAATCAATAATAAGTTATAAATTATTATTGTGTTAATGATTAAAGTATAAGAACCTCTCTAGATTTATTTTTAGAGAGGTTCTTTTATTTTGCTATCTTTTATTATGTAAAATGGTATAGGTATTTTACAGATAACAGTCATTTTTAACTATATAAAATTTAAAAAGGCTTGTTCTTGAATTCTATAAGATAGAGGCGTAAAATGGCTAGGTGACACGATACAAAAGGAGATACAAATATGGATTCAAATAGATTATGGAGCCCTGCTTTTACTAATTATGGTATTAGTAGTGGTATTTTATATATGACTCAATATGTTCTCGTAGCGGCATTGCCAATTGTAATAACGTCTGAGCTGGCTGGCAGTGATCTTGATGCGGGTTTAGCGATGACATATTTCCAAATTGGTACAATTTTATGTAGGATTTTTGCAGGACGATTAATAGATGGTTTTAATAAGCGTATTGTTCTATTAATATCAACAGCCTTGTTTTTCATTATTATGGGATTATTTAATTTTACTACATCCTTAGAGGCTGTTTTCGTACTACGTGGGTTACATGGTGTTGTGTTTGCCCTTGGAACAACTGTAATGGCTACTCTAGCAGTATTAGTATTACCTCCTAGTCGAAAAGGTGAGGGAGTTAATATGTTTGCTATCTTTTCAAATATAGCAATGGTATTAGGACCTGCTATCGGCCTATATGCTTTATCGTCATACGGTAGTATGGCATTGTACATATTTTTAACGGTTATGACTGGATTGGCTATGGTCTTAAGTAATATTATTCCCCTATCAAAGGAGTTAGCATTACCTAAACAATCAAAATATAAAGGTTGGCATATTTCCCAGTTTATAGAAAATAAAAGTTTACCTTGGGCTTTAATGGGCTTATTTATTGGTTTTACTTATTCTGGTGTTTTAGTTTTTATACCCATAGAACTTAATAGCATGGGGGCAGGAATATGGGGAAGTGCTTTCTTTGCTATTTTTGCGTTGATGATTATTATTAGTCGACCTATAGTAGGAAAAGTATATGCTCGATATGGTTCAAAAATTATTATCTATACAGGATTAGGATTATTTATACTAGGCTTATTTGTATTGGGATTAGCTATAACCCCATTAGCTATTCTATTCACCGCTCCGTTGTTGGGGTTAGGCTATGGTGCAGCACAACCTGCATTTCAAGCGCTGGCTATACAATCAGCTCCTATTGAGCGTGCGGGTGTATCAACAGCAACATATTTTTTAGCATTAGATATAAGTGTTGGCGCTGGATCAGTTATACTTGCAGTATTAGCTAGTGCGTGGGGCTATCAATATTTATATATGTTCACTGCATTGGTTATGGTGATAGCGCTTGCTTTGTATCATATATGGGTAAAAAGATATACTCCTTTAGAACTATAGTTGTTTAAGGTAAAAATTGGGTAAATAAATATTAAACAAGTTAAAATGGCTTCTAATGAGATATTATGTATAGGATGCAATAAAAATAATGAAAGCAAGATGAAATTTTTGAGATAACAATTTTATATATTGACGTTTATTATATTTATGCTATACTTATACAAGTCATTAGGACACAGCTCAAATGATAAGTATGAAAAACTTCTTAGAAGTTAAAAAAAGCACTTGACGGAATGAGCTGGACTTGATAGAATAATCAAGTCGCCAGTTGATGAAACACTTCGAAGAAAGAGTGTGTAGACTGGTACAGATC
>SKEK01001352.1_pt1 | contig 10909 bp, 12 predicted proteins | sample 4826761 | NCBI WGS metagenome assembly SKEK01 (sample SAMN11008811, study PRJNA524170) | human gut metagenome | biome: Human fecal sample; material: Feces; isolation source: fecal sample from pouch patient p32 | host: Homo sapiens | place: Israel: Tel-Aviv | collected 2015-10-13 | reverse complement strand
TTAATTTAGCCTTATTCCAATTGCTTGAGAATTTAACTTTACGAGATAATTCTCTTTGAGCTTTAGCTAATTTAGTTTCTAATTTTCTGAAAAATCTAGGATAGTCAGCTCTTTGATTATCAGAGCTGACAAAAAGTTCTTTCATAGAAAAATCAAGCCCAACGATATTGTTGTCGCTAGGTACAGGAACTATAACCTTTTGAAATTCAGTAAGAATAGAAACATAAAAAGCCCCATTAGGTTCTTGGCTAATGGTAGCTGATTTAATTGTATAATTTTTAGGTATATCTCTATGAAATTTAGCTTTAACTAATCCTAATTTAGGGAGCCTTAAGAAAGTACTCTCTATTCTAATAGAGTTATTAACACTATTTGTAGAATAAGATTTTCTAGCAGTTTTTTTAGATTTGAATTTAGGAAAAGCTGTTCTTTTCTGAAAAAAATTAGTAAATGCAGTTTTTACATTCATTTGAGCATTAGCAAGAGATAAGCTATCAACTCCTTTCAAAAATGGAAATTCAGATTTAAGAGAAGCAGGAGTAATAATTTTATTTTTACCCTCTAATTCATAAATCTCTTTAGCTTTACCCAAAATCTTATTATATACAAACCTAACACAACCAAAAGTTTGTAAAATCAAATTTGTTTGAACTTCATTAGGATATATTCTAAATCTAAAAGCTAAGTTATATTTCTTCATAGTTTACACCTCCTCGTATATAATGCCCTTAGAGCATTACTTATTTTTAAAAATTTTTTATTGTACTTGTATCTTCAATCAGATAAAATCTAACTAGATCAGTTCAGGTTAGGTAAATAACTTATCCTCCTCATATTGGTTATCTCAACATTATAAAGGCTTTTACAATAAAAATCAATAAAAACAAAAAAGAAAGGCAATTCATCTCACCACCTAAAGAGATGGGAGAATTCTTGCCCAAACACTGTTAAAATTTTTAAATTTTTTTCAGTCATAGATTAGATATCCTTGTATGAAATTAAAGAAATATCCCAAGTTAAAGTAGCAGCTAAACCAATTAAATGAATTGGTTCTGATACAGATGTGCATGCATCCATTAAAATAGATGTTTTATAATTTTTAGTTTTTTTGTTTGAAATAGATGTATGAGTAACACAATTTTGTGTCATCATTCCACAAACTAAAAGCTCATCTACATCTAACTTTTCTAGAACTTCATTTAAATTAGTTTTTACAAATCCGTCAGCATATGTTTTTATAACTATAGGAGCATTAGGTGCAGCCTCTAATATTTCAGGAACTATTTGAACTCCCTCTGAATCTTTAATGAAAAATGGTGCTAAACCTAAATTAGGATCAGCAATATGTTGAATATGAACTATCTGATAATTTTTATCTTTACATATTTTGATAGCTTCTAGAATATTGTTTAAAGTAACTTCTGTATTCCAAAGGGGAAATTTACCTTGTGGAAAATAATCATTTTGTAAATCAATAATTAATAAAGCTTTTTTCATAAAAATAACCTCCTATAACTAAAATAATATTTTATTATAATTTGCTTTTTAGAAATTGGATAGTACTTACTTTTTTGTGGGTACTTTTAATTTTTTTTTGCATGTAGTAGAATAATAAATAAACTAAAAGGAGAATATCCATGAAAATAAGAAAAGAATATACATACCCTTTAGAATTTATTCATGATATTCCAAGAGGCAAATGGAAAATCTTTATTATGTGGCAAATTTATTATCGAAAAAATATTTTTAGATGAATTAAAGAGTATTTCCAAATAAGTCCCATTCTTATCATAAAATGATTGAATGCAGTAGAACCCACTGCATCTCCTTTTTGCAATTGAACATTGAATAATAATAGCAAATTCAATATTATTGAAATCAATATTTTCCATAAAGAACTTCCTAAAGTTTTATACATTGAAGATACAATAAAAAATAGAGATTTCCTATATAAATACTTTTGCTTTTAATAATTTAATTTACAAATTCTAAAGGAGTGTTTAAAGTCTAGTTTTTAATACTTAGTTATATTCATTATTTATGTTTCGCCCATTTACAATCCATAAATTCAAGTCCTGAAAATTCTGCGCAAAAGCTTGAATTTTCAGGACTACAAGCATAAATACCTATATTAATTGTTCCGTTAGCAGAAAATAGATGAAAAATTCTCATTTGTTTATAATTAATACCATCATAAGATGATTCTATACAAAAATCATTTTCACGACGACTAAGACGATAATACATGAACTTTTGTATGGCAGGAATATCTGTTGTTGCCCAATCAGAATAACCATTATTTGTAACAACACTTCCAAGTCTTTGAAACTCTTCATTTTCATACTCAATTGAAGCCTTAAACCAATTATCAGAGTTTTGGTAAATAATAACTCCGCATTGGTCATACCGTTGTTTTGAATTAAATTCTGTTTTTACCACAAATGAAAAATATTTATCTGCAATTTTTGATAATAAAGCTGGAGCATTATTATTTTGAAATCCATAATAAGTTCGTTGCCAAAAATCTGTTTGTGGATCTGTTATTATAGAGACTTTACCACTTTCAATTTTTGAATGTTTAGGTTCGTTAATCCATTCTAATTTTAGATCAGTTAATTTAATACTATTTTTCATAAATTTTCTCCTTTTAACCAACTTTGTGCAAACGTTTGCATTTTTTAGATAAATATATCACATAATAATTTAGATGTCTAGTTTTGATTACAATTTTTGTATTTGAGAAGGATATTAATTGAAATTTTAAATAGAAAAATTAGAAGAGTGGATTATCTCTAATTTCTATAATTGTACCTTCTGGAGCAATTAATTTAAAAAGATTTCCACCTTCTACATTATATAAAATCTCATTATTTTTTAGTTTAAAATTATTATAAATTAATTTTATTCTTTCTAACTCTTTGAAGATGTCTTCTACAAAAAAACAGATATGCACAAGTCCTTTGTCATTTGGAATAGATTCTTTTCGTTCTTTGTTTTTAGGTGTTTGTAATTCGATATAAAATCCATCTAATTCTAACCAAGAGTTATAGTCTCTTCCATGGAAATTAGGCGTTTCTTTTTTTAATGAAAAATTTAAAACTTTAGTGTAAAAAAATATTGATTCATCATACTTAGATGTTTCAATGCAAACATGATGTACTTTCATTTAATACCTCCTTAATTTTTAGAGCCTTTTTATTATATCAAAAGTTTAAATTTTTTATAAATTTTTTTAGGAAAATATAAAATTATTTTGTATAATAATTTAGATTATTATAATTTGAATTATTATAATTTAAATTATATAATGTAGGTGAGGTGATGTTATGAGCTTTGTAAATAGACAAAAAGAGATGAAAACTTTGAATAAAGAGTTTGAAAAAAAATCAAGTTTCACAGTTATTTATGGGAGAAGAAGAGTAGGAAAAACAACTCTTATAAAAGAGTTTATTAAAGATAAGAAAGCTTTTTATTTTTTTGCAGATAAACAGAATGAAACTATCCAAATAAATAGATTCAAAAATCAATTGGGGGAATACTTTAATGACGATTTTGTAAAAAAAATTGAGATAAAAGATTGGGATACATTATTCGATTATTTTATAAATAAACTTGGAAATGAAAAGTTTATTTTAGTAATTGATGAATTTCAATATCTTTGTATGGTAAATAAAAGTTTTTCATCTATATTCCAAAGAATTTTTGATGAGAAATTAAAAGAGAAAAATATTATGGTAATTCTTTGTGGATCATTAATTTCGATGATGTACTCAGAAGTTTTAGCTTACGATAGTCCGTTATTTGGGAGAAGAACAGCTCAGATAAAATTAAAACCAATAGATTTTAAATATTATCCGGAGTTTTTTAAAGAAAAATCACATCATTCATTAATTGAGATGTATTCAATAACTGGTGGAATCCCAAAATATATTTTAAGTTTTGATAGAGATAGAACTCCTCTTTGGAACATAGAACATAATATTTTCGATAGAGATAATTATTTGTATTCTGAGCCTAAATTTTTACTTCAAGAGGAGATAAATGATTTGTCTAGATATTTCTCTATTTTACAATCTATAGCTGCTGGAAATACAAAAATATCCTCAATATCCTCACAACTAGAGATTCCATCTAGTGGTTTAACTCCATATATATCTAAACTTATAGAGTTAGATATTCTTGAAAAAGAGATTCCAGTAACTGAGGATATAAAAAATAGTAAAAAGGCTCTTTATAAAATAAAGGATAATTATTTAAATTTTTGGTTTAATTATGTTTATCCTTATCAAAGCTATTTAGAGATTGAAAATTTAACCTATCCTTTGGAAAAGATTAAAAGTAGTTTTGATCTTTGGGTTTCAAAAGTTTACGAGGATCTCTCAAGAGAAAATTTAATGTGGGAGAGTAAAGTTCCATTTCCTATAAAAAGCCTTGGGAGATGGTGGGATAAAAATGAAGAGATAGATGTAGTTGCTTTAGGAGAGAACGAGATTTTATTTGGTGAATGTAAGTGGTCAAATAAGCACGTAGGACTGAGTGTTCTTTATAAGCTTAAAGAGAAAGCTAAAGCTGTTAAATGGAAAAACGGTTCTCGTAAAGAGTACTATGTATTATTTTCAAAATCTGGATTTAGTGATGAACTTATAGAAGCTAGCCAAAAGGATTCTACAATTATTTTAAGTGATTTTTAAAAGTTTAATATACAAAAAAGAGTTCCAATAGGAACTTTTTTTTGTATATTTTGATATATCAATTATAAATCTAAATGCTTGTATATTAAAATTATTAAACAAATTTTTTTAAGATATTTATTTTAAGGTTTTGTTTAAAAATTCTATAATAATAGTTATTATTTCAGGTTGATACCAATATTTATCCGCATGATTAGCATTTTTTACAATATATCTATGGGCATCAATACTATTTTCTAAAAGAGCTTCGAAAAGTATTTCTGTTTGATTTGGAGAAACTAAACTATCTTTATCTCCGTGCATCAATAAAAACGGTGGAGTATTTTTAGAAACATAATTTAATGGATTTGCCTTTTGAGCAAGATCTAAATTATCTTCTATAGAACCTCCCTTACTAAATAAAGAAAGTCCGTTTATAAATATAGCTTCTGGTGATGCTGGAGAAGCATGTGCTTCTTGAACTTCTTTTGAAAAATCATCTCCTACTTTAGTTAAATCTGATAACCCATAAATATCTATTGCAGCTTGAACGCTACTTGATTCATTTAAATTTTCTCCTATTTCAAATTCCTCACAATTATTTGTTGTAGCTGTTAATGCAGCTAAATATCCTCCAGCAGATTCACCCATAATTACAACTTTTTCTTTGTCTATTCCAAATTTACTTGCATTTGCCTTTAAAAAACGAATGGCATTTTTTACGTCAACTAACGCATCTGGAAATTTACCTTGAGGAATAACCCTATATTCAATACTAGCGACAATAAATCCTGCTTCAGCTAAAGCTATTCTTTGTTGAAGATAATTATATTTAGGAGCTAAAAAAAATCCTCCACCAGTTACAAAAACAACTAATGGAAATATTTTATCATCATTAGGTTTTAAGAGGTCCAATTTTAAATTAAAGATATTATTTAATGTACCTTTAGGTTGAAAAAATGTTATATCTGGATATTCTAATACTTGGTATTTTGTTAGTGGAAAATCTAAAACGATAGATTTTTTTTTATTCATATGTGTAACCTCCATTTAAAATAAAACATATTATAATCTTTATACTTTAAAAAAATAGATGTCCTTTTAAATAATCTTTGACAAAATTTAAAAATTATAATAAAATAAAGTACGTATACGTACTTATTCTAGACTTTAGGAGGAACAAATATGTTAAAATTTATTCAAAAAACGGCTTTATTAAGTCTTTTATTATTACTTATATCTGCTAATACCACTTTTGCTTCTGAGCCACCAGCTAATATAAAAGCAATTCTTCATGATAATACTCCATTAAATCCAGCAAAGGTTTTTGATAATGTATATTGTATTGGAACTAAAAGTGTTGTTGCTTGGGCAATAAAAACAGAAGAAGGAATTATTTTAATAGATTCAATGTGGGATGACAATGATGCTAAAACTATAATTAATGGTTTAACTAAATTAGGTTTAAATCCTGAAGAAATAAAATATGTTATTGTAACTCATGGACATGGAGATCATTATGGTGGAGCTAACTTCATTAGAAATAAATATAACGCTAAGGTAGTTATGACGAAAGTTGATGAAAACCTTATGAATACTGTTAATACTGGAGCTAATTCAAGTCGTTCTCCTAAAACACCTGTGGATATTTATGTTAAAGATGGTGACAAAATTACTTTAGGAAAAACTACAGTTGAAATTCTTGAAACACCTGGACATACACCTGGTGGAATATCACTTATTTTCCCTACAACAAATGATGGAAAAAAAGAAGTTGTTACAATGTGGGGAGGAACAGGAATACCACAAAATAAAGATTTACAAATTGCTTATAAAAATTCTGTAACTCATTTTGAAAAGAAATCACAAGAGATGAATGCAACTTCTGAAATTACGGCACACCTATTTCTTGATAACGGATACAATAAATTAGAAATAGCAAATGATAGAAAAAATGGACAACCTAATCCTTTTGTTAGAGAAAAAAATGGTATGGAACTATATTTTAAAGAACTTCATAAATCAATAGATTCTGTTATGAATAAAAAATAATTGTAATTATTTTTAAAAAGTAATATTATATTTATTGAATAACATTAAAAATGGGAAGGTGGCAAATATTAATACTATAGGTTATGAAATATGTCTTATTGCTAGAAAAATACATCAAAATTTAACTATAAAGTTTAAAGAATTTGATATAACTCCTGAACAATGGGTTATATTGAAAGAACTATCAAAGGAAGATAAAATTTCACAAAATGAACTTTCTTTTAGAGTTGAAAAAGATAAAAATAATATAAAAGCAATTATTGATAAACTTGAGAAAAAAGGATATTTACTACGGCAAGAAAATTTAAATGATAAAAGAGCTTTTTTAATTAGGTTAACAGACAAAGCATATCTTTTAATTAACAAATTAAAAGATATAGATACTGAATTTAATAATGAACTTTCTAAAAATATAAATGAAAAGGACATAGAATTATTTAAAATTTTTCTAACTAAATTAAAGGAAAATTTATAGAAAATAAAAAATATTGTATTTTAATGAGGTATTTTAAATAGACCATACATTAGTATTGATTAGTCTATGGTTATAGTGTTTTTTAAAAAGAAAATAAATTTAATTAGGCGTTAAGGTTTTTCCTTTGACGTCTTTTTTATCTTTGTATTTTTCTAAGTATGTTTCATTACTTTGAGACATTAAAATATAGCCAGCTAATCTATTTTTTAATTTTTAGTGGTGGAATGGTAATAAGTGGGTTGTCTACAGGTATTATTATATATTATAATAGAATAATATATTTTTTAATCTATTTTAAAGAAGGGGCAATAATAAATATATTTCTTTTATCTTTAAGTATAAAGTTTGTAAAGAATTATACAGAAAAAAATAACGGGGTGAAATTATGAAATACAATACATTAATTTTTGATGCAGATGATACTTTATTTGATTTTAAAGCGTCGGAAATGGAAGCTTTAGAAAAAACTTTAATTGGTTATGGGATTGAATATAATAAGGAATACCATTTACCAATATACAAAGAAATAAATACTAAAATATGGAAAGAATTGGAGGATGGAAAAATAACTCAAGGTGAGTTAAAAATAGAGAGGTTTAGAAGGTATTGCAACAAACTTAATTATGCTTTTGATCCGTATGATTTCGCAGATAGATATATGGATAATCTTTCTAAATCTTCAATTCTTTTTCATGATAGTTTAGATTTAATAAAAGAGTTATATGGAAAGTATAAATTGTTTATTCTAACTAATGGATTAACAAAGGTTCAAAATGGAAGAATTAAAAACTCTTTAATAGCTCCATACTTTAATGATATTATAGTTTCTGAAGATGTAGGAGTTTCAAAACCAAATCCTGAAATATTTAAAATAGCTTTAGAAAGTAATAAGATAGAAAATATATCAGATATTTTAATGATTGGAGATAGTTTAAGTTCAGATATAAAGGGTGGAATAAACTTTGGAATCGATACATGTTTATATAATCCAAAGAAGATTTCGATAAATAATGAGATTAAACCAACCTACGAAATTTCAAATTTAAAAGAGCTTTTAGATTTATTATTAAAATAAAAAGTTATCAGGGAGATTTAAATGGAAAATAATCAAAAAGGAATGTTGTATTCTTTAAGTGCATTTATATTGTGGGGACTTTTTCCTTTGTACTGGACAAATCTAAAAAATATTCCAGCTTTAGAGATTGTCTCACACAGAATAATTTGGTCTTTTTTCTTCTTAATTATTTTTGTGATTTTAAAAAAACAAAAGAATGAATTAGTTGAGATTTTTAAAAATAAAAAAACAATATATTATATTATTTTAGCTGCTACATTTAACTGTGCAAACTGGATGGCATATATCTTTTTAGTTAATAGTAACCGTGTTTTAGAAGCCAGTTTAGGATATTTTATAAATCCTCTGCTTTTAATTCTTGCTGGAAGATTTATTTTTAAAGAAACTTTAAGTAAATATCAAAAAACTGCAATTATTTTAGCTACATTAGGAGTATGCTATATGTCCATCATATATCAAAAGCTACCTTTATACTCTCTTTTAGTAGCTGGAACTTTTACAGGGTACAGTATAGCAAAAAAGAAAATCAAAATTGATCCAATTTTAGCATTAACAATTGAAACATTGGTATATTTTCCAGTTGCAGTCGTATACTTACTAATGATTAAAGGTGGAAAAGGAGTAGAAGCATCAAATTTTGATAAAATTTTATTGATGGGAGCAGGAGTTGTAACGGTAATACCACTTTTTCTTTTCTCTTTAGGAACGAAGTTATCAAAATTATCATCTATTGGATTTTTTCAATATCTTACGCCTACATTGGTTTTACTACTTGGAGTGTTCGTATTTGGAGAAAACTTTTCAAGTGTACATACTATAACATTCTCTTTAATTTGGAGTGGTCTTATTATATATACTGCATCTCTTTTTAGAGTAAAGAGATAGGGGATTATATAATTTATCATAAAAAACTTATATATAAAAAAGGAAGCTTTTAAAGGCTTCCTTTTATTTTTAATTTAATTATTTCCCCAAACTTTTTCTAAGAATTGATCTCTACCAGAACGATATCTGTAGTATTTATATCGTATAGGATTTTTTTTATAATAATCTTGATGATACTTCTCGGCAGCATAGAATTTATTAAACGGAAGAAGTTTAACATTTATTTCAGCAAAATGTCCTTCTTTTTGTATTTGCTTTAAAGCTTTTTTTGCAAGATTCTCTTCATTGGTATTTTGATAGAAAATAGCTGGTGAGTACTGATATCCTCTATCTACAAATTGTCCATTGTCATCGGTGGGATCAATTCCCTTTAAAAAACTATGTAGAAGTTGAGAATAGTTGATTTTGTCACTATCATATTTTACCTCGATAGACTCAAAATGTCCAGTGGTTCCACTAGATACTTGGTCATATGTAGGGTTTTCCACATGTCCACCAGAGTATCCAGAGATTACATCTACAACTCCAGGAACTTTTTCCATATCAGCTTCTGTACACCAAAAACATCCTCCAGCTAAATAAGCTACTTTTATTTCAGCAATAGAAATAGTACTTAAAGTTATCATTGATATTAATAAAAATTTTATTCTATTCATAATGATTTCTCCTCAAGAATTTAATTTTTATTTGCGATTATTGAAAGTTTTTTAAAAATTCACCGTACCCTTCTTTTTCTAAGTCTTCAGTAGGAATAAATTTTAGAGAAGCAGAGTTCATACAATATCTTTTTCCTGTGGGTGCTGGCCCATCGTTAAAGACGTGACCTAGATGTGAGTCACCATATCTACTTCTTACTTCAGTTCTTGGCCAAATAAGTTTAAAATCTTTTTTTAAAACTATATTTTCGGGTACTAAAGGTTTTGTAAAGCTTGGCCAACCAGTTCCTGAATCAAACTTATCCTTAGATGAAAAAAGAGGTTCACCAGAGACAATATCTACATAGATTCCAGCTTTTTTATTATTCTCATACTCATTATTAAAAGCCGGTTCTGTAGCATTTTTTTGAGTGACTGCATATTGAATAGGTGTAAGCTTTGATTTTAGTTCATTATCTGTAGGTTTTGTGAACTACCCCACCCTAAAGAGGGTGGGGCTTCTTGGGAAGTATCCAACTAATGTTAGATATATTTACCAAGCTCTATGGCTAGTTCCTAACCTGATATATGTTTAATAAGCTAGTAGAGTTCTACCAACTTCACGAATATTTATACTAGCATTTAGATCTCTATCCATAGTATGACCACATTCACAGTTATATACTCTTTCTCCTAAAGAAAGCGAGTCTTTTATATTACCACAACAAGAGCAAGTTTTTGAGCTAGGAAACCATTTATCTATTTTTATTACTTGTTTTCCTAAAAACATAGCCTTATATTGAAGCATAGTTGTGAACATTGCCCACCCGTTATCAGCGACAGATTTACCAAAGTTTAATGCTCCGCTCATACCTTTCAGATTTAGGTCTTCAATGATAATCGCATTATACTTTGTAACTAATTCTTTTGATAATTTATGTAAAAAATCTTTTCTACTATTTTTGATAGATTGATGGATTTTAGCGACTTTTAATTTAGCCTTATTCCAATTGCTTGAGAATTTAACTTTACGAGATAATTCTCTTTGAGCTTTAGCTAATTTAGTTTCTAATTTTCTGAAAAATCTAGGATAGTCAGCTCTTTGATTATCAGAGCT
>SKEK01001349.1_pt1 | contig 10915 bp, 9 predicted proteins | sample 4826761 | NCBI WGS metagenome assembly SKEK01 (sample SAMN11008811, study PRJNA524170) | human gut metagenome | biome: Human fecal sample; material: Feces; isolation source: fecal sample from pouch patient p32 | host: Homo sapiens | place: Israel: Tel-Aviv | collected 2015-10-13 | reverse complement strand
CCCCTGCCCCAGCTTGCCGACGCCGGCATACCGGTCTCCCCCGACTTTCATATTTCCAGCACGGCCCCCATGTTCGATACCGAACGCGAAACCCTGGTCTATGCGAGACGCAACGGCAATCTGGCCTATTGGGTGCTCGACAGCAGCTGGAGCCATGAGCTGCTGCGCACCCCCTGCAACGACTGTTTCTACCTGGAGTTCAACCACAAGCACCCGACCCAGTCCGGGCTCTTTTTCCCCCGTGGCAACAAGCACATTCGAGAAGAGCCACACCCGATGCGGCTGCTCAGTTTCGACCCCCAGCATCAGGTGGAGCAGACCCTCTGGGCTGGCGAGGCACTGAAACGCTACGCCCGCTCACAGATACACCGCGATGGCCTCTGGTCGGCCGGTGCGCTGGGGGCGCTGCTGGCGGCCCTCTACTGGGGCCTTAGAAACTACCGGCGATCCCTCAAAGGATTGCTGCAAAGAGGGCTGGCTCGGCGGGAGTTCATTCCCTTCTATCAGCCCATAGTGGACAGCAGAAACCGAAGGGTGGTGGGATTCGAGGCCTTGCTGCGCTGGCAGCGAGGACGGGATCTGGTGTCGCCAGGCACCTTCATCGCCTATGCGGAAGAGCAGGGGCTGATCCTGCCGATGACGGATCAACTGCTGGAGCGCATCCTGGCGGATCTCCCCGTCCTGGCCCCGCATCAGTGGGTCAGCGTCAATCTGGTGGCGGGCCATATCGAGCAGCCTCGTCTGCGCACCCAGTTGCAGCGCCATGGCTGGCCCTCGCCGGCCCGCCTCACCTTCGAACTCACCGAGCGGGATCCCATCAAGCACATCCAGGGGGCCATGGCGGAGATCGCTGCTCTGCAGGAGAGGGGCTATCACTTCAAGCTGGATGACTTCGGCACCGGCTATGGCGGCTTTGCCTACCTGCAACGGCTCGGCATTCGCCAGATCAAGATCGACAAGATGTTCGTGGATACCATAGGCACGGACGACCTCAAGCGCAGCGTGCTGGATGCCACCATCGCCTTCGGCCTCAAATCGGGCATGGAGATGATCGCCGAAGGGGTCGAAACCCAGGAGCAGGTGGATTATCTGCATCGCCACGGAGTCCACCTGATCCAGGGCTACGTCTATGCCAAGCCCATGCCCCTGAGCAAACTGAAGATCTGGCTGATGGCATGGCAAGAGGGCGAGACAACCAGCCCCTCCGACCCGCACTGAGGCGGTACCTGCCCCGCCTCTCACCCTTTGCAACAAAATGATGCTCCGCATGAGGAGCATCTCCCCTTATCATGGGTCTGTGCACCTTGGGTGCACCAAGTCGCTCCATACCCCGTCGGCCGAGGCCGCCCCGAGATGAGAACCACTGCCTATGAAGTCTTTTATCCGACAAGAAATTGCTCTGCCTGCCGGTCTGCTGACCCTGCTCTTCTTCAAAACCCTGGGGAGCGACCTGCTGGCAGAGACAACCCCCCTTGCGGTCTACCTGCCGGTGTCGCTGGCCCTGCTTGCCATCGTGACCTGGGCCATCTTCTCCGTCGTGCGTCACTCTGACGCCCTCGCCATCAAGCTCGGGGAACCCTTCGGTACCCTGATCCTGACCCTCTCGGTCATCTCCCTGGAAGTGGTGATGATCTCCTCCGTCATGCTGACCGGCGATCCCAATCCCACCATGGCCCGCGACACCATGTTCGCGGTGGTGATGCTGGTCACCAACGGTCTGGTGGGCTTCACCTTGCTGTTTGGCGGCTGGCGCTATCACACCCAGAACTTCAATCTGGACGGGGTCAAATCCTATCTGGTGGCCATCATTCCCCTGGCACTGCTCTGTCTGGTCCTGCCGAACTTCACCCAGGGCGGCACCCTGGGCAGCCTCTCCAAGGCCATGTCATGGATGCTGATCATCATCTCCATCCTGCTCTATGGTGTCTTCCTGCTGATCCAGACCCGCAGCCACAGCCACTTCTTCGTCGACAGCGATCACGAGGATCTCGAGGATCACCACGGCCCGCTGCAGAGCAACGTCTATCACACCCTCTTGCTGCTCGCCTACCTGGTGGTGGTGATCCTGCTGGCCAAGACCCTGGCCATCCCCATCAACTACGGGGTGCACGTGATGGAAGCCCCGATGGCACTGGGTGGCTTCATCGTCGCCTGTATCGTACTGGCCCCCGAAGCGGTCGGCGCCATCAAGGCGGCCTTCAATAATCAGTTGCAGCGGGCCATGAATCTCTACTTCGGCTCCGTGCTGGCCACCATCGCCCTCACGGTACCCTCCGTACTTTTCATCGGCTCCCTGATGGGGCAGGAAGTGCGCCTGGGCCTCTCCCCTGCCGACATGGTGCTGCTCATCACCACCCTCATGGTCTGTAAAGTGACCTTCAGCAGCGGCCGCACCCACGCCCTGCACGGCGCCACCCATCTTGTGCTGTTTGTCGTTTACCTGTTCCTGATGTTTGAACACGGATAAGGCTGCCAGCACTCACCCCAGTGTTGTTCGTGGTTTATCTGTTCCGGATGTTTGAACACGGATAAGGCCGCCACCACCTGCCTGCTGCCACTCTGCGCAGCGCGCTTCCGATGGCCCCGACGCGAGGCGCGGGAGACGGAAATGAAAAGACCGCCCCATGGGCGGTCTTATTTACGGTTTGCTCAGACTCGGGGTCAGAGGCTGGGCAGAGTCCCGGCCGGGATCAGGTCGTTGTAGCTGGCACGGCCCAGCAGGGCGGCCGCCGCCTCGATGTCCGGTGCAAAGTACCTGTCCTTGTCATAGAAGCTGACCTCTTCCCGCAGACGGCCCTTGGCCAGCTCGATGAGCTCGGTGGAGCGCAGGGGAGCGCGGAAGTCGAGCCCCTGGGCCGCTGCCAGCAGTTCCACCGCCAGGATGCCACGGGTGTTCTCGGCCATGTCCGCCAGCCGGCGACCGGCGAAGGTGGCCATGGAGACGTGGTCCTCCTGGTTGGCCGAGGTGGGCAGGCTGTCCACCGAGGCCGGGTGGGCCAGGGTCTTGTTCTCGGAGGCCAGGGCCGCCGAAGTGACCTGGGCGATCATGAAACCGGAGTTCACCCCGCCGTTGTTCACCAGGAAGGCCGGCAGGCCGGACATGCGCGAGTCGATGAGCAGCGCCATGCGCCGCTCGGACAGCGACCCGATCTCGGCGATGGCCAGGGCCAGGTTGTCGGCGGCAAAGGCCACGGGTTCTGCGTGGAAGTTGCCGCCGGAGATGATCTCCTCATCCTCGGCAAACACCAGCGGATTGTCGGAGACCGCATTCGCCTCGCACACCAGCACCTCGGCGGCCTGACGGATCTGGGTCAGGCAGGCCCCCATCACCTGGGGCTGGCAGCGCAGGGAGTAAGGATCCTGCACCTTCTCGCAGTTGTGGTGGGACATGCCGATTTCGCTGCCGTCCACCAGCAGGTGGCGGTAGCAGGCGGCCGCATCGATCTGGCCGCGCTGACCGCGCACCTCGTGGATGCGGGCATCGAACGGCCGGCGGCTGCCCAGCGCCGCTTCAACGCTCATGGCACCGATGGTGATGGCGCCGGCGTAGAGATCCTCGGCATGGAACAGCCCTTCCAGCGCGAAGGCGGTGCTCGCCTGGGTGCCGTTGAGCAGGGCCAGCCCCTCTTTCGGCGCCAGCGCGATGGGCTCCAGCCCGGCAATCTTCAGGGCCGTGGCGGCGTCGATCAGCTCGCCCTTGTGACGGGCCTTGCCTTCACCGATCAGCAGGCAGCTCATGTGGGCCAGGGGCGCCAGATCGCCGGAAGCGCCGACGGAGCCCTTCTTCGGCACCACGGGGTAGACCTCGGCGTTGATAAGGGTCATCAGGGCCTCGAGCACCGTCAGCCGGATGCCGGAGAAGCCACGGGCGAGCGAGTTGACCTTGAGCACCATCATCAACCGTACGGTGGCGTCCTCCATGTACTCGCCAATCCCTGCCGCATGGGAGAGCACGATGGATCGCTGCAGCTCGTCCAGCTGCTCCACCGGAATGCGGGTGTTGGCCAGCAGGCCAAAGCCGGTGTTGATGCCGTACACCACCCGGTTTTGCTCGATCACCTTGGTGACCACGGCGGCGGAGGCGTGGATCCCCGCCAGGGCAGCCGGATCCAGGCTGACGTGTACCGGCTCACGGCTGACACGGCGCAGGGTGGCGAGGCAGAGTTTGCCCGGTTGCAGATTGAGTTCGAACATCTTATTTCACCCCTTTGCCGGTGGCGTCGATCATCGGCAGATCCAGTTTCGCCTCATGGGCACAGTTGATGGCAATCTCGTAGCCGGCGTCGGCGTGACGCATCACCCCGGTGGCCGGGTCGTTGCGCAGCACGCGGCCGACCCGCTTGGCGGCATCGTCGGTGCCGTCACAGACGATCACCACGCCGGAGTGCTGGGAGAAGCCCATGCCGACCCCGCCACCGTGGTGCAGGGAGACCCAGGTCGCGCCGCCGGCGGTGTTGAGCAGGGCGTTGAGCAGCGGCCAGTCGGAAACGGCGTCGGAGCCATCCATCATCGACTCGGTCTCGCGGTTCGGGCTCGCCACCGAGCCGGAGTCAAGGTGGTCACGGCCGATGACGACCGGTGCCTTCAGTTCGCCATTCTTCACCATCTCGTTGAAGGCCAGGCCCAGGCGCACCCGATCCTTGACACCGACCCAGCAGATCCGCGCCGGCAGGCCCTGGAAGGCGATGCGCTCGCGGGCCATGTCGAGCCAGTTGTGCAGGTGGGGATCGTCCGGGATCAGCTCTTTCACTTTCTGATCTGTCTTGTAGATGTCTTCCGGGTCGCCGGAGAGCGCCACCCAGCGGAACGGGCCAATGCCCTCGCAGAACAGCGGGCGGATGTAGGCCGGCACGAAGCCCGGGAAGTCGAAGGCATTCTTGACCCCCTCTTCCAGCGCCATCTGGCGGATGTTGTTGCCGTAATCGAGCGTGGCGGCGCCGCGGGATTGCAGGGTCAGCATGGCTTCGACCTGACGGGCCATGGAGCGGCGAGCCGCCACGTTGACCTCATCCGGTGCGCTCTTTTGCAGATCGCGCCATTGGGCCACGCTCCAGCCCTGGGGCAGGTAGCCGTGTACCGGGTCATGGGCGGAGGTCTGGTCGGTCACCACGTCCGGCGTGATGCCGCGAGCCACCAGCTCGGCGAAGACGTCGGCGGCGTTGCCGAGCAGGCCGACGGAGACGGCGGTACCGCTGCGTTTGGCCTCCTCGACCATGGCCAGCGCCTCATCCAGGCTGTGGGCCTTCTTGTCGACGTAGCGGGTACGCAGACGAAAATCGATACGGGTCTCGTCGCACTCCACGGCGATCATGGAGAAACCGGCCATGGTGGCGGCCAGAGGCTGGGCGCCGCCCATGCCACCCAGGCCGCCGGTCAGGATCCAGCGCCCTTTGGGCTCGCCATTGAAGTGCTGGTTGGCCACCGCGAAGAAGGTCTCGTAGGTGCCCTGCACTATCCCCTGGGTGCCGATGTAGATCCAGGAGCCGGCGGTCATCTGGCCATACATCATCAGACCCTTTTTATCGAGCTCGTTGAAGTGCTCCCAGTTGGCCCAGTGGGGCACCAGGTTGGAGTTGGCGATGAGCACCCGCGGCGCATCCTTGTGGGTCTGGAACACCCCGACCGGCTTGCCGGATTGCACCAGCAGGGTCTGATCGTCCTCGAGCCGGGTCAGCACCTCGACGATCTTGTCATAGCAGGCCCAGTTGCGAGCGGCGCGGCCGATGCCGCCGTACACCACCAGGGACTGGGGATGCTCGGCAACATCCGGATCCAGGTTGTTCATCAGCATCCGCAGTGGCGCTTCGGTGAGCCAGCTCTTGGCGGTCAGCTGGGTGCCGTGGGGAGCACGGATCACGCGGCTCGGATCGTGGCGGGGATCCTGGTGTTGTACAGACATAGACACTCCTTGTTTAGCGATGCAGTCAGGCGGCGCGGTGCGCCACTACTTGGTCAACTGGTGAACCAGGCGCGCAGCCACGCGGGCACTGCGGTTGTCCTGATCCAGGTTCGGGTTGTACTCGGCCAGATCGGCGAGCCTGAGCTTGCCGCTGGCCCGGATATGGGCGATGAGCGGCTCGATGACCGCCAGCTCCACGCCGCGAGCGGCGGGAGCGCTGACTCCCGGCATCACCGCCGCCGGCAGCACGTCGAGATCGATGGTGAGATAGAGGTGGTCGCAACGGGCGATGAAGGCATCCAGCCCGCCTAGCAAGGCTGGCAGCTCGGTCTGCGTCATCGCCTCGTCCAGCACGTGCCAAACTCCCAGCGCCTCGGCGCGGGCAAAGAGCGCCGCGGTATTAGCGGTTTCGGCCACCCCGAGACAGGCATAGTGAAAGGGGGTGCCCTGGGCGGCGCACTGCTCGGCAATCTGGAAGAAGGGGGTGCCCGAGCTCGCCTGCTCCTGTTTCATGCGTAGATCGAAGTGGGCGTCGAAATTGATGATCCCGACCCGCCCTTCGCCACCAAGATGACGGTTCAGGCCGCTCCAGCTACCGAACGCCACCTCGTGGCCGCCTCCCAGCACCAGGGGGAAGTGCCCCTGATCCAGCGCACTCGCGACCCGTTCGGCCAAGCGCCCGTGGGCGGCATCGAGATCGCCGTCCTCACAGGCCAGATCCCCGCCGTCATAGACGGGGGCGCCCAGGTGCCAGGCCGTGTTGGCCAGCAGCTTGCGCAGCGCCAGCGGTGCACCGGCCGCGCCTACTCGTCCCTTGTTGCGGCGGACCCCTTCGTCACAGGCAAAGCCGAGCAGCACCACGCCGGGTTCGCGATTCTCCTGCCAGGGTTGCACCCTATCGTGCCAGCGCAGGGCCAACTCACCGTCTTCGGGATCCTGACGCCCCTGCCAGACCGACATGTCGATCCCGTTGAACTTATCCATGAAGGGTTTCCTCCCCGTTGACCACACGGCTCACCAGCTGATCGACACCGATGAGGTAGCTGAGCTCGGCCGGATGGCCGCAGTTCCAGACAAGGAAATCCGCCAGCATGCCGACCTTGAGCTGCCCCAGCCGTTCCTGCTCACCGAGCGCCCTGGCGGCGTGGCGGGTCACCCCGGCCATGGCCTCCACCGGGGTCAGGCCAAACAGGGTGCAAGCCATGTTCATGGCCATGCGCAGGGAGACGATGGGGGCCGTGCCCGGGTTGATGTCGGAAGAGACAGCCATGGGTACCCCCGCCTTGCGCAAGGCGGCGACCGGGGGCAGCTTGGTCTCCTTGAGGAAATAGAAAGCGGTGGGCAACAGGGTGGCGACCACGCCACGGTGGGCCAGCGCCTGGATCCCGTCCTGATCCAGGTACTCCAGGTGATCCACAGAGAGGGCGCCGAAGTGGGCGGCGAGCGTGCTGCCCCCCAGGTTGGAGAGCTGATCCATGTGCCCTTTCACCGCGAGGTTGTACTGATCCGCCGCCAGATAGACCTGCTCGGTCTGGGCAAGGGAGAAGCCGATGTGCTCGCAGAAGACATCCACCGCATCCGCGAGACCTGCCTCGGCCGCCGCCGGGATGATCTCCTGGCAGATGGTCTCGACCCAGGAGTCGGGATCGTCGCGATACTCCGGCGGCACCGCATGGGCTGCTAGCAGCGTGGTCTTGACCCGGATGGGTTGCGCCTCTCCCAGACGACGGGCCACCCGCAACATCTTGAGCTCGTCTTCCAGGGTGAGGCCGTAGCCGGACTTGATTTCGACTGTGGTGACCCCTTCCCGGATCAGGGACTTGATCCGCGGCAACGCCAGCTCATAGAGCCGCTCCTCGCTGGCTGCCCGGGTGGCGCGCACCGTGCTGATGATACCGCCCCCCTTGCGGGCGATCTCCGCATAGGGGACTCCCTTCTGGCGCAGCTCGAACTCTTCGGCGCGGCTGCCGGCGAAGATGAGGTGGGTGTGGCAATCGATGAGACCGGGGGTGACCAGCTTCCCCTTCATGTCCTGCCAGGAGGCGGCATAGGGGCCCTTGAGATCCTGCATGGGGACCAGAGCGTGGATCTTGCCATCCCGCACGCCAAGGGCATGGGGCTCCAGCAGGCCGTAGTCCGCCAGATCGGGGCGCAGGGTGGCGGGTGTCACGTTGAGCCAGACCCGCTCGCAGTTCAACAGTTCCTTGTTCATACCGACCTCTAAATGTATATACAATAATTTATAGCCGATCTCTGAAAAGAAAGGAAGGATCAAGTTCACATCTTGATAACAGCGGCTTTATTAGAGTGTAAGCACAAAAAAGCCCACCGAGAGGTGGGCTTTTAAATGCTTAATTTGTATATACAATTATGCGAGACGCGTCTTGGAGCTCAGCTTGTAGCGGGAACCCGGCGACAACAATCTGGCATAGGAGACCAGACAGCCGTCTGACCAGGTGCGCCGGTGCAGCAGCAGGCAGGGGGTGTCGACCCTCACTTGCAGCAGTCCGGCTTCACCAGCACTCGGCAACACGGCTTCTACCACGTGCTCCATCTCGGAGAGGGGGCAGATCTCCATCAGATAGCTGTTTGGCGTCTGCTGGGTGAAATCCTGCTCGCCATAGCCGGGCAGTCGCTCGGCATCGACGAAGCGCTCCTCCAGTTGCAGCGGCTCCCCATCGGCCTGATGGACGATGAGGCTGTGAAAGGTGGGCGCCCCGACCCGCAGGCCCAGACGCACCGCCACTTTCTCGTCGGCGGCCTGACGTTGCAGCCGGATCACCCGCGCGCTGTACTCGCTGCCCCGCTCGGCGATCTCGTCTGCAATATTGCGAATCGCCAGGAGCGGCGACTCGGTACGCCTGTCGGCCACGAAACTGCCGGATCCGGCGGTGCGCACCAGCCAGCCTTCGGCCACCAGCTCACGCAGCGCCTTGTTCACCGTCATGCGGCTCACGGCAAACTGCTCGCACAGGGCGGCCTCGGTCGGGATCCGGTCGCCCGCCTGATAGTGGCGTTCGCGGATCCCGTCCAGGATGTGCTGCTTTATCTGAAGGTAGAGCGCAGGAGCCACCGGATGGTCCTCAGCGGCGACGATGGGGCGGACGCATGTCCGGCCAGGCGCGATAGACGTCCGGGATCTGGTCAGGGCCGCTGATGCAGAGATCGAGATCGTGCAGCAGGCCATCCTTGATGCCGTAGATCCAGCCGTGCACCGCCAGCTCCTGCCCCTTGCGCCAGGCATTCTGGATGATGGTGGTGTGACAGACGTTGGCGACCTGCTCGGCCACGTTCAGCTCGCACAGGTAGTCGAAGCGCTCGTGCTCATCCTCGATGGCTTCGAGCTGTTCGCCGTATTTGAAGTAGACGTCCTTGATGTTGCGCAGCCAGTTGTCGATGAGACCCAGCTCCTGGTTCTGCATCGCAGCCTTGACCCCACCGCAGCCATAGTGGCCGCAGACGATGATGTGCTTCACCTTGAGCACCTCCACCGCGTATTGCAGCACCGAGAGGCAGTTGAAGTCGGTGTGCACCACCAGGTTGGCGACGTTGCGGTGGACAAAGACGTCCCCCGGCAAGAGCCCCATCAGCTGGTTGGCGGGAACCCGGCTGTCGGAACAGCCGATCCAGAGGTACTCGGGTGCCTGCTGGGCGGACAGGGTAGCGAAGAAATTGGGATCCTCGGCCTTGATCCGTTCCGCCCACTCGCGGTTGTTGGTAAACAAGTCGTTCAACAGTTTCACTTCTGCTCTCCCTACTGTGGCAATGGCGGCAACATACCATACACAAGGGTAACCAAGGCAAGGCCGACCAGATCCCCGCAAAACAAAAACAGGGCCATCAGGCCCTGCTTCTTACCGGAGGAGGCCGTCAGGCATCCATGGCATCTTTCAGCTTCTTGAGCGCGTTTTTCTCAAGCTGGCGCACCCGCTCGGCCGAGACGCCGTAAGTATCGGCCAGCTCCTGCAGGGTGGTCTTGCCCTTCCAGAAAGCCTCCTGAGCCTTCTTCAGCTCGCGGAAGCGGCCCACGCGGGGGTAACCAACAATAGTTGCGGCGGGGAAAGCAACGTTAGACATAGTGCATATTCCTTTACTGGGGATAGAAATGGGAGAATCAGCGGGCCCTGCCGGCCCCGTCGATGGGGCCGAGATCCGCGGGACGCTCCCGGGGTACTTTGGGGGAAACTTGGGTGGCGCATCCGCGCCGGGCGGAGCGGGTCGCGTTTAGGCGAATTCCAGCTCGCTCAGGGGCTGGGAGAAACGGTTGCTGTATCGGGGTAGGTCCAGCTGATCCAGAACGTCCAGCACCGCGGCATGCTCGTTGAAGGTGAAGAAGTGCAGGCCCGGTGCGCCCGCGTCCATCACGGCGCGGCACTGGTTCAACGCGTAGTCCACGCCGATGCGGTGCAACTCTGCGCTGCTGGTTGCTGTCTCTAGGGCGTACGCAAGATCCGCCGGAACCGACATGCCCGCCATCTGGCAGAGATTCTGCAACCGCTTCAGGGAGGTCACCGGCATGATGCCCGGAATAATTGGAATATCCACGCCTGCCAGGCGAGCCGAATCGACCAGGGCACTGTAGCGCTCATCCTCAAAGAACACCTGAGTGATCGCGAAGTCTGCGCCGGCACGCTGCTTCGACAGCAGAATCTCAATATCCTGCAACAGGGATGCGGACTCGGGGTGCTTCTGCGGGTATGCCGCCACACCAATCGACACCTTGCCAGCTGCCAGGTGGGCGAAATCTTCACGCTCCACGCGGCGAATGAGCTCCACCAGGTAGCGGGCGAAAGGAAGTTCAGAAACCTGACCTTCCTGAATATCACCGCGAAGAGCCAGGAAACCGCGCACACCCAGACCCAGAATCAGGCGGACTGCACGCTCCAGCTCGTGCACCGAATGGCCTGCGCAAATCAGGTGAGCCAGCGGGGTGAGGGAGGTTTCATGCACCAGGTGGTCGAGTAGCGCGAGGGTCTTCTGGCGGCAGGTCACGCCGCGCACGTTCCGCCGTCAATG
>SKEK01001344.1_pt1 | contig 10942 bp, 6 predicted proteins | sample 4826761 | NCBI WGS metagenome assembly SKEK01 (sample SAMN11008811, study PRJNA524170) | human gut metagenome | biome: Human fecal sample; material: Feces; isolation source: fecal sample from pouch patient p32 | host: Homo sapiens | place: Israel: Tel-Aviv | collected 2015-10-13 | reverse complement strand
GGGATGAGCCCGAGCGCTCGCCTACCAGACCGAGGCTCACGATGTTTTCCCCGCGTGAGCGGGGATGAGCCCTCGGTGGATCCGTCCTCGACCTTCTGGACGGCGTTTTCCCCGCGTGAGCGGGGATGAGCCCCACGCCGCGACCTCCACCGTCCCGCTCAACAGGTTTTCCCCGCGTGAGCGGGAATGAACCCATCACCAAACATCACATCGGATCATCCGCTACGTATTCCCTACGCGAGTGGGGATAAGTCAGTTTGGGACCGAGCATGCTCAAAGGGGTTGTGTATCCCTGTGTGAGCGGGGATGAGTCCTTCCCGAAATAGTGATAAGCTGCGTATGAGGGTGGTAGCCAGCCCACCTGGGAGTGATCCCCGGGCAGGCGGGCCACCCTCGTTGTTTTCTCCACGCGAGTGGGCTTGAGGCCATGCAGTACATCGCTGTAGTGTCACCGTTCGCATTTCCTGTTGGACTGATTGAAAATGCGTTATGAAACCTGCAGGTAGGGGTCAAGAAGGCAGTCCACCCTATACGCTTCGCGTCGGACAGCAGGATCGCCCTACTCACGGCGGTATTGAATCCGCCCGAGGGTGATCACCTCCCCGCGCCAGCGGGGACGATCCTCCACAAGGTGCAGTCCGTTCCCACGGCTGCACCTTTTCTCGTATCAGTAGCGACAAACGCCATCAGCGACAATCAGAAACGTTCTGTCGCCTCCTCGAGTGCGTGGGCTCGGGATAAATCGAAGAAGAACGCCCGCAAAAAATGAGGAGCGAGGCCCATTGCCCGAACGTTCTGACGGTCTATTATTTCAAGACTAGTTCAGGGGGGATTCCCGCTCCTTCCGGAAGTATACCTTGCCGACGCTCAGTTACAAGTGTCGATGGTCGACTGAGACGTAAACCCAATTTCTGTGGTGTGCATTCGTTGTGCCTGTATGGGGACATTGGTTGGCAGTTGGCACCCAGAGGGGCGAAGAAACGCGGTGGTTGTGTCGGCTACTGGCCGACCGCGGCGGACGGTGGAGATGGTCAGCCAAAGGACCCGCGCTCGTCCTTGCGCTTCTTAGCACCCCTGCCGTATCCTGCTCGGCTACCCACAATCGGATGAAAGAGAAGGCAAGGACATGCGCGCGGCAAAGGTGACGCAGTCGGGCGCTGGTGAGGAGACAGAGACATAGAAGGAAGCAAGCGAGGCAATGGCGACGCGGCAGGGCGCGCGCGGAGCGGCAAAGGCGCAGATTCGCGCGCGCATCACGCATGTGGGCAACGAGTGCCGCAAGGACGTTACCTCGGGCACCTGCAAGCTCTGCATCACCGACTGGGTCGCGCCCTCATCGCCCTCGGCATCCTCGAGGCCGTCGAAGCCTGCACCCGCGCCTCCGAAATGGTCGAGCGCTTCGACGGTTCCTACATTCACGACGACTGGGACGAGGAGAAGTTCGTCCTCCAGTCCTGGCACATTGCGGGTAACTCAGACGAAGGATGAAAACCTCTCGTTGGTGACCGGAACGCCCGAAAGGGCCGGTCGTTTCTGTCGAAAAGGCGCGAAGAGCGAAGTGAAAATACGCCGAAAATCGATCACCCAAACGCGCACGCGACAACCCGACGGCTGTTACGCTAGTCACTGTTTCTTCCGAGTCTTGCTCTCTGTTGAAACGTTCTGTGTAAACGGACGCGCCCACGCGACCGCTCGCCGCCGGTTTCTCTCACACTTTCCCGGCGATCACGAGCACGCGTGGGCGCGTTCGCGCAAGACTGGGCCCCGACCTCGTTCGATACGAGGCCGGGGCTCGGCGCGTCAGATGCCTCCCTCACGCGGGGGACGAGACGGTCAGGCTCCGCGTCGCCGTTCGCATCGCCCGAGCCGTCCGAGTGGATGTCCACGCCGCCCGTGTACAGCTTCGCGTTGATGAGCGCGTCATTGTGGAAGGTGACGCCACTCCGCACGGTGCCCAAGTTATTGATCGTGGCCTCGTACTGCAGGACGTAGGTGCCGTTGCTCGTCAGGCGCGGGAACGTCGCGGTGAACCCGGTGCCGTCGGCGCTGGCCTCCATCGTGAAGGTGCCGTCGCCGATCGACGCGCCGGCCTTGAGGGCGGGTGCCTGCTCGGCCTGGTACTCGGCGTCGTTGTTGTAGTAGTAGAGCTTCTCCGACCCCGGCACCAGCGAGTAGCCGCCGGAGCTCATGTCGAAGGTGTCAACGATTTCGACCTCGGACGCGCCCTCGGGTAGCTGAGATCCCTTGATGTCGATCTCCCAGATGATCCGCGAGGAGTCGCCTTCCTTGGGCTGGCCCCACTTCTGGGTGTTGCGCAGGATGCGCTCGTACGTGCCGGAGATCGAGCCGCCGGGTAGGTCCACGATGATCGCAGTGCCGTTCACCGGGAAGGACACGGTCGACGAGGTCGTGGCGTGCACCGCCTTCGTGCGCACAGCGCCGTGGCCGATGATGCTGTGGTGGTCCTTTGCGTACTCGCCGAAGGTGCAGGTCATGGACACACCCTCGCCCGCAGGGGCAGAGCAGTCGACGACGGGGACCTTGTCGTCGTTGAGCACGCTGAAGTTCAGCGTCGAGCTGCCCGAGTCCGATACAATCTCGAGCTCCGGCGGAATCTGAATGGTGAACGTGTCGCCGGGCGCGACGTCCTTGCCGGTCGTGTCGATGTCGAAAGACATGGTCATGACGTGGATGCCGACGGTGGGCTCGGTGGTTTCATTGTCCTCGCGAGCCAGCAAAATGTTGCTGACGACGCTGACGGAGGAGGCGTATGAGGGGGTGATCGCGATGAACGCGGCCAGCAGGGTGGCGACGATCAGCCCGACAACGAGCGGGAAAAGGCGCCCGATACTGCGTGGGTGCACGTGAGTCTCCATTCGTTATGGGTGGGGGACGAGGCCGTGGCATGCGTGTCGGGGTGTCCGCCTATCTGCTATGGTTAGCAAGTAATGATGCTAGTGAGAAGGGTGCGCCTGCCTGTAATAGTCTGCGTGTTTAATTTCGCCTATCTGCCCATGTTGTGGAGGGCGCGTTTTGGTCGCCCAGCGTTTCGTCGAGTATTTAGCTGGTTGAAATTTTGAGTAGGTATGTGGCGTTCTGGTTGTTCGGTAATTAATTAGCTGGAGTTGTCGTTTCTTGTGGCCCAGCTGTGTGAGTGGTGAAGCTCATATGATCTGCATCCTTCTGTGGAGAGGGGTGGAGTGTTGATGTATGGCTGGTGGGGGTTTGGCAGCATTAGGAGCTGGCTGTCGGCGTGTCAGCGGCGTGTCGTGCCCCTAATGGTGGGATTCCCCCGGTTGGCGGCAGTGAGGCCGCAATGTGAGGTGGTCTGCTGCCCAAACTGCAGACCACCTCGGCGGAAAACGCTCAAAATGGGCCGTTCAGGGCGAGGTGGTCTGCGTTTTGGGCAAAGCGGCGTGTGGTGTGGAGTGCGTGCTCGCATCGGTCCTGGCGGCTGGACTCTTCTGCTGGCAGTGTTAACCCTTCGATGCGCAGCTAAACCCTATGGGTGGCATGGTGGGCAGCCTGCCCAGGTTCCCACCTAAAGGGTTAACGTGCACATGAAGGGGCCCAGGTCACCACCTATCGGGTTAACGTGCGCATGAGGGGAGCCGCGTGCGGATAGTCGGGCGTGCGCGGAGCTGTCGAATGGGCATACCTGCAACTGGCCCCGCCCCAGGCGAAGCGCACGCGCAAAACAAAAACCCCGAAGCATAAGCTTCGGGGACTTGCTGGTGGCTCCGACCGGCGTCGATCCGGTGACCTTTCGATTTTCAGTCGAACGCTCTACCAACTGAGCTACAGAGCCAAGACCTGAACCAAAAGGTCTGGTCGGCGACCCCGACGGGACTTGAACCCGCGACCTCCGCCGTGACAGGGCGGCGCGCTAACCAACTGCGCTACGGGGCCTTACAACAGGTAAGACCTATTGAATTATTCCAATCACGATTGCGACCGGTGGTACCCCCAACGGGATTCGAACCCGTGTCGCCGCCGTGAAAGGGCGGTGTCCTAGGCCGCTAGACGATGGGGGCCTGCTTGGCCGTCGAACTGGCGTCCGAAGACGGGAGATAGTTTAGGCAGAACGCGCGCGGCACGTCAAAACGAAATCAAGTGACAGCCAACACATTACCGAAAAACGTTGCAATTGTGCGGAATTCCCAGGAATTCATCAGCTCTGCGACCTAGGCTTGATGCATGACTATGACACCAGCACTCGGTGCCCTCGCCCAGGCCTCGGACGCCCTCACACGGGCAATCGCCGACCCGCAATCGGGGGCAGAGGCCGCCGTGGCCACGACCATCGACCTCACCATCCTGATCCTTGGTCCGATCGTCGGTGCCTTCGTGGGTATCGTCGTCTCGGTCCTCTTCTCCGCCATCGCGCGCAAGGCGTTCTCTAAGGCGGCCACGGCCTTGTCGATCCTGGCGCGCGTGCGCCGCCCGGGTCATTTCACCTTTGCGGCCTGGGGAGCGTGGGCGGGGCTCGGCATTGCGCTTGTCAATCCACACCTGTCCGACTGGAACGGCACGTCGATCACGACATTCCTCATGCACGTGCTGCTCATCGTCGCCCTCGCCTGCCTGACGTGGATGGCGTACGCCGCCGCGTGGGTCTTCGAGGACGCAGCCAAGGCTCGCCAGGATTCTGACCAGGGGCGTTCGCGCCGCTTCGAGACCCAGGCCCAGGTGCTGCGCCGGCTCACCCAGTCGATCGTCGTCGTCGTGGGCACCGTCGCGATCATCGGCACCTTCGAGGTCGCCCGCCAGGCCATGACCACCGTCCTGGCCTCCGCCGGCGGCAGCTCGGTGATCGCCGGTCTCGCCGCCCAGCAGACCCTCGGCAACGTCTTCGCCGGCCTGCAGCTGGCCTTCACCGACGCGATCCGCGTGGGCGACGTCGTCGTCGCCGGCGAGAAGAAGGAAACGGGCTCCGTCGAGGAAATCACGCTCTCCTACGTGGTCGTGCGCATCTGGGATGAGCGCCGCCTCATCATTCCGTGCCGTTACTTCACGCAGACGCCCTTCGAGAACTGGACGCGCCGCGCCGCAGCTCAGCTCGGCACCGTTGAGCTCAAGCTCGACTGGTCCGCGCCCATGACCCTCATCCGCACCAAGGTCGAGCAGCTCCTGACCGCTACCGACCTGTGGGACGGGCGCACGTGGGGCGTGCAGATCACCGACTCCGACGAATACACGGTCACCGTGCGCGTCCTCGTCTCCGCGAAGAACTCCGGACACCTCTCCGATCTGCGCGCCTACATGCGCGAGCAGCTCATCTCGTGGATCGTCACCGAAGAGCCGTGGGCACGCCCCGCTCAGCGTATCGAGCCCCGTGAGACCGTGACCGTCGAAAAGGACATGAGTCGCGAACACATCGCGCGCCTGGCCGCCGAGCTCGCCGGAATCTCCGGCACGAACGAGGCCGTGGCCGCCACGGGCACGTCGGCCTCCCACGCGGGTACGCCGGCGTCGGCCGGTGAGCAGTCAGGTGCTGCCACGGGTGGCGCCGCCTCCGCGATCTCCACGTCCGGCACCGCGGCTGCCGCCCCCAAGGACCCGGCCCACGCCGCGCGCATGGTCGCCGCCCGCCGCAAGGCCAAGCGCGCCCGCCGCCGCGCCATGGCCGACCGCCAGCGCGAACTCGCCGAGGGTGGTCCCAGCGCCTCCCGCGACGAAACCCAGGTGATCTCCAAGAGCGCGCTGCGCAAGATCATCGAGGCCGCCGGCAACGCGAACCCGCAGCTCACCCAGACCCTCACAGCGACCTCCATCGGCCGCGGCGAACGCTTCTTCTCCGGCTCCGCCGAGGCCGATGAGCGCGCCGCCGCCCTCGAGGGACCCGGCGAAGAGGCCTACGCCGAGCGCGAGGCCGAGACCCGCCGCGCCCGGGAACGCCGCGAGGCCCACAAGCGCCGCGAAGCCGAGGCCCTCGACCCCGAGGCCACCCTCGCCCTGGCGGCCGTCGGCGTCGAGCCGGTCGTTGCCGACAGCGAGTCGCCCGAGGCGGCTCAGGATGTGGCCGAGGCTGCCGGCGTCGCCGCCGAACGCGCGGACGATGCGAGTGCGAAGGAGGCCGCGGCCGATTCTGCCGGTGAAGCCGCCGACGAGAAGCCCGACAACGACCCGGAAGCTGCCGATTCCGAGGCTGACGCGCAGCCCGACGATGTCGCGCCCGCTGAGGACAAGGCCGCCGACGTCCAGTCTGCCCCCGCGCAGGGCGAGAACCCCGCCGACGCGGCAATCGATACTGGCGCATCCGCCGATTCCGGCGACTCGCGCGCAGTCGATTCGCAGGAGGACAGCGCTCCCGCCGAGGACGCTGAGCGTGAGGGCGCGCCCGCCCCCGACGCACCCGAGGAAACGGGCGGCGAGGAGGAGGCCCAGGCCTCGTCGGACGTCGAAGTGTCCCTGGACGAGCAGGAAACCACGCCGATCCCCGCGCGTGAAACATCCGTGAAACATCCCGTGCAGGTGCCCCCGCCCGTGCGCACCGGCCGACCCGTCATGACCGACACGGTCCAGGCGGTCGCGCCCGCGCTCGTGCCGCCGCCGGAGGCGACCCCCGCTGAGATGGCCGCATCGCGCGAACCCGAGGACGAGGCCGACGAGCCCGCCGTCCACCCCGGCTGGTACGCGGTCGCGGAGGAGGCGCGCCTCGACGCGGAAACCCGCCCCACGCCCACGGTGAAGCCCGCGCGCGTGTCGATCATGGACTTCTTCCCGGCCGTCGCCCCCACCGGCGCCGAGGCCGACATGCTACGCACCGTCACCGGCCAGATCCCGGTCGTCGAGCCGCGTGAACCGAAGGCCGAGAACGCCGAGTCCGCAGCGGTGGAAAAGTCCGCGACGGACGAGGCCGTGGCGCCCGAGAGTGCGGCCGCGGAGGAGTCGACCCCCGAGGCCGAGGCTCCCGACGCCGAGGCTGGGCAGAAGGAAGCCACCACCGCCGACGAGGCTCCCGAGGTCGAGGCGACCGTCGTCATGGATCCCGTGGAGGCCGCAGAGGCCGGGGCGCTCAATTCCGACGCCACGCAGGTCTTGCCCGCCGTCGACGAGCCCGTGGACCAGACCCTCGTGATGCCCGTGGCAGCCATCGCCGAGCCGGCCTCTGAGGCCGCGACGGCTGACGAGGATGCCGCGCCCCTGGACTCCGCGACCGAGGTTGTCGCAGCGGAAGAGGAAGCCCCGGCGAAGAAGGAAACTGCCAAGAAGGCGGCTTCCGCTAAGGCCGGCGCGAAGAAGGCTCCCGCGAAGAAGACGGCCAGCAAGAAGGCCTCGACCGCGAAGAAGGGCACCAAAAAGTCCTCCGACGCGGCCACAAAGACCGTGAAGGATGAGGGTGCCGACAAGGCGAGCGACGCGACCCCCGTCAAGGACGCGAAGGCCCCCGCCAAGAAGGCCGCCACGAAGAAGACTGCCGCCAAGAAGGGCGCCGCCAAGAAGGCGGCTCCCAAGAAGGCGGCGGCGAAGAAGACCTCCAACGCAGGGCCCGCCACCAATGAGTGATGGGGACAGGTGAACGGGCCACGGCCTCGTCACTGAGGCCAGCGCGAGGAAAACGGACCGCCCGCGCCCACGCACATATGTGCACGGGCGCGGGCGGTCCGCGACAATAGAGACATGACGGCTCCCGATCCCACCGCCCACAGCGAGATGCCCGGCCAGCAGACTGTGCCGGGCCCACAGGCCGCCCCTGGCCCTCAGGATTCTCCTGGAGGGCGCGTCGGTGTTGCTGTCCATGCAGCCCTCGCCGCCGGTGTTGTTCTACCTGCCATCGGCATCGCTCTGGCCGGAACGATCCTCGGCATCGCTGCTCCCGACACCATCGCGTGGATGATCCTGGTCCCCGCGGCGATCGTCCTCATCGCGCGCACGAGGCCCTGGCGGCAGAGCCTCGGCGTGCGTGGGCTCGGCATCGCCGTGATCGTGGGGGTCTTGTGCGCTCTGTACGGTAGTCGCATGTTCACGGCGATCAACCACCTGCCGGTGGGTAACGCCGTGGCGATCTCGATGACCCTCGGTCTGCTGATCGGCCTGATTCACGGGCAGGGGAAACGTCGTTTCCTCAGCCCGGCTCTTGCCCTCGCGGGATGCGTCGTGTTTGCATACCAGGCGCTCCCGGGCACCGTCGATGGCAAGGCGATGCAGTCGAGCATGATGGCGAGCCTATGGGCTGGTGTTTTCCTGCTCTTCATGGCGATGATGGAAAGCATCGAGTCGCATCTCGGCTACGACCGCGGAGCGGTCTCCGGGGTGGGCTTCATCATCGCCGCGCTGGGATTCGGTCTGCGGGATGTCACCATTCATGGGATTCCCGCCATGAATGGACGCTTTCTCGCGGTCATCATCGCTGTCAGCTGCTTGATATTTATCAGTCCCACCGTGCTGCGCCGCATCGTCGATCAACAGGCAGATGCGCGAACCCAAGCTCGATACAACGTTTTCTTTCCCGCGGTCGCGATGGTTGCCGGCGTCGTCCTGCTCGGACAGGTTCCCAGCCTCCTCGACCTCCTCGGTCTCGCGCTCATCACCGGCGCGCTCTGGATCATGTCGGGCGTGACGATCGTCCCGCGGCGATTCTTTCGCAAACGCGGGTCCGGAGAGGTGACCGCGGACTGAGCCCCCGCCTCGTCCATGGATTCGCACGAGGAAAGCGGCCGCACGCGTGCGAGGGCGCGGGCGGCGCGGGACAATAGAGCCATGAATGCAACTGATCCCGCTGCCCGCACCGACGCCGAGTGGAAGAAGCTCCTGAGCCCCATGCGCTACCACGTGCTGCGCGAGGCCGGCACCGAGCGCCCCTTCACCGGTGAGCTCCTCGACGAGGCGCGCGTCGGCACCTACTCGTGCGCGGCCTGCGGATCCACGCTCTTCGACTCCGACGCGAAGTTCGACTCCTCCTGCGGGTGGCCCTCCTTCTTCCAGGCCCACGACGGCGCGACCGTCGAGAGCGTCGACACCAGCCACGGCATGATCCGTACCGAGGTGCGCTGCGCGCCCTGCGGCTCCCACCTCGGCCACGTCTTCCCCGACGCGCCCAATCAGCCCACCGGCATGCGCTACTGCATGAACTCGGCGGCCCTGACCTTCGCGCCCGCCCAGTGACCGCGCCCGACCAGCGCCCCGTCACCGACCGCATCCCGCCCCAGCTCTACATCGTCGGTTCCGGCCTCATCCAGTACGTGGGCGCGGCGCTCGCGGTCATCGCCTTCGCGTCCGTCGAACCCGCCTCCGTCGCCTGGTGGCGCGTGCTGACCGGCGCGGTCGTCCTCCTGGCCTGGAAACGCCCGTGGCGCGGCGGCCTCACGCGCTCCGACCTGGCTATTTCCGCGCTGTTCGGCATCATCATCCTGACGATGAACTCCTCGTTCTACGAGTCGATCGCGCGCATTCCCCTGGGCACCGCCGTGTCCATCGAGTTCATCGGCCCCGTCGCCGTTGCTGTCATCAGGGGCCACGGCTGGCGGCCGCGCATCGCCGCCGTCCTCGCGTTCGCCGGGGTGGCATGCATCGGCGGGCTCGCCCTCGACCTCAGCGTGCCGAGCGTGCGCGTCGGTGTCGCCTGGATCCTCCTCGCGGCCCTCGCCTGGTCGGCCTACATCGTCGTCGGGCAGAAGGCCTCGACCACGCGCGACGGGGTGACAAACTTGGCGCTCGGCTGCGCGTGGGGCACCCTGTTTTTCGCGCCCATCCTCGGGCCGGGAGCTTTGGCGGCCACGGCCTCGTGGAAGCTGATCGCGATCGTCATCGGCGTGGGCCTGCTGTCCACCGCGATTCCCTACACCTTCGAGGCACTCGCGATGCGGCGCCTGGCCGCGTCGACCTTCGCGCTGTTCGCCGCGATCCTGCCGGCCACGTCCGCCCTGGTCGGGGCCGTCATGCTCCGCCAGATCCCCGGCGTCTTCGAGATGATCGGCCTGGTCCTGGTGTCGGTCGCGGTGTGGCTGGCCTCGCGCGCGTGATCCGCGCACCGAGCGGGGTGGGCGGTGCTGTCCCAACCGATAGTCGTGACCGGGGCATGAAAGCTGGTGCCCTCTGGTGGATTCTTCGCGATGAGGCGCGCTTTCTGGATAGGTTGTGACGATCTGGATAGGTTAATAACCTATCCGGATGTGCGTTACCTATCCGGATGTGCGCGATGTATCTGTATCCAGGGCGCGGTGATCCTGTGTCCCGCGCGCTGACGCCTCGTCAGTCGAGGCTGAGGTGGCGCGGCGTGTGTTTGCCGCCGCGGGCGATCACCCAGAACGCGAACCAAGCGCCGAGTGAGCCGACGATCATGACGAGCACCATTGGCACGGCGCTGTCGCCGCCCGAGGTCGCCAGGGGAGCGGCAATGCCGTTCGCGATCGACTGGAACACGCCCATCACGGACGAGGCCGTGCCCGCGTGCTCGCGCGCCTCGCTCATGGCCTGCGCGCCGGAGTTGCCGAAAATGAAGGCGGTTGCCGTCATGATGAGCGCGAAGCCCACGCACGTGAGGATCAGCGGTAGATCGAGGAGGAACGTCGAAATCGCCAGCGTCACCACGCCGGTCGCCGCGATCGTGAGGCCCGTGACGATGAGCGTGCGCGGCGTGAAGTGCGAGATCAGGCGCACGTTGACCAGCGCGAAGCCGGTCGACAGCAGCGCGTTGAACGCGAACACCCACGCGAAAGCCATGGGGGACAGGCCCAGCGGCCCCTGCAGCACGTAGGTGGCGTTCGAGATGTAGCCGAACATGCAGAAGCTCGAGAAGGCGTTGGTCAGCATGAAGCCCACGAACGGGCGGATGCGCACGACCTGGACGAGGCCGTGGAAGAACCGCGGAATACCGCCGGGGTGGCGGCGTTCCTCGGGCAGGGACTCGGGCACGACGAACCACGCGAGGGCCGCCATCAGTAGGGTGAAGGCGGCGAGTGCCCAGAAGACGACCCGCCACGTCGCGTGCGTGAGGCGG
>SKEK01001343.1_pt1 | contig 10948 bp, 9 predicted proteins | sample 4826761 | NCBI WGS metagenome assembly SKEK01 (sample SAMN11008811, study PRJNA524170) | human gut metagenome | biome: Human fecal sample; material: Feces; isolation source: fecal sample from pouch patient p32 | host: Homo sapiens | place: Israel: Tel-Aviv | collected 2015-10-13 | reverse complement strand
GTATAAATATGGGAATCGCAAATTTTGGTGTCGAGGCTTTTATGTTGATACGGTTGGGCGAAATCAGAAGCGAATTGAAGAATATATTCGTAATCAATTACAAGAAGACGTGATAGCAGATTAGCTCAGTCTTTTTGAGGAGTATGATCCGTTTACAGGTGAGAATAATAAAAGAAAGTAATCTTAAAGAGACCCGCTAGACGGGTCAGCTAGCAAAGGTGGTGCTGAAGGGAAACCATTCGGTAGGCTTTAGGCCTCGGCCGGTAGCAGAGGCTTTCAGCCGAAGAGCAAGCCACCCGTTCTCACGGGTGGTTTTGACTTGTAAGTGGTATTGAAAGTAATAATTATTTTTCATTTCACAATTGAAATAGTGAATATTGGGTGGTATACTATTACAAATCATAAAAATTATAATAGTTTCAAGTAAAAGGGAGCTAGCGATGTTTGGACAAGACTTTGGTCATCGGTTAAGAGAGTTGAGATTAGCAAAAGGACTCACTAAAGAAAAATTTTGTGAAGGGGATGAGGTTTTATCAGTACGGCAATTGACACGTATAGAAACAGGGAAGTCTCAACCTAAACTAGAAACCTTAGAGCACTTGGCAAGACATCTGAATATATCTTTATCGGAATTGCTTGGAGAGAGGACTGTAGTCTTAAAGCTACCGGTAGAATACCTCAATCTCAAATACCAATTGATGCATGCGACTAGTCTAGATAAGCCAAATAACCTAATGAAACTAGACGAAAAGCTGGGTAAAATTATTGATAGCTATTATGATGATTTGCCAGCTGATGAACAGAGGGTTGTTGATATCTTACAGTCAAAACTTTACTCATATACTTCAAAGACACACCAAAAATTTGGCATGAGCATATTGGAGAAGAGTTTACCATCATTATGTGAGAAAAGGGTATACGGTATCAATGACCTACTACTTATAGAACTATATCAAATCTCGTTAGGAGATGGTGATAGCATGCGGTCAGATGGGTTTAGTGAAGGGACTTTTTATACCATTTGTAGAAATCTAATAAATAGTTATGATAATATTCCCACGGAGTATTTATTTTTACTTAGGGATGCCTTATTAATGGTTCCAATAGTTGAATATGAACGAAAAAAATTTCATTTATCGGAGATAGCATTCATTCAACTGCATCTTATGGAGGAAACTCAAGATTATCAGAAAAAACCAATTTTGAGAATGCTAGAGGGACAGTATCTATATGTTGTAAAGAATGATATTTTTGAGGCTAAAAAAGCCTATCAAGAAGGGATAATCTTGGCTAGATTATTAGGAGATACCTCTTTAGCTGACATCATGTCAGAGAAAATGAGAGATGCTATGAAAGAATAGAGCAGGACATACGTGTCCTGTTCTTTTTTTCTAATATGCAGTATATTATATTCATAAGAAGAACTAAAGAATATAACTTATTTCATCGAGATTTTTGAAAATGACACAGTCTAAAATAGAGTATTAAGGAGAATTATTATGAAACCTGCTACAAAACGTTTCACAACTTTAACCGCACTCGCTTTAACTTCCGTTCTATTACTTGGTGCATGTGGTAATAACAAGAAGGAAGCCACATTAACATCGAGCTCTAGTAAGGTTAGTCAGAAAGTGAAATCGACAAAACCATCTTCAAAAGAAAAAGCGAAGAAGTCTGAGAAAAAGACAAAATCTTCTAGTTCAGAAGAAGTCTCAAAAGAAACCTCTGGAGAAAAGAATTCACAACCATCAGCCGGAAATGTTGCTGGATCTACTCAACAAGAAGTTGCCCCAACAAATCCTAGTGAAGAAACAGCCGGAGTAAATCAAGGAACGACGACAGAACAACCAGCCGCTTCAGCGGAACAAACACCAGCTACCACAGCAGTGGATGTTACAGCAATGGCTAATGGTGATTTCTCTAGTGTTGCTGGTACCTATCAAAATGACTTAGGGGACACAATTACAGTATCCCCATCCGGTAGTGTAACCCGTGTTGGTGCTGAAAGTGGTTATAGTGATACAAGTAGTCAGCTCTTTAATGGTTTTGCTCAAGATGGCGGTTATGTAGCAGGTTTTGCTCATAATGATGGACCAACCAGTGACCCAATTTTCTTTGATAGTAATGGACAGATTCGTTTCGGTTCTGATGCGATATATGGTCGGATGCATGTTTACAATAAATTAGATTAATGGTATTGTCCCTCGGTACTTAAGAAAAGGAAATTACAAGTAGTAGAAGGAGTACGCTTTAAAAATGTCTCAAAAAGAACATGGAGAAGTGAGAAGTACTAGTGGTACCTTAAAGGGGACCTATCACTATTTGGATTCTCCCAGTCCTCATTTGTTTCCGTTTGTCTTTATTAGTAACGTAACAGATAGCCTTCAGATGTTTCGCGTGTGTAAGAATGGTAAGCCAATTGCCTTTCCATTACTTCTACCAAATCAGTATAAAATTGTTTACATTAAGGACTTTCAAAATGTTAGCTCCTGCGATGAGATTACAGTGACTGAACATTTAGAAGAATACATCTATGATGAATCATAGTTAGACTAGATTGATACCTATAGTCAAATCAACCCAGAATGAATTAATTAATCTATTCAGATTTGCTTAATGTGTCAAGGAATTAGATGTAGCAAAAGCCCTCAGGTAGCCCCTTTGGGCTTTTCTTAATCATAGTTATCTGAAAGAATTAGCTATCAATTTTCTACAAAATAAAGTTTAGTAATAATATTGAAATAATTGTAAAAAATATTTCAAAGAGGTATAATAGAAATATGAAAACGGTTCCAATTTTTATCAAACAGCCTAGAAAGTGAGAGTGATCAAAATGAGAAAGGCATATGTTTTTAAGGAACGTCAACGTTACTCAATACGTAAATATTCTTTTGGAGCTGCATCAGTCTTAATTGGTGCGAGCTTGATGCTTGGTGGGCATGCTTTGGCTCAGGAACAAGCCAATAGCACAGGTTCTATCACAGACTATGAAGTTACTGTAAATAATTCTGAAGCACCCCAAATTGACCAGGCAACTTCAGAAGCTGTTACCGATGTCCTCAATGAACCTGCGTCAAGATCAGAAGCACCAAGACCTAAGCTTGCTAGCAGTGAAGTTGCTTCTTCTGAAGCTAGTAGTGTAGTGTCCAGCGAGGTTGCTTCTTTGGAAGTACCAGCAGAGGTTGCTCATTCTGCATCTGCTGTCGCTTCTGTTTCTAGATCAGAAGTGGCTACTCCACGTTCTGAAGTGTCATCAGTAGCTAGCTCTGAAGTAGTTAGTGAGATTAACCGTTCAGCAACTTCAGAAGTAGCAGAAGTTAGAGGTACTGACCGTGAAGCTGTCGATACTAGTCTTCGTACTGTCTTAACTAATGCTAGTCAGCCAGGTGTAGATGGTCCTGTGACTGCTGATGGCTCTCTTGACATCCCATCGAACGGTACCTATTATTTCCGTCGCACAACTGAAATTCGTACAGCTCCAATCATGGATATCAAACCTACTTTCGTCTTTAGTGCAGGCGACCATGTTATCTATGATAAGGTCTTGAAGAAAGATAATCACCAATGGATTTCTTACATTGGTTACGATTATGAACGCTACTACGCTGATATCGCAGCTTTGAAGGCCGAAAACACTAGTAGCACTACTGAAGCGACTAGAGATGAAACTATCCCTGAACGTGGTACTTATTACTTCACTAAACCTGCAGATGTGAAGAACCAACCTAGCTTGACTGCCAAGACTGAGTTCAATTTTGATCCAGGCATGTCAGTCAACTACGATAGATCTTTGCTTGCGGACAACCACCGTTGGATTTCTTATACTTCGTACAGTGGTACTCGTCGTTATGTCGACCTAGGTGCTGTTGCAGAGGCTGTAGCTAAACCAAGAGGCGATATCGCTATTGAAAGTCATGACAATGGTGACTTTAGTGTAGTTATCAGTAATGTTTCAGACCAAAACGGTGTCCTCGGGGTATCTGTTCCAATCTGGTCTGAAAAGAATGGCCAAGATGATATCATTTGGTACAATGCAACTCGTCTTAACAATGGCAACTACAAGGTTAACGTCAGTCTAAGTGACCATAAGAATGAACGTGGTCTCTACAATGTTCATCTTTACTATGTTGAAACTAATGGTAAATTAGTTGGTGTGGGTGGCACAGCTTACACAGTTCCTGCCAAGGTTGAAGAAACGCATACAACTACTAGCTATAGCCTTCCTGACTCAGGAACTTACACCTTCAAAGAACGCACTGGCATTAAGGCAGAACCTCGTGTGGCAAGTCCAGAGTTAGCCTACTATGATGCTGGTATGTCAGTCAACTACGACAAGATTGTCAGTGGTGATGGTTACCAATGGCTTTCTTACCTCAGCTACAATGGCAACCGCCGTTATGTAGCTGTGGCAAAACTTGCTCAACAAGAAAGCAAACCAAGTGGCACTATCAGTATTGAAAACCTCTCTAACCTTGGTTTCGACGTTCATATCACTAATGTTTCTGGTGGTGACAAGGCTATCCAAGGTGTGAGTGTTCCAGTTTGGACAGCTAAAGACGGCCAAGATGATCTTGTATGGCACAAAGCTGACAGACAAAGTGATGGTAGCTACAAGGTTCGCATCAATGTTAACGACCATAAGGCCGAAGCAGGCGAATACATTGTTCATCTCTACTATGTTCAAGATGGTAAAATGGTAGGTATCGGTGGCACTAGCACAACTGTTCCAGTTCAAAATGCAACCCGACACAACCTTCCAGCTTCAGGTTCATACACCTTTACCGCTCGTACTGGCATTAAGGCAGAACCTCGTGTGGCAAGCCCAGAGTTGGCCTACTACGATGCTGGTATGTCAGTCAACTACGACAAGATTGTCAGTGGTGATGGTTATGAATGGCTTTCTTACCTCAGCTACAATGGCAACCGCCGTTATGTAGCCGTGGCTAAACTTGCTCAACAAGAAAGCAAACCAAGCGGTACTATCAATATTGAAAACCTCTCTAACCTCGGTTTTGACGTTCATATCACTAATGTTTCTGGTGGTGACAAGGCTATTCAAGGCGTAAGTGTTCCAGTTTGGACAGCTAAAGACGGCCAAGACGACCTTGTATGGCACCAAGCTAGCAGACAAAGTGATGGTAGCTACAAGGTTCGTATCAATGTTAGTGACCATAAGGCTGAAGCAGGTGAATACATTGTCCATCTCTACTATGTCCAAGATGGTAAAATGGTAGGTATCGGAGGCACTAGTACAACTGTTCCAGTTCAAAATGCAACTCGCCACAATCTTCCAGCTTCAGGTTCATATACCTTTACCGCTCGTACTGGCATCAAGACTCAACCTTTGGTAGCCAACCCAGATGTTAGCTACTACGATGCTGGTATGTCAGTCAACTATGACAAGGTTGTCAATAATGATGGCTATACATGGCTTTCTTATCTCAGCTATTCAGGACATCGTTTCTATGTGGCTATCGCACCAACGAGTGTGACTAAACCTGTAGAACAACCTGTTCAACCAAGTACACCATCATCTGGTACCTATACTTTCAAAGAACGCTCTAGCATTAAAGCAGAACCAAGTGTAGCGAGTCCAGAGTTGGCTTACTATGATACTGGTATGTCCGTTAACTATGACAGATTGGTGACTGCAGATGGTCACACATGGCTCTCTTATGTTAGCCATGGAGGCAACCGTCGTTACATTGCTATTGATGGTAAGGCAACAGCAGTTGCTCAACCAGCAAGTCCAAGCCTAGCTGCAACTGGTACTTATACCTTTACCAAACCTAGCTCTATCAAGGCTCAACCAAGTGTTGCTAGTCCAGAGTTAGCCTACTATGATAAAGGCATGTCCGTTCGCTATGACAAGGTCCTTACAGCCGATGGACACACATGGTTATCTTATACGACTTATAGTGGTGCAAGACGCTATGTGGATATTTCTTAAGAGTTGTAACATCACTCTCTTTTGAGGGTGGTGTTTTTTTAGTTTCAAGAGTTGAATCAATATATTGTTCAATATGCTTTAGAAACATTTGCTGTAAATTAGCGAAAGTTATAAAATCAAGGTGAAAGTATAGGATTCGTTCTATGAGTAACTAGCATCTTAAGTTATAGAATAAGGATGTTGTAATTAGAGGTGTTCAATTATGTTAGATATTTTTGTTTTAGAAGAAGATTATTTTCAACAAGCTCGTCTTGAGGATGCTATCCACAAGTCTAAACAAATATATATTTTAAGAATTGGGAAGGTTGATTTATACGATAAACCCAATCAATTATTAGAGCGTATTACGGAAAGGGGCTCGCATTTACTGTTTTTTCTAGATATTGGATCTGACAGTGATGTCGAAGGGGGAATATTGGTTGCTCAACAGATTCGTGAGCGAGATCCGTATGCAAGTATTGTTTTCATCACAGCACATCCCGAACTCCTACCTTCAACCTTTCAGTATCGCTTAGCTGCACTTGATTTTATTGACAAGAATTTGCCTGATATTGAATATGAAGATAGGATTATTTCTGATATTGGATTAGCACTTTCTAAAAATGGTCTGAGCCAAATAGAGTGTGCTTTTACTATAGATACAAAGCATGCAACTATACAAGTTCCTTTTCATAAGATACTCTATTTTGAAACATCTCCAACAGTTCATAAGGTGATTCTTCATACAACAGAAGAGCAAATTGAGTTCTATGGTCAATTGTCAAAAATTGTGAAACAAGATTGCAGACTATATAAATGCCATAAATCATTTGTTGTAAATCCCGAAAACATTGTGAGATTGGACAAAGAATTAGGTGTTATTTATTTTGAAAACGGAGAGTCATGCTTGGTTTCGAAAGCTAAACAAAAAGAGATTGTTGCTAAGATGCTTGTTCCAAAATCCATGGCAGTTTGATGTATATAGTATTTTTATTTTAAATGTTATTTTCTGATTATGACGAAAAAACGACTGTTTATGACTTCAATGAAAAATTTAGCTTTCTATATATTATAATAATCTCGTAAATTATCAGAAAAGGAATCTCACTCATGAAAAATACAAGTAAACTTATTGGTATCGTATCAGCTCTAATTGTAGTTATCCTTGCTGTCTTCTTGGTGACTAAGTTTAATAGTCATGAGTCAGCGCGTGTTAGCACAAGTAGTAGCCCAGCTAAAACGGTTAAGAAATCATCTTCAAGCTCAAGCAAAGCTGTTAAGAAGGATAAGAAATCAGCTCAATCATCAACTTCAGCAGTTTCAAATGAAGAAAATGACAATCAGGCTTCAGCAGTAGCACCTAAAGCTTCTTCTCAAGAACAAGCTCAAGCAGGAACTGCAGATGGCGGACAAGTGGCTGAAGCAGCAGCTGGATCAGACAAGGTTAAATCTGAAAAGAATACAAATAATAGTCAATCATCGCTTGACTTTGGTGCCCTTGATAATGGTGATATTAGCTCTCTTGTGGGAACTTGGACTAATGCGAATGGTGAATCAGTTACAATTAACGCTGATGGTACAATTATTAAAAACTCAACAGGTTATACTGCTCAATTGAAGCCTCAAAGAGTTTCAGATAATATTTTTTATGCAGGAGTATTCTCAGATACAAGCTCAGCTGCATTGAGAGCGATTTCTGGAGGTAGTAACGGCTCTGATTACCTTGTTATTGGTCAAGACCAAACTGCTGAAGGTTTCCCTTATTATCGTAACTAGTACGAAAAAAGATTGCTATTTATGAACTGCACCCCAAAAGTTAGACAGATAAAATCTAACTTTGTGGGGTGTTTTTTAATTGATTGAAGTGAAAAATGTTACAAACTATTGTCTTTTTTGTAACAAAAATGTAAAATAAGTAAAGAGAACAATAAATCTCATTTTGAATAAATAAGAGAGGTTCATTTATTAAAGAAATGCTCTAACTTAGAATTTCTCTTAAGATTATGCCAAAGGAAGTTATGCCATGCTTAACATCTATGTTTTAGAGGATCATTTTATCCAACAAAATCGTATTGAAGAGGTTATTCATACGATTCTTAAGAAAAATAACATTAAAGTGGGTGACTTTGAGGTTTTTGACAAACCCAATCAACTGTTAGACTCTATTACTGAGCGAGGGTCTCATCAGCTCTTTTTCTTGGACATTCAAATTAAAGACGATACTAAAAAAGGTTTAGAAGTGGCTAAGCAGATTCGCAAGAACGACCCCTATGCCAATATTGTTTTTTTCACGACTCATTCAGAGTATCTTCCCTTAACTTTTCAATACCAACTGGCAGCTCTAGACTTTATTGATAAGTCTTTGGAGGGAGAGGACTTTCAAAAGCGTGTGGAAAGTATTATCTTATTAACCTGCAAAAAGATACAGAGTCAGAATCCAGAAGACGCTTTTCGGATTGAGAATGTTAAGACCGTTATTCAGGTTCCCTTTCATGATATCTTGTACCTTGAGACCTCGGATATCGTTCATAAGGTTATCCTTTATACTAAAGAGGAGCAGATTGAGTTTTATGGCAGTCTCTCTCAAATTGAAAAGAGCGACCCTAGACTGTTTAAATGTCATAAGTCCTTCCTAGTTAATCCAGAAAATATCATCAAATTAGATAAAAGTACGGGGACGGTCTATTTTGAAAATGGTGGCGTTTGCTATGTTTCAAAGTTGAAACTAAAGAAATTACTTGAGAGAATTAGCCTATGACAGCGATTAATTTTGTGTTGGATAATCTAGACTTTTTAGCGGAGATTATCCTCTTTATTCTCATTTATCAATACATTACCTCCGAGAAGATAAAGCTAAGATGGTATATCATCATCCCCTTGATTATCCGATTTTTGTTTGTGCTTTCTCCAGTCCTATCCTATGTTTTAGGGCATGCCTTCTTGGTTGTTTATTCCCTCTACAGAAATCGTTATGGTAATAGGTTATTAGATATTTTCTATAGCTTGTTTCCAATCGTCATAGAAAGTCTTGTTCACAATCTTATTATTTATGGGATTGCCTTAGTCATCAATCGACATTATCTGATTGTGCTGAATCATTTTCATTTAAACCTTGTCACTGAGTTGCTAGTCTTTCCTGTGTTTTGGTTAATCATTAAGACCTTAAAAGTAGATTTCAAAGCGCTGAACTATGGTTTTAGAAAGTCATTTTCAAAGTACTTTTTATTGCTTATAGATATATCAATGTTATCTTATGCCCTCCTTCTCCAATATATTACCTTTTTTGTGCAACAGATCCTTGGAGGAAGAGATTGGCATGTTTATCTCGTGGTGACCTATGCTTTACTCTTTCTTGCGACCCTTGTTTACATTAATGCGACTTTCAGCGAAAGACTAAAAGAAGAAGTCCTACTCCAAAAAGATAGGCAAATGAGTGATTTGGCTCATTATAGTCAACAAATCGAGCAACTCTATACTGATCTTCGTCGATTTAGGCATGATTACTTAAATATCTTGTCTAGTATCAAATATGGCATTGACTCCAAAGATATAGCTATCATTTCCGATATCTACGATAACATCCTTGAAAAAACAAAGACTCGGATTGAGGGGAAACAGTACGAAATTGCCAACTTGATTAATATTAAAGATGAAGCCGTTAAAGGTGTCTTGGCTAGTAAAATCTTGGAAGCACAAGACCAGTCTATTACCGTTCACCTTGAGGTCAGCGACGTCTTTGAAGTATCGAGGATGGAATTGTTGGATTTCATAACAGTGCTATCCATTTTTTTGGATAATGCTATTGAGGCTAGTTTGGATAGCATTACTAAAGAAGTAACCATTGCTCTTATCAGTAGCGATACAAAGGTAGTAATAGTAGAGAATACCATTGCTCAAGAATCTATCAATACAGTCGGCATCTTTAAACTTGGTCGCTCAAGTAAAGGAGAGGGACGTGGTATAGGTTTGTCCACTGTTCGAGAGATTTTAGGGAAGTATCCTAATTGTTCTTTGTCAACACAATCTAAAGACTATCGTTTTAAACAGACACTAAAAATAGAAGATGTGGTCTGATTATGACGAAAAAACCACCGTTTATGACTTCAATGAAAAATTTAACTGTCTATATATTATAATAACCTCGTAAATTATCAGAAAAGGAATCTCACTCATGAAAAATACAAGTAAACTCATTGGTATCCTATCAGCTCTAATTGTAGTTATCCTTGCTGTCTTCTTGGTGACTAAGTTTAATAGTCATGAATCTGCGCGTGTTAGCACAAGTAGTAGCCCGGCTAAGACGGTCAAGAAATCATCTTCAAGTTCAAGTAAAGCTGTTAAGAAGGATAAGAAATCAGGTCAATCATCATCTTCAGAAGTTTCAAATGAAGAAAATAACAATCAGGCTTCAGCAGTATCACCTAAAGCTTCTTCTCAAGCTCAAGCAGGAACTACAGATGGTGGACAAGTGGCTGAATCTACAACACCAGCTTCTCAAGTTGGAGGAGTTGAAGGTGGTCGAGGTGCTTGGACAGCAACTTCTGGGACATTGACACTTGATGAGGAAACACCTGTATATGCTGCACCAGATAAAGATAGCGGAGCAGTTTCTACACTTCCTGCCGGAGATGTTGATTGGGATAAATATGAAATTTTACCTGATGGAAATTGGTATAGCTTTGTCAAAGATGGGCAACGTTATTATATTTCATATTCAGATGTAGGACATTGATAAATGATTAAAAAGAAAACATGATAACTCACATAAAGTTATCATGTTTTTTATGTCTCACTCTTCTTTTTTCTAACAAAATTACGAATAAATAAGTATGACTTGCTTTGGCTTCCGATTATGACAAAAATTGGACAGTTTATGATTTAGGTGTGAACAAGTCAAATAAATTTGGTATACTAATGGACAAGTGAGAAATATTCAGTAATATTCTGTAAAATACTTGTAATATTTGTCACCGAGTGTTACAATCAAACAGTAACATCAATTCGATAGAGAGAATAATT
>SKEK01001342.1_pt1 | contig 10956 bp, 8 predicted proteins | sample 4826761 | NCBI WGS metagenome assembly SKEK01 (sample SAMN11008811, study PRJNA524170) | human gut metagenome | biome: Human fecal sample; material: Feces; isolation source: fecal sample from pouch patient p32 | host: Homo sapiens | place: Israel: Tel-Aviv | collected 2015-10-13 | reverse complement strand
CCGCAGCGACTTCTACGGCTGCAACTTCATCAACGCGAGCGCCGAGTTCTCCGATCCTTGCCACCCGGTGCGCAAGCTGGTGGTGGCCCACAAGCGTGCGTTGCTGAACTGGGTCAGGGAGGCCCTCGAATGCACCGAGGTGCAGGCCACCGGGTTATGCCTGCTGCTGGAAGGGGCCGTGGTGATGGCCCACAGCTATCAGCAGCCCCTGGCTCTGGAACAGGCCAGGGTGTTGGCGGAGGCCGTGCTGGCAGAGCCGCGCTAGTTCAGTTCCGTGGGGTCGATATCCAGACTCCAGCGCACCCGCTTGGTCTCGGGCCACCCCTCCAGCTCCGTCACCGCCCAGTCGAGCAGCTGGGCCAGCGGTGCACGGCTGGGCCCCTGCACCAGCAGCTGCATGCGAAACTTGCCCGCCTTGCGCTCCATGAAGCCGCTGATGGGCCCCAGCACCTGCACCTGGGGATAGCGGGCGCTGCGCAGGGTATCGGCGAGACGACTGAGGAACAGCTGTACCTCGTCGCGGCCGTTGGCCTCGGCCCGGAACAGTCCCTGATGGCTGAACGGTGGTAGCCCCAGCAGGCGGCGCTCTTTCAGCGCCGTGTCGGCGAAGTGGCCATAGCCGTTCTGGGTCAGATCCTGCAGCAGGGCGTGTTCGGGATGGTGGCTCTGCAGCACCACCAGCCCCGGTTTGCTGGCGCGACCAGCCCGGCCCGCCACCTGGGTGTAGAGCTGGGCCAGCTTCTCGGCGGCGCGAAAATCGGCGCTGAACAGGGCGCCATCCACGTCCAGCAGGCCCACTAGCGTCACGTCCGGGAAGTGGTGGCCCTTGGCCAGCATCTGGGTGCCGATCAGGATCTTGTACTTGCCCGCCTTGATGTCGCCGAGGTGCGTCTCCAGCTCCCCCTTGCGGCGGGTGTTGTCCCGGTCGATGCGCACCACCGGATATTGCGGGAACACGGTGCCAAGCAGTTGCTCCAGCTGCTCGGTGCCGACCCCGGAGCCGATCAGCTCGTTGCTGCCACACTCTGGGCAGTGGTGGGGCAGCGGGCGCACGCTGTCGCAGTGGTGGCAGTGCAGCCGCCGCCCGGCCTGGTGCCAGGTGTACCAGGCATCGCAGCGTTCGCAGGCGGCACTCCAGCCGCACTGGTGGCAGATGAGGGCCGGGGCATAGCCACGACGGTTGAGAAACAGCATCACCTGGTTGCCCGCCGCCAGGTGCTCGGCCATCAGCTGTTCCAGCTGGGGGGAGAGCCCCGCCTGCAGCCGCACGTTCTTGATGTCGAGGATCACCTGGCGAGCGGTCTGGGCGTTGCCAGCGCGGCGAGTGAGCGTGAGGTGGTGATACTTGCCGCTGCGGGCGTTGTGCAATGTCTCCAGCGACGGGGTGGCAGATCCAAGCAGGATGGGAATGCCGGCGCGATGGGCCCGCATCACCGCCAGATCCCGCGCGTGGTAGCGAAAGCCGTCCTGTTGCTTGAAGGAGCCGTCGTGCTCCTCGTCGATGATGATGATGCCGAGGTCCTTGAACGGCGTGAACACCGCGGATCGGGTGCCGATCAGAATGGCGGCACCACCGTCGCGGCAGGCGAGCCAGGCATCGAGCCGTTCCCTGTCGTTCATGGCGGAGTTCATCGCCACCACGGGCACGTTGAAGCGGCGCCGGAAGCGGTTGATGGTCTGGGGGGTGAGGCCGATTTCCGGCACCATCACCAGCGCCTGCTTGCCCGCCTTGAGCAGGGGCTCGAGGATGCTGAGGTAAACCTCGGTCTTGCCGGAGCCCGTGATGCCGTCCAGCAGGAAGGCACCGAACTTGTTGCTCTGGCTGGTGACGGCGGCCACCGCCAGCGCCTGCTCGCCGTTGAGGCGCAGCCCCTCACCCGGCTCGAAGCGGGTGGCCCAATCGCCATCATGGCTCGGCTCCAGCGAACGCTTCTCCAGCAGTCCCTTCTTCTCCAGCGCGGTGAGGGCCGCGCTCTGGATCTCCTCCTGTTTGAGGGCGGAGGGGGTCTGCGGCCCCTTGCGCAGCAAGGCGAGGGCCTGCTGCTGCTTGGCCGCCCGCTTGAGCTCGTTGAGGTCGATGGCCATACCTGCATCGGTAGCAAACCAGAACTCCAGCTCCCGATAGGCGGCGGGCTCCCCCTTGCGCACCAGCACCGGCAGGGCATGGGGCAGCACTTCCCCCAGCGGATGCTGGTAGTAACCGGCGCTCCAGGCCATCAGCGCCAGAATGTCGGGCCCCAGCACGGGGGCGCTGTCGAGCACCCTCTTCAAGGGCTTTAATTTGTTGCGGGGGACCAGGCTCTCGGTCGGGTGATCCACCACCAGACCGACCAGGGTCTGCGGGCCGAACGGGATCTCGACCCGGCAACCGGGGGCAGGCAAGGGCAGGGGAGAGAGATAGTCGAAATGACGGCGTAACGGCACCGGCACAGCCACACGAACCAGATCCAGCGTTTGGGAAGAATTCACCAGGGATTGCCTATTTTTTCTGCGAAGCCACTTGCCTGATCTCAGGCGTTTCCTATATTATTCGCAGCCTTTGAAACTGTGTTCAACAATCGTGTGGTGTCCGACAAGAGATCGGATGGCGACACGGCCTGATAATTGAGGTTGTCCATGAAAGCTGGTATCCATCCTGACTACGTAGCCATCACCGCCAAGTGCTCTTGCGGTAACGTCATCAACACCTTCTCTACCATTGGTAAAGATCTGAACCTGGACGTGTGCTCCGAGTGCCACCCGTTCTACACCGGCAAGCAGAAAGAAGTTTCTAGCGGCGGCCGCGTAGACAAGTTCAACAAGCGTTTCGGTGGCTTGACCTCCAAGAAGTAATCTTGCTTCTGAAGAATTCTGAAAAAGGCGCCCATCGGGTGCCTTTTTTATTGGCCGCCATTCTGTAATTCCCCGCTTTGCCCTATGGTGTTGGCTCAACCAAGGGAGAAGAGCCGATGCGCACATGTCTGGTGATGGGAGCTGCCGGGTACATAGGATCCTACCTAGTGCCCCATCTGCAGGGTCTGGGGTACAGGGTCATCGCCGGGGCCCGTCGTCCCTGCCGTCTGCCGGAGGGGGTGGCGTTTCGCCTCGCCGACAGCCTCAAGCCTGCCACCCTGCTCCCTGCGCTGGCGGGGGTCGACACCGTCTTCTATCTGGTACACGCCATGGGGGCGGGGGCCGGTTTTCACCGGCTGGAGCAGCAGGGAGTGAAGAACTTCGCCGCCGCCGCCCGTGCCGCCCGTGCCGCCGGGGTGCGCCGCATCGTCTATCTCGGCGCCATCCAGCCCGAGCCCTGCAACAGTCGCCACCTCAACTCCCGGCGCTACTGTGGCGAGCTGTTTCGCAGCGCAGGGGTGCCCACGGTAGAGCTGCGTGCCGGCATCATCATAGGCCCCGGCTCGGCGGCGTTCGAGGTGATGCGGGATCTGGTGTACAACCTGCCCATGATGGTGACGCCCAAGTGGGTGCGTTCCCGCACGCCCCCCATTGCCCTCTCCAACCTCTTGCACTATCTGGGCGGGCTGGTGGAAGCCGACGGGGTGGATGGCCAGATCTTCAATGCGGCCGGCCCCGAGTTGCTCAGCTACCAGCAGCAGCTCCAGAAGTTCGCCGCCCACATCGGCAAACGCTGCCCCATCATTCCGATACCCTTTTTGAGCCCCCGGCTCTCCGCCTGGTGGCTGCAGTTCGCCACCTCGGTTCCCCAACCCATCGCCAAGGCGCTGGTGGGGGGGCTCAAGCACGACATCCCGGCGGATGACGGCCCCTTGCGCGCCCTGCTGCCCCAGCATCTGCTCAGCTTCGACGAGGCGCTGGCGGAGAGCCTGGCGCTGGAGCAGAGGCTCGGTGCCGAGCAGCACGGGGAGGAGACGCCCCTTGGTCTGCGCTGGCGTCATCCCGAGTATGGCTTCTACGACCGCACCGCCAGCGGGGAGGCGGATTGCCTCGCCGCCCCCGAGGTGGTGTGGCAGGTGTTGCAGCAACTGGGGGGTGAGCAGCGCTACTTCTACATGAACGAGCTGTGGGTGGTGCGCGAATGGATGGATCATCTGATCGGCGGCCCGGCCCGGACCCGGGGACGCACCAACCCGGATCGCTTCGTGAAGGGGGACATGCTGGACTCCTGGCAGATCCTCGGGGTGGATGAAGGACGCAGGCTGGATCTGCTGTTCAACATGAAGGCCCCCGGCGTCGGTCGGTTGGAGTTCAACATTCAGCCCCTGGAGTCCGGCCTGGCCCGGCTGCGGGTGACGGCCCACTGGCATCCGCAGGGGGCCTGGGGGCTGGCCTACTGGCTCGCCATGCTGCCGTTCCACCTTTTCATCTTCCAGGGGATGACGGAGGCCATCGCCCGGCAGGCAGAGGCAAAAGCCGGCATTCCAGTCATGGATTGAAATCGAATCTATAACTAATTGGGTAGTTTTGGGTGGCATGACATGCTACTGATTAGCCTGTCATTGCTATCCAGCGATATTTTATGCTGTGAAAGGGCGGGGGATTTCTTTATGATCCTCAGCCCTCGCCCGCTGGCGAGCCAACGCATCACTCATTCATTTCCGTATCGGGGTCCCCCATGTCCGATCAGCAGCACGATCTCCGCCAACAGGCACTCGACTACCACGCCCAACCTGTCCCGGGCAAAATCGCCATCGCCCTCACCAAGCCCGCCGAGACCGCTCGCGATCTGGCGCTGGCCTACAGCCCGGGCGTTGCCGAACCGGTACGCGAGATCGCCGCCAATCCGGCCGATGCCTACCGTTACACCGGCAAGGGCAACCTGGTGGCCGTCATCTCCAACGGCACCGCCATCCTGGGGCTGGGCAATCTGGGCCCGCTGGCCTCCAAGCCGGTGATGGAGGGCAAGGCCCTGCTGTTCAAGCGCTTTGCCGGCATCGACGCCATCGACATCGAGGTGAAGCACGAGACCAGCGCCCAGTTCATCGATACGGTGGCCGCCATCGCCGACACCTTCGGCGGCATCAACCTGGAAGACATCAAGGCCCCCGAGTGCTTCGAGATTGAAGAGGCGCTGATCGCCCGCTGCGACATCCCGGTGTTCCACGATGACCAGCACGGTACCGCCATCGTCACCGCCGCCGGGCTGCTCAACGCGCTGGAAGTGCAGGGCAAGGAGATTGGCACCAGCCGCATCGTCTGCATGGGCGCCGGCGCCGCCGCCACCGCCTGCATGGATCTGCTGATCAAGTGCGGGGCTGCGCCGCACAACATCTTCATGCTGGACCGCCAGGGTGTGATCCACAGCGGCCGCACCGATCTCAACCAGTACAAGCAGCGTTTCGCCAACGACACCCCCCTGCGCACCCTGATGGATGTCATCGACGGGGCTGACGTCTTCGTCGGCGTCTCCGGCCCGGACGTACTGCCTGCCGAGGCGGTGGCCCTGATGGCCCCCAACCCGGTGATCTTCGCCTGTTCCAACCCGGACCCCGAGATCAAGCCTGCCCTGGCTCACGGAGTGCGCGGGGATCTCATCATGGGTACCGGCCGCTCGGACTACCCGAACCAGATCAACAACGTGCTCTGCTTCCCCTTCATCTTCCGCGGCGCCCTCGACGCCCGTGCCAGCCGCATCAACGATGCCATGAAGATTGCGGCAGTGGAGGCGATCCGGGCTCTGGCCAAGGAGCCGGTGCCCGCCGAGGTGCTGACCGCCGCTGGCGTGAGTGAACTCGCCTTCGGCAAGGACTACGTCATTCCCAAGCCCATGGACGCCCGCCTGCTGCCGCGGGTTGCCCGTGCGGTGGCACTGGCGGCGGTTGCCTCCGGGGTGGCCCGCATCGAACTGCCAGGGGATTACATGCTGGGTTGAGTCACGGCAAGCGCGTAAAAAACAGAAGGGGCCCCCTGTCGGGGGCCCCTTTTTCATGGCGGAAGCGGGCGGCTTACTTGGTCTTGGGGGCAACCTTGACGGCCGGCGCCTTGGCGTGGGCAGCCTTGTGATGCTTTTTCACGACCTTGGTCTGGGTGGCGTGGGGAGCGGCGGCCTTGGTCGGGGTGGCGGCCATGGTGAAGCCGGAGGTCAGGGCGAAGACAGCGGCCAGAGTCAGGGGGATCAGCTTGTTCATATTCCAGTTCCTCGTTCGGTTTGATGACATGGAGCGTTTCTCCATGACTTCATCCTAGGGTTGTTCGACCTGCGGTTCAGTGAGCGACTGGTGACGGTTTGTATCCAAATGTACGGGCAGAGTCAGGCAGAAACGGGCACCGCTGCTGCCGGGCAGCAGTTGCACCTCGCCGCCGTGGTGGTGGGCGATGCTGCGCACGATGGCCAGCCCCAGCCCGGCGCCGCCGGTGCGTCTGTCCCGGCTCTGATCCAGGCGCACGAAGGGCTCGAAGATTTGCGGGGCCAGCGCGGGATCGATGCCGGGGCCATCGTCGGCCACCTCCAGCAGATAGTCGTCCCCCTGTCGCGCTATGCAGAGGCTTGCCTGGTTGGTGGCATGGCGCAGAGCGTTGCCGATGAGGTTTTCCAGCGCCCGGTCCAGCAATCGGGTGTCGCCGCGCCAGGGCAGAGCCATGGCCGGGCGCACGAAGTCGAGCCGCTTGTCCGGTCGCAGGGCCTGCCAGTCGGCCAGGCGGCTGCCGGCCCAGCTGCCGAGCTCTAGATCGCTGCATTGCAGCGGCAGTTCGGGGCGATCGAGCCTGGCATAGGTCAGCATCTCCTCAATGAGGGCATCGAGGGCGCCGAGGTCCCGCTCCAGTCCCTGCTGCTCCTCGGCCGAGGGGGCGGGATCCAGCATGGCGAGCCGGTAGCGCAGCCTCACCAGCGGGGTGCGCAGCTCGTGGGCGATGGCGTCGGTCAACTGCTTGCGACTGGCCAGCATGGCCTGCAACTGCTCCGCCATCTGGTCGAAGGTGCGGCCGACCCGGCCCAGGCTGCTGCCGGGCGGCAAACCGGTGCGACAGGAGAGATCCCCGTCGCCGACCCGGCGAGCGGTCTGTTCGAGCTGTTGCAGGCCGCGCCAGTGGGGGCGCAGCCAGAGCAGGATGGGCAGGCCGAGGGAAAGGCCGATGAGCAGCAGCAGCCCCACGTCCACCCAGTGCAGCTCGTGCAGGTAGGAGAGGTAGGGGACAGGGCCGACGATCAGCACCTTGTCGGTGTTCGGGATGCGCTGCAGGAAGGTGTCATCCTCTTCGACGATGACGATGTTGCCCGCCTCCAGGAAGGCCTGATCCTCGCTGGCCAGCGGCTGGTTGGCGAGGGCGCCGATCTGCAGCGGCAGGGTGAGCTGGCGGCTCTGCTCCGCCATGCGGGCAGGCCAGTGTTCGGCCGGCAAGCGGGCCAGCTCGCCGGTGAGCAGGCCGAGAGAGCCCTGCATCATCCGCTCCAGATAGCGATCTCCCGCCCGCTCGGCGGTGACCTGATAGACCATGCCGACCAGCAGGATGGCCAGGGTGAAACAGCCGATCAGCAGCAGATAGAACTGGATAAACAGGCGTCGCATCGGGCTCTCCTCTTGCCTGGATTGTGTCGGCCATTGCCTTGTTGCCCCTCATCCCCAACCCTTCTCCCGCAAGCGGAGAAGGGAGCCGAGAGCATCAAGGTCATTCGGCGGGGTTTATTCCCAGGCCTGGGGCACCAGCAGGTAACCCTTCTGGCGCACCGTCTTGATGCGGGTCGGGTTGTTGCTGTCATTCCCTGGCTTCTGGTGTGCAGGCGTGTGAGACACCAGCTCATTCCCAAGCCTGGGGTACGAGTAGATAACCCTTCTGGCGCACCGTCTTGATGCGGGTCGGGTTGTTGCTGTCATCCCCGAGCCGGCGGCGCAGACGGGAGATGGCCACGTCCATGCTGCGATCCTGGCCGTCGTAGTCGCGCCCCCGCAGGCTGCGAAACAGCGCCTCCCGCCCCAGGATCTGGCCGGCGTGGCAGGCCAGCTCCCACAGGAGGTCGAAATCGGCGGTGGAGAGGGGAATGCTCTCCCCATCGAGGCGCACGTCCCGACCCGGGCCGTCTATCTGGAGGCGGCCGAACTGCAGGCGCTGGGGCGGGGCGGCGGGGACCACGGCCTGCTGGCTCTGCCCCTGCTGGCGAAACTGGACTCGTAGCCGGGCCAGCAGCACCGGGGGGGGCGTGGTCTTGAGGATGTAGTCGTTGGCCCCCAGCTCCAGGCTCAGGATCTGGTTCATGTCGCTGTCGAGCGAAGTGAGCATGACGATGGGGCCGGCAAAGCGCGGGCGCAGATCCCGGCACAGGGAGAGGCCATCCTGCCCCGGCAGCATGATGTCGAGCAGCACCAGATCCGGCTGCTCGGCCAGGGCCCTGTCGAGTGCCCGGTCACCCCGGGTCTCCAGCATCACCTCGATGTCGTGGCGACCGAGCCAGCTGCTGATGAGCTGGCCTATCTCGGGATCGTCTTCAACAAACAGAACGCGTGGCATGGTGGCGTGGTTCCCCGGTCATGGCGTGAGTGGGCGTGTCGCCAGCATAACGGCTGCGTCCGCGCTCTGCACCGGGATAACTAATCAATGCGGGGGTTTTTGCCCCTTCTCCCGGGGGAGAAGGGGGGACAGGATGAACCGGTTGGCATCGGGCCGCCCCACTTGTCCCGTGGCGGGCGGGGCGGCGCGATGAGGCAGGATCCGCGCCCTTTAGTGGCCAAAGCGGCTCCGGCTGCCATGGAGCAGCCGGGGAACCGCCCGGATCAGCCGCCCTTGCGCTTCAGGTACACCCCGGCTTCCATGTGGTGGGTCCAGGGGAACTGGTCGAACAGGGCGAAGCGGGCGATCTCGTGGGTTTCACCGAGCACGGCCATGTTGGCCTGCAGGGTCTCGGGGTTGCAGGAGATGTAGAGGATATTGTCGTAATCCTGCACCAGCTTGACGGTGGCGTCGTCCAGACCGGCCCGGGGCGGGTCGACGAAGATGGTGTTGCACTGGTAGGCGCCGAGATCGACCCCCTTGAGGCGGTTGAACTCCCGCTCGCCGCGCATCGCCATGGTGAACTCCTCCGCCGACATGCGCAGGATGATCAGGTTGTCGACACCGTTGGCGGCGATGTTGAACTGGGCGGAGTCCACGCTCGGCTTGGCGATCTCGGTGGCCAGCACCTTGCGAAAGTTCTGCGCCAGGGCGATGGAGAAGTTGCCGTTGCCGCAGTAGAGCTCCAGCAGGTCCCCCTCGCTCTCCTTGGTCACATCCAGGGCCCAGCCCAGCATCTGTTCGTTGATGGCGGCGTTGGGCTGGGTGAAGCTGTTTTCCACCTGCTTGTAGACCAGCTCGCGCCCCTGCACGGTCAGGCGTTCGATGACAAAGTCATCCCCGAGACAGATCTTCTGCTTGTGGGCGCGGCCAATCAGTTGCAGCTCGAACCCCTTGGCACGCAGGTCGGCCTGCAGCGCCTCGGCGGCCTGCTGCCACTCGGCTTCCAGCTTGCGGTGGTAGAGCAGGCTGACGCAGATCTGGCCGGACTGGGTGGAGAGATAGTCGATCTGGAACAGCTTCTTGCGCAGCACGGGGTGCGGGCGCAGCCCGGCCAGCAGCACTGGCATCAGCCGGTTGATGAGCAAGCTGGCGGTGGGGAAGCTGTCGACCCGGATGATCTCCTTGGTGGCCGGTGCATACATGCAGTGGAAGAGGTCATCCCCCTCGTGCCAGATGCGGAACTCGGCGCGCATCCGGTAGTGCTGGGCGGGAGAGGCGTGCAGCTCCAGCGCAGGCGGATTGAAGGGGGCGAACAGCTGGGTGAGGCGATCGCGCTTCTCGTCGAGCTGGGCCTGGTAGTCGGCAGGAGTCCGTCTGCCCTGGGCGTCGGCGGAAGAGGGCTGGGATTGAGTCATGGATACCTCGCATGCACCGGGCTGAGCCGGGGAAAGACCGGGGGAAGGCCGCAGCCAACCAAAGGGTGGGGATTTTAAAAGGCCGTTGCGGATTGTCCAAGTTTTTTGTGGTCAAGAAGTGGCCAGTCGGGCCGATAACCGATCCACCACTATAGGCGGGAGAGTAATGATGCAAATTGATGGCATGGGCGCAGCCCAACCCAAGGGAGTGGGCATTGCTCCCAAATCGCCTCAACAGACGGAGTCGAAAACGGCGGACAAGGGGGATGAGGTCTCCCTGAACAAGCCCCCGAAATGGGCCCAGGTGTTGATCCAGCAGGCGCTGCAATTTGCGCTGGAGATCAACGGCCAGGGCTACAAGGCACCCAAGGTGCAGGAACCCCAGGAGATCACCCCAGAGACCCTGTTCGATTTCCAGTCGGTGGCGGACAACGTGTTGCAGTTCGTCACCGGGCGGATAGGCGCGGCCCGTGCCGACGGCAAGTCCGACGACGACCTGACCAAGATGATGGAGCAGGCCCGCAAGGGGGTGGACAAGGGCTTCGGTGACGCCAGGAAGCTGCTCGGCGACTGGGCGGACAACGAGGACATCAAGACCGGCATGGATCAGAGCTACAAGCTGATCCAGAAGGGGCTCGACGAGTTCGAGAAGGAGTTCTTCGGCAAGGTGTCGACCACGGATCTGGGGGATGCCAGGATGGCCAGCCGCCAGCAGGCCCTCCTCGAGATCGAGACCCGGGACGGGGACAAGGTGATGCTGCGCTTCAGCGACAGCTGGCAGTTCAAGTCCCAGAGCGATGGGGGCGGCAGCCAGTTCAGCCTCAAGTCGAGCCAGAGCTTCGACTTCTCCCTGGAGGGGGATCTCGACAGTGCCGAGATGGATGCCATCGGCACCCTGGTCAAGGGGCTGGACGAGCTGGCCGGGCAGTTCTTCAAGGGGGGCGACGGCAAGACCCTGGCGGACGGGCTGAACGGGCTGCAACTGGATGACAGCCAGCTGGTCTCCTACTCCCTCAAGCTCAAGCAATCGGCCAAGTTGAGTCAGACCTACCAGGGGGCCAGTTCCCTGCAGGAGAGCCTCAAGCCCCTGGCGGACTACCTGCCGAGGCTCAGCCGGTTGCAGCAGCAGGCCGACGCCCTGCTGCCCCCTTCCCAGCAG
>SKEK01001341.1_pt1 | contig 10964 bp, 12 predicted proteins | sample 4826761 | NCBI WGS metagenome assembly SKEK01 (sample SAMN11008811, study PRJNA524170) | human gut metagenome | biome: Human fecal sample; material: Feces; isolation source: fecal sample from pouch patient p32 | host: Homo sapiens | place: Israel: Tel-Aviv | collected 2015-10-13 | reverse complement strand
AACAACGAGCCCTTGCGAGGCGTTAGCTCTGTAGTGCATGTCTATGCCGCATGAGATCGCATGATCGTTTGAGGATCGTTTTTGCTAAGGCCCGCCAGAACTGGCGGGCTTTTGCGTAGATCATGCACCTGCATGAAAACCACTACATAAAGCGGGCAGGCGTGGCGGGGATACGAGCGCGCGTAAACCAAGTAGTATGTATCATCTAACTTTTACGGACAAGGTGTCCAAAATCTACGATAAATAGGTTAGACTTGTAGTACTTACAGTAATAATGCAAAAGGAAATAGCATGAATCAGGTTCATGAGTCACATCAAATTAATCTTTTCACAACCAATGAAGAAATATCGCCTAGTCCTGCTATAATTTTTCCAGTTCTACAGGAGTTAAGCGGATTTAGCCTCATCCCAACATTTGGACAGGAAGTAAATGCTTTATCTGGTGAGATGAAACAGATATTGATTATGACAAATCCAGAGCAAACTTATCGTATTGAATTTGCAAGCCATGCAATCGTTATAAATGCTATGTCTACAAATCATGATGAATTTGTTGAGAAATCTGTAAATGTTATCAGTGCAATGTTAAAGATATTTCCCAATAAGAAATTTAATAGAATTGCATTATTAAATGCACAGATTTTTACTGCTTCTTTGGATAAATATCAACAGTTGTATGATAAATTATTCACATACAATGAAGTTTCTCCTTTTGAGTGGGATAACAGAATTGCGCTTCGTAAAAATATTGAATTTAATAATGAGGCAATAAATAGCATCAATACTATCAGTCGCAAAGAAGTTGCTGTTATGAATCATAATTCAGGCAAGCCATTTGATGCGATAATGTTTGAAATCGACTCTAATACGTTGCCAACAAATACCGATTATAGATTTGATTTTAATCAGGCGATTCAAGTGTTGCGTAATTTGAATGATAATAACAGAAATTCACTGAGTGTACTGCGTCGTTATATTGAGTTATAGGAACTATTATGGCAGGTTATAGCGATTATATATTTAATATAGCGGCAAAGGTTATCAGCAATGCTGTGCCTATTAATGAGTTTAATGTAATAACTAATCGTTTTTTTAACAATCTCCATGATGAATTTAAAACGTCGCGTTTTCATGTGCATGATTCAGCCTCAAGTAATATGATTGCTGAGTCTGGTAACGTTGGAAGGATTAATTCACAAAGTAGTGAGATAGCCTTCGATATACAAGTGCAGCGTTGTTTAAAAAACGCGTTGCTATATCTTAAGTCTGAAAACTATATTGAAGGCGAGATAACTAAAACTCAAATTTATCTTGAATCTTTGTCTGAAAAAAACAAGTCATTATTTTTAGAAGTCTTTCAACGTGTCTGGGTTTCAATCTATTACTCACCAGAGTATCTTCGAAATTTTTTATACATAGCCGCATCTATGGACTATGAATTGATGAAGGATCGCGCAGATGTCCTTATATTAGGATGTTCTGCACATGAAGATGTTTTAGTTCAGGAGGCAGCTATTAGGGCTTTCGAATCTTGGGAAAATCCAGAGCATGCTTCACATTTGCGTGCAATGAGAAAGTTTAATGAAAAATGGATTGAAGATTATAGACAAAGTACTATAAATTTTTTGGAGAGTCTAAAATGACATTCCTATTAAGGAAGTTTTCATACCCAAAATGGGAGAAAAACAAAGGATTATCTCCAGATGAGTTTTCAGCTGATTCAATTACTGGCTGTACGCGCACAACTGCGAATAAGCTTTCAGTTTGGAGATCAGAAACCACTGATTTTAAATCTGATTATGTAGAAAAACTTATTGTTGCTTTAGCTACGACGATGCCGTCACCTGCTACTATAGACCTTGTTTGGTTGAAAGAAGAATGGTTTTTTGAACATGGAATTACATTGGAAGATAATCCAGGTGATACTAAATATGAAAGTGTGAATAATCTTCATAGCGACATTGCAAATCTAAATCATAGGCGTCTAGCTATGGTAGGTTCACATATGCTTGAACAATTAGAGGGGGCAGGTAATTATCTCAGGGTTAGTAAAAGAGAACTGATTTCACTTGTGGTTAAGTGGATGGAAAAAGAAGGTGAGTTTACTATAGAGGATTTGGAGGAAAAATGGCAGGAACAGTTGAATAAATTATAAATTATTCAACCTATTGCGCTAGCCGATTAACCCCATTTAAGTATATCAAATGGGGTATTATGTTTCCTATATTTGTATTCTATGGTGTTAATTCATAGCTTCTAAAATTAATTACTTCTTTAGCACACCATTTGTTTAGCTCTTTCATTTGTTCTTGTAAAGGAAGTAGTTCGTTTCTAACAAAAACCTTACTCGCCTTCTCCACATCCCCAAACCCCCCAACATTATTCGGCATGATCCCCATCATCTGCGGCGGCACGCGGTGTGCCGCCATCATGTCATCGCGACTAACATTTTTGATATTCAAAAACTCATCCTTCGCCGCGACTTCTGACAGAGGAATAATCTGAAGGCCGTCTTTTTTGCCGTTAGGCGAGTACATAAACAGGTTGCGGAAGTTGCCTGGACCTTTGGCGCTTTTTATCGCGTTGCGGAGGTTGTTCACGTCTTCCTGGTTCTGCGCGGCGTCGGTCATGTACATGATGAAGCCTGCATGACTGCCGTTAATGTAATACTTACGGCGGAACAGCGTGGCGGACTCGTTGAGCAAAGCGGATGGGATGGCAGAAAGATAGCCGGGCAGGCCGTAGATCTCCTGATTAATATCCGGTTCCATCAGGTGAAAAATGCTGCCTTTCGTGAACTGATACGGTTGCGTGGTCATGCCGTATTGCACAAACCAGTAGGTATCCAGGTCTAATCCGCGTCGGGTGTATTTTGCTAGAGCTGGCTCAAGGGCGATAACTTCACCGAAGCGATTTGTGCGTTTCTCCAGGTAGGCGTTACCAAATACAAGATAGTCCTGCACAAAACGTGAAAAAGCCTGCTGGCTGAGTAGTGGGTGAGGGATGTAGGTACTGGTCAGAATGTTACACTTTACTGCAATCGGTGAGCTGTGATGCACGGCGGCGCGGAAGGTTCGCGCCAGTCCATCAAAACTCACTGGTGGCTCATACCAACGGTCCATCTGTACGCATTCCACATAGTCCAGCAGTTCGCGGCGGTCCAGAACAGGAACCGGATCACCGAAGCTGAATGCTTCGGCTGAAGTTTGGTTTTTATGCTGGATCTGATTCGTCGCCGCAGCGCGGTTTTTCTTATTCTTTCCCATCAAAAAATCTCCACAATATTACTTGTATTGGCGGACTCGCCCTGCAGTGGTTCGTTAAACAGTGCGTGCATTGTTGCCCATGCCAGATCGGCGTGGCTGGCTTCTTCGCTGCGGCTGGCTTCATAGGTCGGGCGGTTGCCGCTGGCGGTGGTGGCGCGACGGATTGCCATAAATGATTGCGCAATGTCGGTGTGTCCGGCGTCAAATTCCAGGCGGCGGTGACTGATAATGTCGTAGGCCTTGAGTACCAGGGCGTTTTTAACGTTGGGGTTGTAGACAAACTCCCGGACGGCAGGAAAGAACGCTTTCACGTTCTCGTAAACCCCGTGTCCGACGCCGGTCGAGTCGATGCCGATATAGGTCACGTTATACTGTTCGGTCAGTTTTTTGATGGCGTCAGCCTGGGCGCGGAAGTCCATTCCGCGCCACTGGTGACGCTCAAGAATGCGGAACTTACCGCCCGGCACGGCTGGCGGTGCCACCACCACACATCCGGCGCTGTCGCCGTTCTGCGTACCTTTTGCCGGGTCATAACCGATCCACACTTCGCGCCAGCCAAACGGGCGCAGGGCCAGTGCATGAAAGTCGGTCCAGACTTCCCAGCTGTCCACCATGCACGCCTGCAGCTCGCTGAGCGGGAACACGGACGCGAGATCGTCCACGAACTCACACATCAGCAGGTTCTGGTACAGGAACTTCAGCAGACCTATAACGGCTTGTTGGGGGCGGTCCAGAGACAACGTCAGGCACTTAAAAAATCAGGGATTGATACCAGACAACTCAGTAGTGCCCAGCGAGAACTTAAGAAAAATGCTGAAGAAACAAGGCAGGCACTGGAGGGCCAGCAAAAAGCACTTAAACGTCTGGGTGAACAACAGGCACGGATGAACGCTGTCAGGGATCAATACTCAAGACGGCTTGAAGTGCGCGATCGCATCGCAGGAGCCGGAGCCACTACCACGGCTGCAGGGCTGGCAATGGGTGCGCCAGTGATGGCTGCAGTAAAAAGCTATACCAGCATGGAAGATGCCATGAAAGGTGTGGCAAAGCAGGTCAATGGTCTGCGTGACGATAATGGCAACCGCACTGCACGTTTTTATGAAATGCAGGATGCCATCAAGGCTGCCAGCGAACAGTTGCCGATGGAAAACGGTGCGGTGGACTTCGCTGCACTGGTTGAAGGTGGTGCGCGCATGAACGTCGCAAACCCTGACGACAGCTGGGAAGACCAGAAACGTGACCTGCTGGCCTTCGCCAGTACGGCAGCAAAGGCGGCAACAGCCTTTGAGCTGCCAGCGGATGAACTGTCAGAAAGTCTGGGGAAAATCGCCCAGCTCTACAAAATACCTACCCGCAATATTGAACAGCTCGGCGATGCGCTGAACTATCTGGATGATAATGCCATGTCGAAAGGGGCGGACATCATTGATGTGATGCAACGTCTGGGCGGTGTGGCTGACCGTCTGGATTATCGTAAAGCGGCGGCACTGGGTTCCACCTTTCTGACACTGGGCGCTGCGCCGGAGGTTGCAGCCAGTGCAGCAAACGCGATGGTGCGTGAATTGTCCATTGCCACCATGCAAAGCAAGAGTTTCTTTGAAGGGATGAATCTGCTGAAACTCAATCCTGAAGTGATTGAAAAGCAGATGACGAAGGATGCGATGGGAACTATCCAGCGTGTGCTGGAGAAGGTGAACGCACTGCCGCAGGACAAGCGTCTGTCTGCCATGACCATGTTGTTTGGTAAAGAGTTTGGTGATGACGCGGCGAAACTGGCAAACAACCTTCCGGAACTGCAGCGCCAGCTAAAACTGACAGCGGGCAATGATGCGCTCGGTTCCATGCAGAAAGAACCCTCGAAGAAAGAAAGCACCACGGTGAAGCGTAAGCGCAGGACTAAGAAGCAGAAGAAAGAGCCGGAAGCGAAGCAGGGCGATTACCTGGTGGGTACGGATGAAAACGTGCTGGTACTTAATCGCACTTATGCCAACCGGAGCAACGCCGAACGAGCGGCGAAAATGCAGTGGGAACGCCTGCAACGCGGCGTTGCGTCATTCTCGCTACAACTGGCGGAAGGTCGGGCAGATCTCTACACGGAAATGCCAGTGAAAGTCAGTGGCTTTAAACAGCCGATAGATGATGCGGAATGGACCATTACGACTCTGACGCATACCGTCAGCCCGGATAACGGTTTTACGACCAGTCTGGAGCTTGAAGTGAGGATTGATGATTTCGAAATGGAATGATTCTTCGCAATGGAGAACTTTTAAGTTTGCAAAATGGAATAATGCGGTATCATTATTGTGAATTTAGCAAAAATGGGGAGAACTCGAAAAATGATGATTTGCCCACTGTGTGGAAGTGCCGCCCATACTCGCAGCAGTTTTCAGGTATCTTCATTGACCAAAGAGCGTTACAACCAGTGCCAGAACATTAACTGCAGCCATACTTTTGTTACCCATGAAACTTTTGTTCGTTCGATTGCAACGCCAAAAGAGTCAAATCCGGTTCAGCCGCATCCAATGAAATCAGGACAGGCGGCGCTCTCTCTTTGACGCTGCCGCCATTTTGTCGCCATCGATAAAAAACAGTGCTTCTAACATCATGATTTTAAAAGGCATAAATTTCAGGCAACAAAAAACCCATCAACCTTGAACCGAAATGGCGGGGTTGATGGGCTCCACAAAATGGGGACATCAAAGAAAAGCAGTGGCACTAATTAAGACTGATGCCCTGCGGAAAAGTTCTGCGGTTGTGCAAAAAAATTTCATTTTTGGGGCAACTTCAGTTTTATCCGAGTCCTGGCCATACCATTACGATGATTGTCCCTGCCAACGTCAGCAGCACGTTAGCTATTGCATAAGTGCCCGCATAACCTAATGCCGGAATGTTGCTGCGCGCAGTGTCGCTGATGATCTCCATTGCTGGAGCACAAGTACGCGCGCCCATCATTGCACCGAACAACAGCGCGCGGTTCATGCGCAGCACATAAGCGCCAAACAGGAAGCAAATCACAACGGGCACCAGGCTGACAATTAACCCGGCAATCAACATCTGACCGCCAATCGCGCCCAGGCCGTTATTGATGCCGCTGCCGGCACTTAAACCAACGCCCGCCATAAATACCATCAAACCGAACTCTTTCACCATGCTTAACGCGCCCTGGGGAATATAGCCGAAGGTCGGGTGGTTCGCTCGCATAAAGCCCAGCATAATACCAGCGAATAACAACCCGGCGGCGTTACCCATGCCGAAACTGAATGTGCTGAACTGGAAAGTGATCATCCCGATCATCAGTCCAATGACAAAGAAGGCACAAAATGCCAGCAAATCGGTAACCTGGCTGTGAATCGAGATAAAGCCGATGCGATCGGCGATGGTTTTCACGCGACGGGCATCGCCGCTCACCTGCAATACATCGCCTTTATTAAGCACCACGTTATCGTCGATCGGCATTTCGATCTGGCTGCGAATGACGCGGTTAAGGAAACAACCGTGATCGGTCAGCTTCAGTTGTGCCAGACGTTTACCGACAGCGTTATGGTTTTTGACGACCACCTCTTCAGTGACGATACGCATGTCGAGAAGGTCTCGATCAAAAACTTCTTTACCATTACGGAAGCTGGGATCGAGTCGGGCGTGGGCGTCGGGATAGCCTACCAACGCTATTTCATCGCCCATCTGTAGCACGGCGTCACCATCCGGATTTGCCAGAATCCCGTTACGACGAATACGTTCAATGTAGCAACCGGTTTGTCGATAAATACCCAGTTCACGCAAGTTTTTGCCATCGGCCCAGGCTACCAGTTCCGGGCCGACGCGGTAGGCGCGAATTACCGGCAGATAGACTTTACGGCTGGCGTCGGTGTCCAGACCTCGCTCACGAGCGATTTGCTGGGCGCTGGTCTGTAAGTCCTGATGCTGCAACTTAGGCAAGTAACGCGCACCGACAATCAAACTCACCAGGCCAATCAAATAGGTTAATGCATACCCGAGGCTTAAATTATCCAGTGCCGCAGAGAGTTGCCTGCTTTCTATTCCAGAGTGGCGTAAGGTATCGCCCGCACCAACCAAAACCGGTGTTGATGTCATTGAGCCAGCCAACATACCGGCCGTCAGGCCGATGTCCCAGCCAAACAACTTACCCAGCCCTAAGGCGATCAGCAGTGCACTACCGACCATTACCAGGGCTAACATTAGGTAATTTTTACCATCGCGGAAAAAAATGGAAAAAAAGTTGGGTCCGGCTTCGACCCCGACGCAGAAAATAAACAGCATAAAGCCAAGATTAAGCGCGTCGGTGTTAATACTGAAATGTTGTTGACCTAATAACAGTGATACGACTAAAACGCCAATGGAATTACCCAGTTGGATTGAACCAAGTCGTAATTTTCCGAGACATAGCCCAAGCGCGAGGACCACGAATAATAACAGAATGTAATTCCCATTTAACAATTCGGCGACGTTTATATTCACGGAGACTAACTTCTTGTTTACGAGTAAGCTGTTGAAAGAAATGGTAATTTAAGATAATGTTTTTACCTGAATTCAGAGCGCAGATTCATTCAGCGCACTTAATCAATAGTAAAGTAACAATATATTTTACTAGTGTAATCACATTAGATACCAACGGCTATAAGAATTGTGTTGGCCTATATTAGCATGGAATGCGAAGCGGCTTTATCTTACTGAGCGCCACACCGGCGAAAAATGTGTTCGATAGAGGCAGTGTCAGGAGGAACATGTGAAACATAAACAACATTGGGCGGGGGCAATTTGCTGTTTTGTCCTCTTTATTGTGGTGTGCCTTTTTCTGGCGACACATATGAAGGGAGCTTTTCGGGCTGCCGGGCACCCTGAAATCGGCTTACTGTTTTTCATTCTTCCTGGGGCTGTAGCCAGCTTTTTTTCGCGGCGTAGAGAAGTCCTTAAACCACTGTTTGGCGCAATGCTGGCAGCACCCTGTTCTATGTTAATTATGCGTCTGTTTTTTTCACCATCACGCTCATTCTGGCAGGAGCTGGCGTGGTTGTTGAGTGCCGTCTTCTGGTGTGCGCTGGGCGCGTTATGTTTTTTGTTTATTAGTAGCTTGTTCAGGCCACAACACAGAAAAAATCAATAAAGCCCTCAAACAGAGAGGGCTTATCTGGTAATCAGGCGTCAAGATTCTCTTTCACCCAGGCAGCAAAATCGGTATAGCCACCGATGTGTTGCTGATCGACAAAAATCTGCGGTACGGTTTCTACCGGCTTGCCAGCTTTCTGTTGCAGATCCTCTTTCGTGATCCCTTCAGCACGAATATCCACATACTGATAGTGAAAATCATCGTGTTCATTACTTAACTTTTCTGCCAAATCTTTGGCACGCACGCAGTAAGGGCAACCCGGACGACCGAAAATAACGGTTTGCATTGGCTTTCTCCATTTATCTGTCATGTGTGCATGATCACGCCAAATCTTATTCGCTGAAAGTAGGTTTAACCTGTTGCATTGATTGCTTAAAGCTATAACTGTTAAGCACAACGCGGCGAAAGGTTTTAAACTGGCAGCTCACTTTGCAGAGGGAAGTTTATGCGCGCGATCGGTAAATTGCCTAAAAGCGTGTTGATACTGGAATTTATTGGAATGATGTTACTGGCGGCGGCGCTGCTGTCGATAAGTGACAACTTTTCGCTTCCAGCGCCGTTTTCTACGCCAGAAGCGCAAATTCTGATGATTTTTCTCGGTGTTTTGCTCATGCTTCCCGCTGCGGTGGTGGTTATTCTTCAGGTGGCAAAACGGCTGGCCCCGCAACTGATGAATCATCCACTGGAATCTTCACGTTCAGAAAGAGAAAAAGATAATGACGCCAACCATTGAACTTATTTGTGGTCACCGCTCCATTCGCCATTTCACTGATGAACCTATCTCCGCTGAACAGCGTGAGGCGATTATCAACAGCGCCCGTGCGACCTCCAGTTCCAGCTTTTTGCAGTGTAGTAGCATTATTCGCATTACCGACCCCGCATTGCGTGAAGCCCTGGTGCCGCTGACCGGTGGGCAAAAACACGTTGCGCAAGCGGCGGAGTTTTGGGTGTTTTGCGCCGACTTTAACCGTCATTTGCAGATCTGCCCGGATGCTCAACTCGGCCTGGCTGAACAGTTGTTGCTCGGTGTTGTTGATACGGCGATGATGGCACAAAACGTCTTAACCGCAGCGGAATCGTTGGGGTTAGGCGGTGTATATATTGGCGGCCTGCGCAATAACATTGAAGCGGTGACGGAGCTGCTGAAATTACCAAAGCATGTTCTGCCGCTGTTTGGCTTGTGTCTCGGCTGGCCTGCGGATAACCCGGATCTCAAGCCGCGTTTACCGGCTTCCATTTTGGTGCATGAAAACAGCTACCAACCGCTGGATAAAGATGCTCTGGCACAGTATGACGAGCAACTGGCGGAATATTATCTTACCCGTGGCAGTAATAATCGCCGGGATACCTGGAGCGATCATATTCGCCGGACGATTATCAAAGAAAGCCGTCCTTTTATTCTCGATTATTTGCATAAACAAGGTTGGGCGACGCGCTAAAACCGTTACGGCGATGTATTATACGCGGGCTTTTGACCAGGTCTGACAGAGAGGTGCAGGGTGAAAATTGCCATATTGTCCCGGGATGGAACGCTCTATTCGTGTAAGCGGCTGCGTGAAGCCGCCATACAGCGTGGTCACCTGGTTGAAATTCTCGATCCGCTTTCTTGCTACATGAACATAAATCCTGCGGCGTCTTCCATTCACTACAAAGGCCGTAAGTTACCCCATTTTGACGCAGTGATCCCACGCATTGGCACTGCTATAACCTTTTATGGGACGGCGGCGCTGCGTCAGTTCGAAATGCTGGGCAGTTATCCGCTGAACGAATCGGTCGCGATTGCCCGGGCGCGTGACAAATTGCGTTCCATGCAACTGCTGGCGCGTCAGGGCATTGACCTGCCTGTCACGGGGATTGCGCATTCGCCGGATGATACCAGCGACTTAATCGATATGGTCGGTGGTGCGCCGCTGGTGGTTAAGCTGGTCGAAGGCACGCAGGGAATTGGTGTGGTGCTGGCGGAAACGCGCCAGGCGGCAGAAAGCGTGATTGATGCTTTTCGCGGCCTGAACGCTCATATTCTGGTGCAGGAATATATCAAAGAGGCGCAAGGGTGCGATATCCGCTGTCTGGTCGTCGGTGATGAAGTTGTCGCGGCGATTGAACGGCGGGCGAAAGAGGGCGATTTTCGCTCCAATTTGCATCGTGGCGGCGCGGCAAGCATCGCCAGTATCACGCCGAAGGAGCGTGAAATCGCCATCAAAGCCGCGCGAACGATGGCGCTGGATGTTGCCGGTGTGGATATTCTGCGTGCCAATCGCGGGCCATTGGTGATGGAGGTGAATGCGTCGCCGGGGCTGGAAGGAATAGAAAAAACCACCGGTATCGACATTGCGGGTAAAATGATCCGTTGGATCGAACGCCACGCCACGGCAGAATATTGCCTGAAAACGGGTGGTTAGTCGCAATCACATTACTGATCATGGTTTTGCCTGCGCTTTTTGCGTAAGCTGTGCCAGTCTTTTTATCGGAAGAGGTTGTACAAAATTATGACATCGCTGGTCGTTCCTGGTCTGGATACGTTGCGTCAATGGCTCGATGACCTGGGGATGAGTTTTTTTGAATGTGATAAC
>SKEK01001340.1_pt1 | contig 10968 bp, 13 predicted proteins | sample 4826761 | NCBI WGS metagenome assembly SKEK01 (sample SAMN11008811, study PRJNA524170) | human gut metagenome | biome: Human fecal sample; material: Feces; isolation source: fecal sample from pouch patient p32 | host: Homo sapiens | place: Israel: Tel-Aviv | collected 2015-10-13 | reverse complement strand
CCATGGAGAACACTTTATCAGCCGGGAAATAATGCGGGCAACGGTGTTTAATTATATCGAATGTGATTACAATCGGTGGCGGCGGCACAGTTGGTGTGGCGGCCTCAGTCCGGAACAATTTGAAAACAAGAACCTCGCTTAGGCCTGTGTCCATATTACGTGGGTAGGATCACGCAGGGGTCGGCCCATTTGAGCTTCAGATAGGAACGTTTGAATTCCTTTCACAAAATACATCACATACTGAACGTGAACATTCCCACTTTGATCTTAAGGCCAAAAAGTATGCAGGACTAATGATTTTTAGGGATAGCTTGAGAGTATTACCTTATGGTCGAGTAGATAATGATTTCTTCCAGATAGAAGAAAGACGTTCATGGAATGCAGGGCGATATTATTGGTCTAATAGAAGGATTTTTGGTTATATTGGAATTACTCAATCCAGTAATAAAGAGCTGAAAGATAAGTCGGGGAGAGAGGGATTCATAAGAAACCAGGCTGCAAGAGAACTGAAAACTATTATATCTAATTTGTTAACTGAACTTGCTGATAGATTTTTTGGTTCACGTTCTGATGACCGTAAAGAGCTTTTAGAACAAGTTAAGCGTGAAAAAGAGTTAAGAAAATCTGCTCAACAACAAGCTCGAAAATCAACACAAAAAAGTTTTTCAGAAGCTTTGAAGAATCAGACACCAGTTCTTGATGCTTCCTTGGAGGCTGTTAAAAGGCTGAAAACTAAGCTTGATAAAACTGATGGTTCGTTAGATTTAAACTATCTTAAAATTATAGACAGTGATCTTACAAACTTAGATGCGTTGCGCAGTGAAATTAAAACGCCTATCAAACCTCCAAAACTTGGAATGTATGAAGAGAAATATAGAGACTACAGAGATAAATTTAATGAGTTCTCTGCGTATATTCTACAAATGAAGTTAGCAATTAATAAACTTGATTCTGAATTAAATAAACTTGAGCCTTCATTGTCAGCGAAAAATCACCTTGAAAAAAATCAAGGTATTATTAATTCTAAACTAACTAAGTTTAATAACACGATAGAGGAGAAGATACATTCTCTTTTAAAAAAATGGGCCGATGAAATAAAGGTTGATCGAAGTGATTATTATGCTAAAACTATATCAGTTGTTGATTCAATAGATAATGATTCACAAATTGAAAATGTGTTTAATTTGCTCGATAGTTTATATGTTGAGTCAGTTGATACCCTAACTTTCAAATATCAATCAATAATAAAAGGTCTCGATAGATTATTTGAAGGTATAAACTTAGATTCAGCATTCTCATTATCTGAAGAAGAACGCTCATATTTTGAAGAAAAAGCTAAAAGTTTAAACGCGCTTGCACAGTTAGGTATTAGTGTTGAGATAATATCTCATGAACTTGAAGAAATGGATTCTATGGTAACCAGAGGACTAAACTCTCTTCCTACTTCTGTAAAAGAACACCCTGGTTTTTCATTGGCGTTAAATGCTCACAGATCGCTTACTCAACAAATACGTTTCTTATCACCTTTGAAAATATCAGGTTATCAATCCAGGCAGAGAATAACTGGAAAAAATATCATGGATTATGTCCTGAAGTTCTTTGGGGAGCGTTTCGAACGGCAACGAATAACTATTGAATTTAGTGAAGAGTTTAAGCAAATCGCAATAACAGATATACCATCAAGGATCTATCCTGTTTTTACTAATATTATCAACAATGCAATGTATTGGGTCAGTCTGTCAAATAATAGGCTCATAAAGATTGGTTTTGTGAATTCTTTGGTTATCATAGCAAATTCTGGTCCGGCAATTGATACCGATGATATCCCGCGACTATTTGAACTATTTTATAGCAAAAGAGCAAATGGACATGGGGTAGGTCTGTATCTATGTCGAGAAAACCTTGCTGTTGCACATCATAAAATATGGTATTCAGAACCTGATGAAGGCGATAACTATTTAATAAAAGATGGCGCTAATTTTGTGATCCAGTTCAATGGAGTGGAGTTCTAATATGACAGTGGCAAATTATAATTCTCTTGTCCAGAAAACTTTCTGCGAAAATGCAATTCGTTCCGTTGTCATGATTGATGACGATTTTCTGACGTATTCTGAATCAATCAGGGCGTTGAATAACGAAGTTGATTTAGACTACAACAAAATTGACTCATCTAAACGAGCCGCTACTCTTGAGAGCTTTTTTCAATCTAAAAATATGATTTGTGATGTTGACAATGGTTCTGTTAATTTCGATGTGGATCGGATTAGAAAATCAGATCTTATTATTGTAGATTATCATCTTGATAATAATGCACCTGATAAAACACTTAAACTATTACAAGATTTGAAAGACTCCGATCATTTAAATATGATTGTAATATATACTAGAGAGAATTTAGAAACGGTTTGGATGCAGATATCATCGACTCTCAAAGGTGCTCTGGATATCAACAGCTTGATCATTGACTACGATAATGAAGATGTCCAAAGTTATTGGGAAGACGTTGTATTACCGAACTTAAATGATAATGGTAATAAAGCTCTCACAAGAGATGAAACAATAGCCTATATTAAAGACAGTAAGCCTTGTAGAAGAATTAAAAGATTAATACATGATGATGCTGTGTTGGAGGATCAAAAGGATAAAAACTTCATTGCAAAAATGATTGCAGAATATGCTGTGTCTAGAAATGCAATTATTTCTAGCAACACATCTGGCAATGTCATTCGGGGTGATGAAAGCGGAGTAAAATGGATTCAATGTGGTAATATCTTTGTCTCCCTATTTCATAAGGTTCAAGATGATCATGAAAACGATGGAGATAGGATTTGGCAAACTCTCAATGATTCTCTCATTGAATGGAAACCATCTTATTATCAGTTAATAAAATCTGAAATTCAGAATGCAATCGAAGCTGAGGCTTTATCTTTTGTAAATCATTTGGCTAACGATCATTACGGTCAAGCTGCGTGGTTAAATGAGATATTAAAATCAGACTCGCCTGATATTAGATGTAGAAATATTGACTTTGTATTTGGTAATTTATCAGAAGAGCTTTATCAAAGACTTAAAAATAATAATACGCTGGATGAATTTATCAAAAGTGTTTTTGATAGCTATTCAAATGAATACGCTAACAGCGGAGTTGCTGCATTGCTCCAATATTGCTCTTCAAAAATGGATCTGCCATCAAATAATGATACTTATCACGAAATGTATCATGCTTTAAATATGAATTTGTCTTCAAAGAATTTTGAAGATGGTCATATTTCTACTGGCACTATTTTCTTTGATACAGAGTCGAACAAATGGTATTTATGTGTATCTGCGGCATGTGATTTGGTTCCTACTCAGGGTAACGACCCTCACCATGTAAGATTAAGTCCGCACAGGCTCATTAAAGTTCTGGAGCTTTTTAACGCCAGTCAGAGTAAAGCATTGCCATTTGCTGAACATTCGAAATATATATATGTAATGCATAAAAATCAAAGAAAATATCTCTCTATTTTCGAAGGGGATAAAACGCTTCCTGTTGTTGATTATATGGTGGTGTTGAATCATGGAACAACAGTTGATGGCGAAGAAAAAAATATTATTTCTGCCGTGTTTTTAAGTAATATGGATGGCAACGTGCAAAATGTTCCTGTCCGACTCAAACTTAAATCTCAACTGAGAACTGGTTATGCAGAAAGATATCAGGCTATAGCGTCTCAGTATAGCTCAAGGATTGGTGTGGATTATGTATCAATGATGCTACCATAATTATTATATTTTAGGCGTGGTGATTTTTTTTCGCCATGCCTATTTTATATTTATCATCACAATGATGTTGTTTATTTTTGTTTAAGTCTTCTAAGCTTCATGCATTCTAATGAGAATAATAATAGAGTTGTGCTGTATATAAAGCCAGAGTTAGTTAATAACTTTAAATTTAATGCTTCAGGATTTTCACTGAGAAAGTGAAAGGCATAAACTAAGTATACAGCTAAAGTAGCCGTTCCAATTGTTGGTCCAATATCGCCTTGATCATGAGGTTCAAGGTTTACATTGAACTTGAAGATTAGCCATTCAAATCCCCAAGTAAAAAAAACAACTAATATCATGGCTGCGAATAATTTCGCGATGTTATCTGCTGATGGATTCATCAGAACAGATTGTTTCTGAAAAAATTCACAAAGTGAGAGTCCGAAAAAAATAAAAAAAAGTGGTCTGGAACTAAATTTTTCAAAAACTTTGAATAGGGTTTCCATTTTCTTTACCTTCAGGATTATATTAGCTATTCTGATACTTAGGCTACCAGAGCATTTGATCTTTGAGCTTGAACGTAATCACTCCACCATTGCATCAAACTCTGTCGCTCTATCAGATATTCTGCACGATTGTATGCTGCGATAATTTCATCTTTTTTCGAGTGGGCAAGCGCTGCCTCAAGAACTTCAGCTCTGAATTTACCAGACTCCTCTGCCGCTGTTCGTGCAATAGAACGCATACCGTGAGCTACAAGCTCGCCTCCGAACCCCATTCGGATGATAGCTGCGTTGGCTGTTTGTTCATGCATATGATTAAGAGGCGCTTTTATGCTGGGGAAAACCCATTCTCTATGCCCACTTATTGATTTCATTAATTCAAGGATGCGCAAAGCTTCTTTACTCAAAGGAACTTTGTGAAGCTTTTTCATTTTCATGAAATCAGCAGGAATGTTCCAAATGCTGTTGGTTGTATCAATATCAGACCACCTTGCGCGAACGGCTTCACCCGGACGAACCCATGTCAACAATTGCCATTCAATTAGCATACGTGTTTCCAACCGGATTGACGCATTCGTCAAAGATTCCATAAACCTTGGCAATTCGCTTGGGGGAAGGGCAGGCATATTTTGCTTTTTTGGTTTACTGAATCTTTGACCAAGGTTGTCAGCCGGGTTGAACTCAATAAGTTCTTCAGTAGCTGCCCACCGGAAGATTTCATTCAGACGTGAAATGATACGGCGTAGAGTTTCCAATACGCCTCGTTGCTCAATAGGATCAAGGTGTTGTTTTAAGAGCTTAGGTCGGATCTCATTGATAGGGACATTACCCAGACCGGGAAAGACATTTCTCTCTAAGCTGCGCCAGATGTCTGCTGCATGGTCTTGTGAGATACCTGATGTCTTTACCTTCTCATCTAACCATTTCCGCGCTACGGCTTGGAGAGTGTGCTCAGTAGCACTCTTTAATGCCTTCGCCTTATCGTTGTTATGGATTTGGGGATCAACACCATTTGCCAGAAAGGAGAGATATTCATCACGTAAGGCTCTGGCTCTTGCAAGGGTAAGGTGAGGATATGTCCCAAGGCTCATTTTGGTTCTTTTCTTGCTCACTGGTACTGCATACCTGAAATACCAATTTTTCTTGCCTCCTTTCGCCAAAGGAGCGATTCGTAGAATCAGACCATCACCGTCAAACAAGTTGATTTCTTTATCGGCTGGCTTGGTGCTTTTGATTTCAGTGTCAGTGAGCTTCTTAGCGATTTTTGCCATTTTGGGACCCTCGGTTTTTGGACCCTTCTTAGTGGGTCCCATTCAGGGTGCCATAACTCGTAGTTCTCAGCAATTCTCACTGGACGACAATAGACGTAAAAAAGCCCGCAGAGCTTGTGCTGTGTGGGCTTAGTAGACTTCATTGAACTTCAAACAACTAAAAAGTGGTGGAGCTGGCGGGAGTTGAACCCGCGTCCGAAATTCCTACATACCATTTTCACTATAACAAAAACATTAACTTGCGTTTAAAATCATCAAGTTAGTATTATCTTATGTTTGTCCGTTTTACTCATTTTTAATGCTCTGTCGCCAATCTGTCGCCACATTATCCGCTGCTTGAGTTGAAATCTGTGGGTTTACGGAGATTAGATCTTATGGTTTTTTCAGCGATACGAATAGTCGAAAATTTATGCAGGTTCTTCAGTGCTATACAAATCCCAAGTGCAAAAAAGTAGCTGGACATTCCTAATCTTTGCATATCAGTAAGTTTATTAATTTTCTCTAAAATATGTTGGGTTACTAATCCTTCGTATACAAAAGGTATGGAAGTTATAAAACCGCCAATAAAATAGAATGTTAAGCTTATCAGCTTTATAGATTTTCTATATATCCAAAAGCGATATCTTTTTTTTGTCCATTTAAATATTTGTTTTTCACTACTAATAGAAATTAGTTTTTGACACTTGCTATAGTTATCAATGTCATTAACTGGATCGTTAACACCTAAAAGAATCTCTCTCTGTTCTGGAGTTAGGTTCTTATCTTTTGTTATTGCAGCAATACCATAATTATATGCAACTTTCTTGATTTTGGGATCTTCAGTATTCTTATATAGATTGTATGCAAACTCGCTAATGTTTTTGCGCGAGTTGAAAATCTTATCTTTGGGGAAAACCCAGCCGGATCTTACCGCGAGCATCTGTATGATCGGGGTAATTATCGCGACAGAATACTTAATTATCTCGTTTATGTTCATGATCCATTGTTTACTTAAATTAAGTTATAAAGAGGGTTTTTTGTTACTGCATCCTCCAGGTGGTCTGGAGAGAAGTGTGCATAAATCATCGTCATTTTAATATCTGAGTGCCCTAAAATATCACGTAAAACGAGTATGTTCCCACCGTTCATCATAAAATGGCTGGCAAATGTATGGCGCAGGACGTGGGTGCATTGGCCTTCCGGTAGTTCAATACCGGCCCGTTTTACCGCCCGTTCAAAGGCTTTTCTGCATGGTGTGAATAATTTCCCTCGGTTTTTGGGTAGCTCGTTGTACAGATCCTGAGATATCGGTACGGTACGGTTTTTTTTACCCTTGGTCTTTGTATAGGTAATCCGGTATTTCGATAGTTGATGGCCCTGCAGGTTTTCAGCTTCACTCCAACGAGCACCGGTTGCTAGGCATATTTTTGCAATCATTAGCAGACTGGGGCTTTGAGAATCAGCACAGGCATCCAGCAGACGTTTAATTTCCTCCGGGGTTAGGAACGCCAGTTCACCCTCCGTAATTTTAAATGTTGGAAGCCCGGCAAGCGGGTTGGGGGCTGACCAGTGGCCCAGCTTTTTCAGTGTACCAAAAACAGATGATAGGTTGCGCTGTTCAAGGTTTACCGTGCGGGGCTTAACGGGTGACATGAACGAGCCGTCTTCATTTTGGACCTCCCCCTTTAATCTGGCTTCCCGATATTTTGTGAAATCACCTGCTGTCAGCTCAGAGGCGATGGGATCGCCTAGACCATTACAGATAATTCTAAGTTTCGCCATCAGGCGTTTGGGGTCTGCGAGTGTTTGACCATATAGGGAATACCACTGCTCAATCACTTCTGATAATCGCCGCCGATCTTCCTTCTCACCAAGCCATGGCTTTTTGTTTACTTCGTTCATGGTGAAGTTTTCGAATGCTATGGCTTCGCCTTTCGTGGCAAATTGCTTACGCACGCGCTTGCCATTGCGTCCATTGGGATAGCACTCACACAACCATTTTCCGTTCGGCTGTTTTCTGATGGTCATATCAAAGGCTCTTAATGATTTTCAGTGCACGGCCTACTACCTCAATGTCATCCAGGCCACACTCAAACGATGAATCATCCTGATGCACTACTAATCTGTTTCCCGGGAGTCGAGTCAATTTAACAATGCTTTTTATCCCGTCGATATCGACTAACCACATACCATTCACTGGTGGTGTTTGGTTGCGATCTATTAAATAAGAATCACCAGAAGTAGTCACCAGCAGTAGGTTGCTTGAGTCTGAGGGGAGTATGCTGCTATCAATGATTGCTTTTCCAGCATCGACCAATAAACCACCGTTGAGAGTCGCCTTGTCAATTTCAGGAGATACTAGTTCAGAAAGAGGTACAACCTTGCTGGAGTTCACGGAATTGATATTTTTTTTAGGTTCAATGTTTGGACCTGGCTCCCCCTGTCCGGTGGTTAGCCACAGTAAAGAAACTCCTGTTTCCAAGGCGCACTGAATCACCCACTCTGCAGGAAAACTATCTCTTAAGTATCTGTTTGCCATGGTGCTTTTTGATGCGCCTAAGTGATCGCAAAGTTGCTGTCTGGACTTGAAATCATAGGCTGCCATTAGTCTATGGATAGCTTCTCTTCCCCCTGTATTCTCTCCAGCCTTTACCTGTATCATTTTTTAATCCTGTTGACGTATCAAATATTGGATCGTAGTATCTCGATGTATCAAATATTGAATCAATTAAAACGAGATAAAACGACGTAAACCAAACCTTAATCGGGAGATACTGCACTATGAGCACTGATATTTCAATTCGTGTACCAAAAGAGATGGCTACGCCTGCAGAGTTCGCGGAATGGGAAGGTATCTCCCGCGGCTCCGTGTATCAAAAAATTCACCATGGTCAGCTTGCTAAATACATGGTCAAGAAAGAAAAAAATAAAGGCCGCGTAAACCTTCGTTATCTGATGTACAAAACTGATCAGGTCCGTGAATCCCTCGGTCATTCCAACTTCCGCGTCATTGTTGGTAAGTAAGTTCAATTATGGGAACTTTCTAAGGGGGCACCATGTTTGATTACAAGATTTCCAAACATCCGCATTTCGATGAAGCCTGTAGGGCTTTTGCACTGCGTCACAACCTGGTGCAACTGGCAGAACGTGCAGGCATGAATGTACAGATTGTGCGGAACAAGCTGAACCCAGCTCAGCCTCATTTATTAACCGCACCAGAAATCTGGCTGCTTACCGATCTGACTGAAGATTCAACGCTGGTAGATGGTTTTCTGGCACAGATTCATTGTCTGCCATGTGTACCGATTAATGAGGTGGCAAAAGAGAAACTGCCACATTACGTCATGAGTGCAACCGCAGAGATCGGGCGTGTTGCTGCAGGTGCGGTATCTGGCGATGTAAAAACCTGTGCCGGTCGTCGTGATGCTATCAGCAGCATTAACTCTGTAACACGACTGATGGCGCTGGCGGCTGTTTCATTGCAGGCCCGTTTACAGGCTAATCCTGCGATGGCGAGTGCAGTTGATACCGTGACTGGCCTCGGTGCTTCATTCGGTTTGCTGTGAGGTGCTTATGCTGACGAAAGAACCATCATTTGCATCGCTGCTGGTAAAACAAAGCCCGGCAATGCACTACGGTCACGGCTGGATCATGGGTGAGGATGGTAAACGCTGGCATCCGTGCCGTTCACAAGATGAATTGCTGTCTGAATTGACCACGGGGAAACGGAGAAAGTCAAAATGTATGCAACGGAAAGTGAAGTGGTTTATCAGTTTCGTTACAGAGGGGAGAGTTATTCAGTACCTGAAGATGATTTGCTCTGTTGTTATCCGTCGTTGTCGGGCGATGGCAGTTACTTTTTCACGCTAAAGGATGGGACGTTTTTACGAGGAGAGCAGGTTAAAGAAACGATACGAAAAAATGTATCTCCTCTCGAACGTTACCGTAAGAACAAAGAACAATAGTTGCGTTTTGGGGATATGAATTATGGCAATTAATGGCGCTGCAGCGACTGTTCCATTAAGCCCCGGTGAACGCCTGAATGGACTTAATCATATTGCGGAGTTAAGGGCGAAAGTATTTGGCCTTAATATTGAGTCAGAGCTTGAGCGGTTTATTAAAGATATGCGTGATCCACGGGATATCAATAATGAACAAAATAAACGGGCACTGGCTGCCATATTCTTTATGGCAAAAATTCCAGCTGAACGTCATAGCATCAGCATTAATGAGCTGACCACTGACGAAAAGCGGGAGTTGATTAAAGCAATGAATCATTTTCGTGCAGTGGTGAGCTTATTTCCCAGACGGCTAACCATGCCGAATTAACCAACTAATGAAATTAATGGCGTAAACCCGCCGGGCATCCCTTTATCTAAATTCAGGAGAATTGATTATGCGTAATATTGAAACCCTCTCGACTAAAACCGGACCGGATGACGCAGGGCTTAATATTTTACTGACAGAGGCTCGTCTGGAAGAACGCCGGGCAAGGGCTGAAGCAATGGCAGCTCGCCTTGATAGCCTGGCGTGTCATATCACATCCCGCCAGCTAAACCACGTCGAAGCGGCAGAACTGCTGCGTGTAACTGCTGAAGCAATCCAGAACGAAGCGCAGGAGATCCACTAATGGCTGATGCAATGGATCTCGTACAGCAGCGCGTTGAAGAAGAACGCCAGCGCCATATTCGTGCTGCCCGTGCCAAAACACCGGGCGTGTCTCGCGTGCTTTGTATTGAATGTGAAGCGCCAATTCCGCCAGCACGACGCCGCGCCATTCCGGGAGTGCAGCTTTGCATTACCTGCCAGGAAATCGTAGAGCTGAAAGGCAAACATTACAACGGAGGTGCTGTATGACAAGGGCAGTGCGTATCCATCAATTAAAAATTGCACCTAAGTATTTCAACGCTGTGGTTGCAGGTCAAAAGACGGCTGAACTTCGTAAAGACGATCGTGGCTATAAAGTTGGTGATGTTCTTTCTCTTTGCGAATGGAAGCATGGCGTATTTACGGGTAGGGAATGGGCCGCTGTTATCTCTCATGTGCTTCCGGTTAATGACGTCATGGCAGTTTCAGAACAATGGGTGATGCTATCAATTCGCCCATTAACTCCATTAGAAGCTTTGGGATATGTTATTGCAGGAGGTGCTGTATGAGCACCATCCTGAAATGGGCAGGTAATAAAACTGCCATTATGTCCGAACTGAAAAAACATCTTCCTGCTGGCCCGCGACTGGTTGAACCTTTCGCGGGTTCCTGTGCTGTGATGATGGAGACGGATTACCCCAGCTATCTTGTTGCGGATATTAATCCTGATTTAATCAACCTCTATAAAAAGGTTGCTGCTGATTGTGAATCGTTTATATCTCGCGCCAGAGTTTTATTTGAGATCGCAAACAGGGAGGTGGCTTATTACAACATAAGGCAGGAGTTTAATTACTCAACTGAAATTACTGATTTCATGAAAGCGG
>SKEK01001334.1_pt1 | contig 11012 bp, 11 predicted proteins | sample 4826761 | NCBI WGS metagenome assembly SKEK01 (sample SAMN11008811, study PRJNA524170) | human gut metagenome | biome: Human fecal sample; material: Feces; isolation source: fecal sample from pouch patient p32 | host: Homo sapiens | place: Israel: Tel-Aviv | collected 2015-10-13 | reverse complement strand
CGGGCGGATTTTTGAGGCGCTCGTCATCCATCGCAAACCCTTTGATCAAATACTCTTGTAACAATCGAGTAGCCCATTGGCGAAACTGGGTACCACGTATCGAACGAACTCGGTACCCTACAGCAAGAATCACCGCGAGACTGTAGTGAAGAATGTTGCGTTTTACTTCTCTACCGCCCTCTAGTTGAACTTGTAAGTAATCCTTACAAGTTGAATTTTGCTCAAGCTCCCCTTCAGAATAGACAGCCTTGATATGCTGAGTTATTGCCTGTGAGCTCACTTGGTAAAGCTCTGCCATCGCAGCTTGCGAAAGCCACAAAGTATCTGACTCAAAGCGGCACTCTACGCGAGTTTTACCATCGGCACTGGTGAAAAGAACAAACTCTCCTTGAGGGGCTTGTGGGATGTTATCAGTCATGCAATTAACCTTCTTACATCATAGTGTTGCGATAATCACTAAAATACCGCATCAATAATGCTCTTCTATGTACCCGTAAGCCTTTTGGAACAGCTCTTTGTCTTTGCCCAAGCCAAACTGAGCCAATGTCAGCAGCAGTGCTTTTTGGATCTCTCTAGGTCCACTATTAGAGTTTTGCCAACCATCGAAACGGGTGGCATTGACGATTTTGTCTATTTGCTCAACCACATCGCCAATAAGCTTAGGAGTCGTTTCTGGTCGGGTTTCTAAAAAGAGTTTGGTCAGAGCTTGTTTATTGTCTTCTTCAGTCACTAGGTGTTCACCGGTTTCTCGCTCGGCTTGGACTGTGTCTTTGGCTGCATCTAACAGGCCTTTTAACCACTCGATGGCTTTGATTACTCCGGCCTCATATTCGTCTCGAAGTTTTTCGAGACGCTCACCCAATTTGATAAACTTAGGATCACCACTACCACGTAAGCGCCCCATCAAATCGATTTCAAGACGTTTAGCTCGCTTCTCTTGTTCTTTTTCCGTGAGAGTAAAAAGTGAGTGCTCATCCATGATTAGCTCGTCGATATCATCGCGGATGCGGTTGATGTCGGTATGCTCGTGGATCATCTTGATGGTTTCAGGGCCAAGGGCAGCCCACACTAAAGCACCAGTTTGGCCGACTGGGCGCACGGATTCATAAATCTGTGCCAGCCATTTATAGTCTTTGCGATACGGGGCTAAGAAGGTGTCTGGGTTAATGGCCGACCAAAGCTTGGCTAGTACGCCAAAGCTCGCGGCAAATTCATCGCGCTTTTCATTGGTCGGCAGGCACTCTTGCGCCGCCATGATGCCTTCGAAGCCTTCTAAGGTGCGGTCCACATTGGCGAAGAAGGACAAACACTTATCTAACTGAACAGGTAATAATTCTTTAAAGGCCTCTATGCCTTCTATTACACCATCAATCTCTTCCGGGTTGTAGGCCAGTGCTGTACGTAGATTTTCAAATACGCCGAGATAGTCGATGATCAGTCCCATATCTTTGCGCACTTCGTCAGTCTCGTACAAACGGTTGGTGCGGCACATGGCTTGCAACAGTGTGTGATCGCGCAGCGGTTTATCAAGGTACATGCAGTAGCAGATTGGTGCGTCAAATCCGGTGAGTAGCTTAGCCGTCACGATGATCAGTTGTAATGGGTGTTTCGGGTCTTTGAAGCTTTCGATTAAGTCTTTCTGAATTTGGTCTTCAGCATCAATCTGTTGCCAACGTTCAAAATCCGTTTGTTTAATTGGTAATGCTAAATCGTCATGCCATCTGAGCCAGTCTTTATTTAGCTTGTCTTTTTTACCGCCTTGTTCGGCTTGTACTGGTGCCTGGTCGACATTCATCACCACTTCAACAGCATCAAAACCGAGCTTTTCACCCAGCAAGTAGTACATCTGCACGCAGGTGTCACGGTCGTACACCACCACCATGCCTTTCATCTTTTTGGGCTTAACGTGGTTAGCAAAGTGCTCGGCTATATCATGACTTACCGCAGCCATGCGTTTAGGTGCCTTGAGCATAATAGCTAACTTACCTGCGCGTTTTGATAGTGCAGCCTTTTCTTCGTCGTCGAGATTATTGTCTTTGGCGAGCAGCTCAAATTCTTCGTTGATGGATTCGCGGTCTACTCGTAACTCAGCCAAACGTGGCTCAAACTTCACTGGGTTGGTGGCACCATCGCGAATTGATTGTTTATAGCTATAGCGATTCATATAGCGGCCGGGATCTTCCTCGGCACCAAATAGCTTGAAGGTATTGCGGTCAATGCCCGAAATCGGTGTACCGGTTAATCCATAGAAGTGTGCATTAGGAAGCGCCCAGCGCATTTTCTCGCCCAAGCCCCCCTCTTGCGTACGGTGGGCTTCATCTACCAGCACAATGATGTTGTCGCGGTTGTTAAGGCCGTTGGGATTACCATCGTCTATTTCAACATCTTTAAACTTAAAGATAGTGGTAATTAAAATGCCACGGCTGTCTTGTTCAATATGTTGGCCAAGCTTTTTACAGCTTTGTACCTTGATAAGGTTTTTAACGTCCGCACCACCAAAGGTCTCATTGATCTGGTTGTCCAGGTCACGGCGATCTACCACAATAAGTACAGTGGGGTTTTTAAGTTGATTGTCACCACGCAGCATTTTGGCGGCGTAGAGCATCAACAACGATTTACCGGAACCTTGGAAATGCCAGATCAGTCCTTTTTTCGGGTAGCCTTTGCGCACACGCTCTACAATTTGTTTGGCCGCTTCAAACTGCGGGTAACGCGGCAGGATTTTTATGCGCTTGGGTGACGTGTTCTTACCGGTTTTAACCGTTGAAAACAGCGCGAACGATTCCAGCAACTGCAATAAGGTTTGCGGGTTTAACAAGCCCTCACAGCTATCCAGCACTGATGCCAGTCCGGGCAAAATGTCATCGCGCAGATCGGTATTATGCCAAGGACCCCAATCTTTTACCCGAGCATTGATGGCGCCGTAAGCAAAGGTTTTCCCCTCACTGGCGAAGCACAGCAGGTTGGGCACAAAGTAGGGCTCTACGTTCTTCCAGTAGTGCTTTTTACCGCCCATAAAATCGGCGGCACCATCTTGCCAGGTGACGCTGGGACGGGTTGCGGTTTTCACTTCGCCCACCACCAAGGGAATGCCATTCACATAGAGCACAATATCAAAATAGACTTCGGTAGCCGCGATATAGTGCACCTGTTGCGACACCACAAAGTGGTTGTTGTCGATATTGTCGAAGTCAATCAGGTTTATGGTGATGTGGTTGCCATTCTCGCCAAACGGCAAGGTCTTCTCGGCCATTAACCATTCATGAAAATTTTCATTCGCCTTTACCAAACCGGTATGACGCGCCTCCAGCACCACACCACGCAGCTTATAAATCACCTCATCGGCATAATCTGGTTGCTTGGCAATATCGGGATTTAGCGAACACAACGCGTCTTTAAGCCACTCATCAACGAAGATATTCTGCGCATTTTTAGGCAGGCTCTCGCCGTGGCAGTAAGTCCACTTTACGCCGCTTAAAGCCTTTAAACGGTCGATAATTCCATTTTCTGTGACGGTCTGTTCGTTAAACATATTAACCTACCAATTCCTCTACAACACTTTTTCTAAGCTGAATCAATCTATCCTTCTTGGAACATGACTCCTCATGAGATAGTCGTAAATTTGATACGACCTTACAATAAGCCTTTCCTATTGAGATATCTATTTTTGGAACCATAATTGATGCGAAACCGGCTTTGTTTATTTTCTTCATGCTGCCACTTGTTCCAGCTGCTAACTTCTGAATTGATAGCCTTCCTTGTGGCGATAGTAGAAAATTTAAAGTTAGCTCCTTATCAACACCCTGTTTAAAATTTAGTCTCCACATGGTGTCGGGAAAGATAATGTCATTTCGAGCCAAATCGAAAATCCCACACAGCCCAACAAGCTCAAATGTATTAGCTCTTGAGATTAAAAAGTCTCCTTTAGATAAGACTTTTCCAGCAGAAAAGTCAGCCTCAAGAATTGGTTTTAACTTTGAAAACTTATATCCAGACTTTGTTAAACAGCTAAGATTTAATACGTATTTTTTAGTATCTTCCCAGTGCTCATTTGGTGAGTATCCACTTTCTGGTACCCCTTCTAGAATAGAAGACATCTGAACAAAGCTCTTCGTGTTACTACTGAAGAAATCATAAGAAATTTTTCTTTCAAGAATGTTCAAGCTATCCGTGAAAGATTCTAAATTCTTTAAATTATCCTCAATTTTATTTAACAGAATAAGAAGCTCTCGTTGCCGAGTCTCATTGGGAGGAATGAATTCAAACTCTTTCAAATCCCGCCATTTAGTAAATGGGTTTGTTGACCCAACTTGGACTGACTTTGCATATTCATGAAATTTATTTGAGCTAAGCACATACTTAGCCATTCCCGGTATCAGCGTCTTAGAGTTTTTAATCTCGTTAAGAACAAGCGTTGTATTTGCTGCAACCCCCTCAAAATCCGGTTGAGCAACCTTTCTCAATCTGGGGTTTCTCGTCATATACAGAATTTCGTAAGGTTTGAAGTGCCTGTGAAAAGTCGGCCCAGCTTCATGCAAAGGAGTTCTTCTTCTGAAGAACAAATAATCAGTATCAAAATCTTCACCCCTAACACAAAACTCTATGTTTTCACTTTCCGGATTGAAGTTTTTTCTGGGCTGCTCAAACAAGACATCTTTTAACTTCGCCATTACAAACCCACCTCATAACCTATTGAAGACAAACCCGAAAGAGCATCAGAAACGTGGCGTTTTGATTTAACCTTTGATGCAAAATACATTTCAACGACTTCTTGTTTTGATATATCTTCATTTTTTCCAAAATCAAAATACAAGGCTAAATTCAAGCTGTACTGATTTCTTGCGACCTCTTCAATAGAGACATCCACAACTTGGTCTTCTGCCCCTTCACCTCTATACAGCTCAAGAATTTTGCTTATGTTTGACTCGGACAAGAAGCTATAATTTTTGGACTTCGCGATCTCATCTTTGCAGCTAACCAGCCGAATAAAACCTTTTCGATTTTTATTTGCACTCAGAATAATTACACATGATTCCATCGGCGAGTTGTAAAACAGATTTGGCCCAAGGCCAATCACTGCTTCAATAATGTCCGACTCAATCACTTGTTTACGAATACTTTGCTCGAAATCGCGAAACAAAACGCCATGCGGCCAGAGCATAGCCGCGCGGCCTGTATCCGGTTTTAGGCTTTTAATAATATGAGTATAAAACGCATAATCGGCGCAGCCTTGCGGTGGCACCCCGTAGAGATTGCGGCCGTATGGATCGGCAGCGAACTTATCGCGATTCCACTTTTTGATGGAGTAAGGCGGGTTGGCGAAAATCACATCAAACTGCTTGAGCTGGTCGTTTTCAATAAACTTAGGCTCAGCTAAGGTATCGCCGCGCAGCACATCGAATTCTTCAATGTCGTGTAGGAACATATTCATACGTGCAATCGCCGAAGTGAGCAGATTCACTTCTTGTCCATAGAGATGCACAGATCTCCATTCTTTGCCCTGTGAACGTAAATCCATCACCGCATTCAGCAACATACCGCCGGTGCCGCAGGTTGGGTCATAAGCGGTTTCTCCGGGTTTTAAACCCATGATGCGCGTCATTAGGTGCACGACGGTACGGTTGGTGTAAAACTCAGCAGCGGTGTGGCCAGAGTCGTCGGCGAATTTTTTGATTAGGTATTCGTAAGCCTCACCCAGATCATCCTGAGCGACCGACTTAATACCCATCGGAATTTTACTGAAGTGCTCAATCAGATCAGACAGCAGGTGATCGGGTAGGCGCTCTTTATTGGTCCACTGGGCATCACCAAACACCCCATGTAAGCGCGGGTTGTTGGCTTCAATTAAACGCAGTGCGTTTTGAATGGCTTCACCAATGTTTTTGCTGGTGTGGCGCACTTTTTCCCAGCGGGCTTCTTTCGGAATATCAAAACGGTGGAACATGGGCATGGCGGCGTATTCGGCATCGCCTTCATGGATCTCCAAGGCTTCGGTGTATTCTTCCAAATACACATCCGATAGGCGCTTGTAAAACAGTAGTGGAAAGATGTACTGCTTGTAGTCTGAGGCGTCGATTTGGCCACGTAAATACTCGGCAGCGCCCCAGAGTAGGTTTTCTAAGTCTGCTTTTTTCATATTTCAAACCCCTCTTTGATTAGCAGGGCTTCCAATTCGTTTTCGGCTTGTTCCAATGCCGAGAGCTTTTGCTGAAAATCCTTTAAGGCGTCTTCTACCGAGATAGTTTCTTCTTCCAGTGGCTTTTGCACATAGCGTGCAATGTTCAGGTTAAAGTCGTTTTCTTCGATTTCACTGATCGGCACCCAGCGAGCAACGCCTTCAATTTCGGCTGCCCCTTTTATGTTTTCTGAACTGGGGCCCTGTTTAACCTGGCTTTGGTAGATGCCATAGATCTCATCGGCTTGCTCGTTAGTCAGAGTGTTTTGTGCACGGCCTTTGGTAAAGATTTCTTCAGCATTAATGATCAACACATGATCTTTATGGTGCTTCGGACGTGACTTTCGCAGCACGAGAATGCTGGCTGGAATGCTGGTGCCATAAAAGAGGTTTGATGCCACTCCGATAATAGCTTCGATGCGGTTTTCCTGTAAAAGTTTGGTACGGATTGCACCCTCAGCACCACCACGGAACAACACGCCATGAGGCAAAACCACAGCCATTCGACCGCTATCGTTAAGCGAGGCGAACATGTGTTGCACCCAGGCAAAATCACCGTTAGTCTTGGGTGCCAAGCCATATTGTTTACGCCCATACGGATCTGCCGACCAGAGATCATAGCCCCATTCTTTGAGGCTGAATGGCGGGTTGGCGATCACACAATCAAAGGTTTCAAGGCGATCACTGACCAGAAATTTCGGGTCACGCAGTGTATCGCCGCGTACAATGTCAAAGTCTTCCTGTCCATGAAGGAACAGGTTCATACGGGCAATGGCTTCAGTGGTCAGGTTCTTTTCTTGGCCTTTGATTTTTAGCAAGCGCGGATCACCGCCGTTATCTTTAACGTGGTGGATGGTTTCCAGCAGCATGCCGCCGGTACCGCACGCCGGATCGTAGACACTTTCACCGGCTTGTGGATCAAGAATGTTGACCATCAAGCGTACAATGGTGCGAGGGGTATAGAACTCACCGGCTTTTTTGTTGGCTTTGTCTGCAAAGCGTTTAATCAGGTATTCGTAGGCGCGGCCCATATCATCATTGCGAACAGACGCTACACCAAGATTTTTCTTGTTGAAATGGTTGAGCAAAGTAGCTAAGAGTTCATCTGACAGACGTTCTTTATTAGTCCAGCTGGCATCACCAAAAATGCCATGAAGCTTAGGATTAGCTAGCTCAATTCCACGAAATGAGTCTTTCAGTGCTTGCCCAATATCTTTGGTTTCAGCAAAAACATCTTTCCAGTGGCATGCTGGTGGAATTTGGATTCGATGGAACATATCCCCCTTGGCCAGCTCTGCATCACCAATTTGTTCCATGGCCTCGATAAACTCTTCGTCGTATACATCACAGATACGTTTGAAGAATAAGATGGGGAAGATGTAGGTTTTGTAGTCAGAAGCATCGATAGGCCCAGTGATAATGTGGGCAGCGTGCCAAAGATGCGCTTCGAGATCTTTGATGTCGATTAAGGTCATTGTTTACTCGTTTCCTACGGAAGCCGCAGGCGATTTTTCTAGTAATTCATGGATGTTGCAATTAAATAAATCACATAGCTTGTCTAATGCATCTAGGTCTACTTTTAACGCGGTTTCCTTGTAAAGGAGTGTGATAGTGGTACGGCTGAGTCCCGTTTCACGCATAACATCGCTAATGCGCATTTTGTGTTCACCCATTAAACGAGCTAAGTGGCAGCGGATCATGATATTCCCACGGTCGTATTCATCACATTTGCGTTTATTGCATTCAAAACTTAAACGCAACACATTGAATTTAGGTTGTTTTTTAACCAAAACACTATAAACCATCACTGATGAAACCCTACCATGATTGTGTTTTTTCTCAACTTATTTGAGTTGAAACGCAATTTTTTAAAGTTAATGAGAACGGTTTATTGGTGTGATGACGTTGAATTGCCGTAATCAAGAAAGCTATACGGCAGAAAGTCGTGGAATTACTGCTCTGTACTGCTGATATTCTTTGAGATGGTAGCAATTAGGTGCTGCGAACACTCCAACATATCTTGAATGTCAGTGTAGCTATGGCCGGTCTTCAATAGGCTAGCTATATACTGATGTCGCTTAAGGTCAGGCTGGCGCCCACTGTATTTTCCCTCTGATTTAGCCTTTTCTATACGGCGCCGGTTATCATAATCTTTGCGAGCAACCACCGTGAGCATGCCCAACATCTGGGAAGTGCCGATTTATTGGTGGCAATTCACAACCATGTTTGTTACGAACGAACAAAATCAAACTATTTCAGTTAGTTATTGATTTTTTCCTGAGTTGAGTCCATGGTGATATGGAGTTTTGTCACACGATCATCTGATTACATGCCTAATCAGCAATATCTGAGGTCATCACTATGAACAGCATCGTCATCCTGCTCCTCCTGTTTTCATTTCTGATAGGCTTTGGAGCCTTTGCCGCATGGCTGTACATCGAAAAGCGTCGTATGGATGCTTCAGATAAATGACCCGCTATTTTGCAGAACGAATCTCTTTTGCCACGCACGAAATTAGATGGCGGGAGCAACCCAACATCTCCTGGATCACCGAGTAGCTGTGTCCGGTGCTCAACAACTGTGCGATGTGCTGACGCTTCTTTTCATCTTTCTGGCGACCGCGATATTTCCCCTCATCCCTAGCCTTGGCAATGCCTTGCAGTTGCCTACGTCGGCGATCTTCATAGTCTTTGCGAGCGACTGCTGCGAGCATATCCAGCAGCATGCCATTTACAGCCTGCAAGATGGCGCTAGTGAACTCGGAGCGGCTGTCCCCCTGTAACGCCACCCAAGAAGTCGGAAGCTCCGGAGAAACGATGGAGAGCTGTTTCTGCGCCAGTAATTGCTTCAATGTTTGCCAATCCGTCTGATTGAGACGGGCCAGACGGTCAATCTGCTCTACCAGCACAATGTCACAATCTGTAGCATCGCGAATCAGCCGCATAAGTTCAGGCCTATCCAGCGTCGCCCCCGACTCATTCTCCACGTAGAAACTGGCAATCTGATGGCCATGCTCCGCAGCAAAGTCAATCAACAGCTGTCGTGCCCGCTCAGCATCCTGTTCCTCTGTCGATGCACGTAAATACGCCCGTATGAACATTGCCCCCCCATCAGTCTGTTTAAACTAGTTCTTAATTATTAGTTCAATATAAATGGTTTCAATATTATTTTCGAGAGGGTATTGAGTGGTTTTTATGGGGTATACTCAAAAGAAACCAGCTAAGAACCAAAAATCAATCATCAAACCCAATATGGTTTCGGTAGTCGTAATCAAAGCTATCAGGGAAAATGGAAAGATCTGGTTTCATTCGCTTATGACGACTTGGCATTGGGTAGGATCTATTCAACTCCATCATATTTCTGACAAACGCAACGAATAGATAGGCAGCCCAAAGTGCCAGGGACATTTGCCAACACAAATAAGTAAGTGCACACCAAAATGGTACGGCTAACCACCATCTGCATTGGATAAATGTGAAAGCTTTAAAACACCAAATGGCTAATGGCAAGCCTGCAAGCAAGAACCCCCATCCAGAGTCTTGAGCCAACATCAATCCGAGTAGCAGAACACCAAGCAACATTATATTTACTAAGTCATTTTTGAGATTTTGACTCATGTTTTCTCTCCCACTCTTCGACTTGAGATTTGCCTTGGCCTGACAATTTCTGGTTGGCTCTATAGCTGTAAAGACACCAGAAGGTGACCAAACTAAAAAATAGGAATAACCCAAGCATTCCCCACTCAAATGCCGTCATAGCTACCTCCGCTCACTCAAATGCCCATTCCTTGCAAACTGAATAACTTGGAAAACATAAAATCAGTCATTTCATCAAGTTCAGATGGTTCGAATTCAGGCACGGTAAGTGGCATACCGAAATACTGAAGGTCTCGGTAGGATGATGGCTCGAAAATGCCTTGCGGATAGCGGTCGAACGTGTTGAAAGCCTGATTCAGCCTGAGATCAACAATCCAACCATCTGGAAGCTCAATCCAGCTATGGGGATAGACTAATTCTCCCGTGCTCTTGCATTTGACACATCCAACTCTAGGCTGATGAAACAGCGAGTTTCTCGTCAATAGATGACTGATCAGGTAAGTAAGAATTACGGGGTCCGTTTGAACTTCATCCATCGCCAGAACAATATTGTCTAGCTCCTGATATTCACTTTTCATAATGCAGGCTCCTTAAACAACAGTTGTTCCCCTTGCTCATACAGCACTGGATATGGGAGAGATTGGCCATCCTTAACGACATGGTTTGGTGGGTAATAGATCACCATCCACGATGGCAATGCAGCACTGACGGCTCTATAAAACTCATCAATTGGAAAGTTTTGTGGTCCTGACTGGCGGAAAACAAAGCGAGAATAGTTCTTCAGGTGATTAGCAGTGATGTTATAGCTTTCGGATTCACCATCTTTAATGTAGTGCGGGCTCTTCCAGAGATAAGGCGTCGTAATGTTGTAAGCAATCACACATTGACCAATACCACATCCATGGTCAGCGCTTTCAACAGACCAAAGAATCATGGGATGGCCATCAATTTTCGGCACTTCAACATTACTCAGCTTAGTGACATTCAACGCCATATCATCGGCCACATGCAGGATTGCCTGCTCGATAAGATGTACGTATTTCTCATAAGCCTGAGATTCTGAAGTAGCAGCAGATGCGGGCATCCATCCCATTAGACTTGGTCTAGCCGAGGGATTGTCTGGTGTCATCATGATATCGGTAGCGTTAAACGCGAACGTCTGCGTACCAGAAAGACGACTAAGCGGATCATCCAATGAAGTAGTTAACCTAGCGAACTCAAGCAACGGAACCAGCATACCC
>SKEK01001327.1_pt1 | contig 11048 bp, 9 predicted proteins | sample 4826761 | NCBI WGS metagenome assembly SKEK01 (sample SAMN11008811, study PRJNA524170) | human gut metagenome | biome: Human fecal sample; material: Feces; isolation source: fecal sample from pouch patient p32 | host: Homo sapiens | place: Israel: Tel-Aviv | collected 2015-10-13 | reverse complement strand
GGTACGAAGGTTATCGTGAGCCGCAGTATGTGTGGCAGTCCACCTCCGCCAGTGATGATTTTGAGTCCAAGCTGAGCTTGGTGCCGATCTCCTTCGGTACCCTGAAAGCAGCTTTCTATGCCATGTTGTTTGCTGTGCCATTGGCTTTGGCCGGCGCAATTTATACCGCCTACTTCATGTCGCCGGGGATGCGCAAAGCGATTAAACCGACCGTGGAGATCATGGGCGCGCTGCCAACCGTGATCTTGGGTTTCTTGGCAGGTTTGTGGCTGGCTCCGGTACTTGAGCAATACCTCACTGGGGTGCTGACCTTCTTGGTCTTGCTGCCGGTGTCGATTTTGCTGACCGCCTTTGTCTGGGGGCGTCTGCCAGAGCGTCTGCGATCCAAAGAGGGCTGGGATGCACTGGTACTGGTGCCGGTCATTTTGCTGGTGGGCTACGGTTCATTCTCGGCCAGCTCGTGGATCGATCACGCCTTCTTTGGCGGCAATATTCGCGATTACCTGAGCAACGATTTGGGCATCACCTTTGACCAGCGTAACGCCTTAGTGGTGGGGATTGCGATGGGCTTTGCGGTGATCCCGAATATCTTCTCGATTGCGGAAGATGCGATTTTCAGTGTGCCGCGTAACCTGACCAATGGCTCACTGGCTCTGGGCGCCACACCATGGCAGACCTTAACCCGCGTCGTATTGCTGACCGCCAGCCCAGGGATTTTCTCGGCGGTGATGATCGGCCTTGGCCGCGCGGTAGGCGAAACCATGATCGTATTGATGGCGACCGGTAACACCCCGATTCTGGATTGGAGCATCTTCCAAGGGCTGCGTACCTTGGCGGCCAACATCGCGGTAGAAATGCCAGAGGCCGAAGTGGCCAGTACCCATTACCGGGTCTTGTTCTTGACGGCTTTTGTGTTGTTCGTCTTTACGTTCGTATTCAACACCATTGCGGAATACATCCGTCAGCGTTTACGTGACAAGTACAGCTCGCTGTAAGGGAAGAGTGATGAATAAGTGGTTTAAATCAGGAACCCCGTGGATCTGGATGACGGCTGGCGCCGTCTCCTTGAGTCTGATTGCGGTTGTGGGGCTGTTGTTGCTGATTGGTGCCCGCGGTCTGGTGTATTTCTGGCCGCACACCGTATACCAATTTGGCGTGATCAGCGAGCAAGGCATCGAGCGGGTGATTGGCGAGATCCATGGCCGTGAGATGGTGCCGCGTGAACGTTTGATTGCCAACGGCGTGAATCTGGATAACTTCCCCGATGCCGATGTGCCGCGTTATCTGGTGAAAACCGGTAACCGCGAGTTCGTGAACCTTGATTTCCGTACCATTTTGGAAAGTGAAATCAAGTCGCGCACAGTGCCAGAAGGAGTGCTGGTATTAGAGCGGGCGAAAAACGGCAACTTTTACGGCTTCTTACAGGGGATGACCGAAAATGGTCAGCCGCTGGAAACCGCCGATCTGAAAGGCGAAATGCAGCGTCGTCTGGCGCGGGTACTGGAGTTGAATGCGCAGATTGACCGCTTGCAGAAAGTGGATATCGGTGCCATCAACCACGGATTAGAGCGTCTGCGGATGCGTGAGCGTGCGCTGCAGCTGCAAGGCAATCTGACCGAGCAAGATGAAGCGCAGTTTGCCGCCGAGCGTGCCGGTTTTGACCGTCAGTATTCGGCGTTGGAGCAGCAACTGATGAGTCTGCGCGAGCAGACCGGTCGTGATGCGCTGCTGGTTAAAGACATGCGCGGGGAAGTGGTCACCATCCCAATGTCTAACGTGATGGATGCCTACTACCCGAATGACATGCACGGGGTGCAGAAAGTCGGGCACTGGTTCCATCAGGTGTGGAAGTTCCTGACCGAAGACCCGCGTGAAGCCAACACTGAAGGCGGGGTGTTCCCAGCGATTTTCGGTACCGTATTCATGGTGCTGCTGATGTCGGTGTTGGTGACGCCGCTCGGGGTGGTCGCGGCGATCTACTTGCACGAATACGCCGGTAAGAATGCTATCACCAAGGTTATCCGCATCGCGGTGATTAACTTAGCCGGTGTGCCGTCGATTGTGTACGGGGTATTTGGCTTAGGCTTTTTCGTCTACATGCTGGGCGGCAGCATCGATAAGCTGTTCTACCCAGAAGCGCTGCCAACGCCAACGTTCGGCACCCCAGGGGTGATGTGGGCGGCGATCACGCTGGCGATTTTGACCTTGCCGGTGGTGATTGTGTCGACCGAAGAAGGCTTGTCACGTATTCCAAGTGCGGTGCGTCAAGGCTCACTGGCGCTGGGCGCGACCAAAGCCGAAACCCTGTGGCGAATTGTGATCCCAATGGCTAGCCCAGCGATTATGACGGGTTTGATTTTGGCGGTGGCACGCGCCGCCGGTGAAACGGCGCCGTTGATGCTGGTGGGAGTAGTGAAACTGGCACCGACGTTGCCGGTGGATCTGAACTTCCCGTATGTGCATCTGGATCGTAAGTTCATGCACTTGGGCTTTCATATTTACGACGTGGGCTTCCAGAGCCCGAACGTGGAGGCGGCCCGTCCGCTGGTGTTTGCCACCTCGTTCCTGCTGGTTACTGTGATTGTCGGTCTGAACTTGACCGCCATCGGCATCCGTAACCATTTACGTGAAAAATACCGTTCCATGGATATCTAACCGGCCGGTTTAGGCAGTATTGACAGGAAAGCGTGATGATTACACTGAATGCCAACGTATCTGATTCTCCAGTGTTGGATCTGGAAAACTTAAGCCCTGAGCTGACCGCGCTGGAAGTGAAGGAGCTGGATTTATTCTACGGTAATAAGCAGGCGTTATTTAATGTTTGCATGAAGATCCCTAAAGGCCAGGTAACGGCGTTTATCGGCCCCTCAGGGTGCGGTAAGTCGACCTTGCTGCGTTGCTTTAACCGGATGAACGATCTGGTTGATACGTGCCGCGTTGACGGTGAGATTGCCCTGCATGGTCATAACATTTATGACAAATCGGTGGATGTAGCGGCGCTGCGTCGCCGTGTCGGGATGGTGTTCCAGCGCCCGAACCCGTTCCCGAAATCCATCTACGAAAACGTGGTGTATGGCTTGCGCCTGCAAGGCATCAAAGATCGCCGCGTGTTGGATGAAGCGGTTGAACGTTCGCTGCGTGGAGCGGCTATCTGGGATGAGGTGAAAGACCGTCTGCATGAAAATGCCTTTGGCCTGTCTGGCGGTCAGCAGCAGCGTCTGGTGATTGCGCGTGCGATTGCTATCGAGCCGGAGGTGCTGTTACTGGATGAACCGACCTCGGCACTGGATCCGATATCAACATTAACGATTGAAGAGCTGATCAACGAGCTGAAGAGCAAGTACACTGTGGTGATTGTAACCCACAACATGCAACAGGCAGCCCGCGTATCCGATCAGACGGCGTTTATGTACATGGGGGAGCTGATTGAGTATTCCGATACCAATACCCTGTTTACAACCCCGAAGAAAAAGAAAACCGAAGACTACATTACCGGTCGTTATGGTTAATGGATGGGTGCTGATATGGACAATATGCAATTAAATAAACACATTTCCGGCCAGTTCAATACCGAACTGGAAACCATCCGCACCCAAGTGATGAGCATGGGCGGTCTGGTGGAGCAACAACTGACCGATGCTATCCGTGCGATGCACGATCGTGATGAGAATCTGGCGCGGCGCGTGATCCAAGATGATGCCAAGGTCAACATGATGGAAGTTTCCATCGATGAGGCTTGTGTGCGCATCATTGCTAAGCGTCAGCCGACGGCCAGTGATTTGCGTTTGGTGATGGCGATAATTAAAACCATCGCCGAGCTGGAGCGCATTGGCGACGTTGCCGAGCGGATTGCCAAGACTGCTCTGGAGAACTTCACCAATCAGCATCAGCCACTGCTGGTGAGTCTGGAGTCGCTCGGTAGCCACACCGTGCAGATGCTGCACGATGTGCTGGATGCCTTTGCCCGCATGGATGTCGATGCGGCCATCCGTGTCTACCGTGAAGATCGTAAGGTGGATAAAGAGTACGAAGGGATTATCCGTCAGCTGATGACGTACATGATGGAAGATCCGCGCTCGATTCCTAACGTGCTGACCGCCATGTGGTGTGCGCGCGCCATCGAGCGGATTGGCGATCGGTGCCAGAACATCTGTGAGTACATCTTCTACTTCGTGAAAGGAAAAGATGTGCGTCACTTAAACGGTGATGATCTGGAGCAGATGCTACAGTAACGCGTATCCCTGCGAACGCGCGGTATCGTGGCATCAGCCATAACGTCAACGCCGCCGTCTCCGGCTGACCTATTTCACGATAGGACAACGGGTACGGCGGCGTTGTTGTTGGAGCGCGTAGGTTATGTACAGACAATGTATGGTTTACTTGCCTTTACTTGCCATGAGTGTCTGGCAGTTCCGGTTCGCCATTCATGGTGCCGTAAAAATCAGGCACCAACGTTTGGCTTTCATACGGGATACGCAGATAGCCATTTTTGTTCAGTGGTGGTAACTCCACCGGTGCGTAGGTGATTTTTTCATACGGCACTTGCGAGAGCAGATGACGAATACAGTTTAAGCGCGCACTGCGTTTATCATCTGAGGGGACCACCCACCAAGGGGCGTTTTTGGTGTCGGTGAACTCAAACATCTGATCTTTGGCCTGCGAGTATTCGGCCCAGCGGGTGCGGGATTCTAAGTCCATCGGGCTGAATTTCCAGCGCTTATGCGGCGTATTGATGCGCTCTAAAAAGCGTTTTTCCTGCTCTTCATCGGACACGGAGAACCAGTATTTAATCAAGATGATCCCCGCCCGTTGCAGCATGCGCTCAAATTCGGGGCAGGTGCGCAGAAACTCTTCGTATTCGGCATCGCTGCAAAAGCCCATCACCCGCTCAACGCCAGCGCGGTTATACCAGCTGCGGTCAAACAGCACGATTTCGCCACCGGCCGGTAACTGGGCGACATAACGTTGGAAGTACCACTGGCTGCGTTCACGCTCAGTGGGTTTATCCAGCGCCACAATCCGGCACACGCGCGGATTGAGCTTATCGGTAATCGCTTTGATGGTGCTGCCTTTGCCCGCGCCATCACGTCCTTCAAACACCACCACCACTTTGAGTTTTTGGGCTTTGACCCACTCTTGCATGCTGACCAGCTCTGTTTGCAGCGCCAGCAGTTCGCGCTCGTAGACGGCTTTACTCAATTTGTCCTTGGCCATACGCACTCCTTGGATTCGGGAATGGGGGAATACGGCGACAACTTCACTCTGCCTAGTGGCAGTGTAGCGCATGCGATTAGGCAGAAATGGGCCATCGCTGACAAATTGATCTGATAAGTGGTGAATGCCGGTTGGTGTTCAGGCTCCGCGCGCCAATAAAAAACCCGCCGTAGCGGGTTTTCTGGTGCTCATTGTAGTCAGTAATCGGTGTAATGAACCGAGTTACTCTGCCGCATAGCCTTGGGCTGGCAATGGCTCACCATCCATCAGCGCTTGCTGATTTTGGTATTGCAGACGGCCTTCCAAGAACCATTTGATCACCAATGGATAGCTGCGGTGCTCTTGCTCTTGCACACGCTGGGCCACATCGGCAGCGGTGTCATCATCAAAAATCGGCACTTGCGCTTGCAAAATGATCGGGCCGCCATCGAGCTGCTCGGTCACGAAGTGAATGCTGGCACCGTGCACGGTATCACCGGCATCAATCGCCCGCTGGTGGGTATTTAACCCTGGGTATTTTGGCAGCAGGGATGGGTGGATGTTCAGCAGCTTACCGCTAAAACGCTGCACGAAGGCATCGCTCAGCACGCGCATGAAACCGGCCAAAATCACCACCGCAGGCTGGTAATGGTCAACCTTTTCGGCCAGCGCAGCATCGAAAGCGGCACGGTCGGCGAAGTCACGCTGACGCAGTACTGCCGTTGGAATGCCGGCTGCCTGCGCACGCTCCAGGGCGAAAGCATCGCTGCGATCGCAGATCACTGCTGCAACCTGACCCGGAATTTGTCCAGCCGCACAAGCATCCATAATCGCTTGCAGATTGGAGCCGTTGCCTGAAGCTAATACCACGATATTTTGAGATGACGAAGACATTAACGGATGACCACTTGTTGTTCGTTAGGAGTCGATGCTCCGATCATACCGATTTGCCACGCTTTTTCACCTGCTGCGGTGAGAATTTTCAATGCCGACTCTACGTGCGCCTGTGGCAGCGCAATGATCATGCCCACGCCGCAGTTAAAGGTGCGGTACATTTCATGTGTTGATACATTGCCTTGCGTTTGCAGCCAATGGAAGATGGCCGGCCATTGCCAGCTGCTCTCATCGATAATGGCTTGGGTATTTTCTGGCAGCACGCGCGGGATATTTTCCCAGAAACCGCCACCGGTTAAGTGTGCAATGGCGTGGATTTCACTGTTGGCAATCAGCTCCAGTACCGAGCGCACATACAGCTTGGTCGGGGCCAGCAGGTGATCGGCCAGAGATTGACCTTCAAGCTCGGTAGTCTCTGGGTCTTGGCCGCTGACTTCCAAAATTTTACGGATCAGGGAATAACCGTTGGAGTGTGGGCCGCTAGAGGCGAGGGCAATCAAGGCATCGCCCGCTTGTACTTTGCTGCCGTCAATGATGTCGGATTTTTCCACCACGCCTACGCAAAAACCGGCCACGTCATAATCATCACCGTGGTACATCCCCGGCATCTCAGCGGTTTCACCGCCGACCAGCGCACACCCGGACTCTTCACAGCCTTTGGCAATCCCTGTGATCACGGCAGCTGCGGTATCGACATCCAGCTTGCCGGTGGCGTAGTAGTCGAGGAAAAACAGTGGCTCGGCACCCTGAACGATCAGGTCGTTGACGCACATCGCCACCAGATCGATACCGATCGTATCGTGACGCTTAAGATCCATCGCCAGACGCAGTTTGGTACCTACGCCATCGGTACCTGAGACCAGAACCGGCTCACGGTATTTTTGCGGTAACGCACACAGCGCACCAAAACCACCCAGCCCGCCCATCACTTCCGGACGGCGGGTACGGCCGACGACGCCTTTAATACGGTCGACCAGCGCATTACCTGCATCAATATCTACACCAGCATCTTTGTAGCTCAAAGAGGTCTTGTTGCTCACGGGGATTCCTCGCGGTTTAGTCCAGGGTTTAAACTCGGCGGCGTCATTCTAGCAGTGAAGGCAAACGTTTGCGAGGTGTTGCGCGTAGCGGGTGAAAAAAGGATAGCGGTAAAGCGCAATCGATTAACTTGTGAGCAAACGCACGCGAAGGCCTACCGGAATGGGTGAATTCCAGTATATAATCTGTCGATTTTATTTCGGGCTGGTGTAGGAGAAGGTTTATGAAGGTTGTTGAGGTCAAACATCCTCTGGTGAAGCACAAACTGGGTCTGATGCGTGAGGCTGATATCAGCACCAAGCGTTTCCGTGAACTGGCATCCGAAGTGGGCAGTTTGCTGACCTACGAAGCTACCGCAGATCTGGAAACCGAGAAGGTTACCATTGATGGCTGGTGCGGTAAAGTCGAAGTTGAGCAAATTAAGGGTAAAAAAATTACCGTAGTACCGATCCTGCGTGCCGGTCTGGGCATGATGGACGGTGTGCTGGAGCACGTGCCAAGCGCGCGCATCAGCGTTGTGGGTGTGTACCGTGATGAAGAGACTCTGGAGCCGGTACCTTACTTCCAGAAGCTGGTCTCTAACATCGAAGAGCGTATGGCGCTGGTGGTTGACCCAATGCTGGCTACCGGTGGCTCGATGATTGCGACTATCGACCTGCTGAAAAAAGCCGGTTGCAGCAGCATTAAAGTGCTGGTGCTGGTGGCGGCTCCTGAAGGGATCGCGGCGCTGGAAAAAGCGCATCCGGATATCGAGCTGTATTGCGCGTCCGTGGATAAGTGCTTGAACGAAAAAGGCTACATTATCCCGGGTCTGGGTGATGCGGGCGATAAGATCTTCGGTACTAAATAATCGGTACTCAATCATCAGTGCTAACATTAGTTAAACCAGCACTGACGCAGTGATTTTGTTAATAGAACATCACGTTGCAGGTTGTTGTCACGTGCTATTGGCCATGTAGTAGAGGCCATGTGGTAGACACGAGCAGCGCCGGTGTGATTTCTATGACAGATTTTTGCGAGCAGCTTCAGACGCCGCCTTTGTGCGGCGTTTTATTTTTTGCGGTTACGGCACTTTTGCGGCAATGTACCGGTCAAAAGCGGCAGTCATACGGGCATTGATACCCGTTGTTAGACCCGAAATCGAGAACTCCAAGGGGAACAAGGTATGCGGATTAAACCCATCGTGGCATGGACTTTCCTGCTACTGGCGGGCGGCGTGCAAGCGGCAGAGGTGAATGATTTTTATCTGGTGCGCTTGCCGGTAAGTGGCGCCCAACTGACCGATGCTCAGCGTAGCGAAGCGCTGGATGATATGTTGATCCGCTACAGTGGTCTGCGTCAATTACCGGCCTCTCCGGCGCTACAAAGCGCTCAGCAACAAGCTGGTCGTTATATTGCCCAAACGCAAACGCGCAATGAAAACGGCGAAAAGACCGCCGATGTCAGCTTTGATCCGGCCGCCGTGCAGCATTTGGCACAAACCTTAGGCTTACCGGTGTGGAACCATGATCGTCCGGCCATCATGTTGTGGTTGGTGGATAACCGCGGTAATAACAGCGCAGGCGAGCGGCGCATCATGCTCGATCAAGAGTATTCCGCTGCACGTGAACAACTGCGTCAAGTCGCCATGGAGCGCGGGATCCCACTGCTGCTGCCTTTAGGCGATCTGGAAGATAACATGGCGGTGTCGGCCAGCGATGTGTACGGCAACTTTATTAACCCAATTGCCGCCGCCAGTTTGCGTTACCAGCCGGATGCGGTACTGGTGGCGTCACTGAACAATGATAGCCTGACCTGGCATCTGTATGATGCCGCGCCAGATAAGCTGCAAACTTCACTGCCACAATCGCAAGAATATACCTTACCGGGCGCGCCAGATCAGACCGTTGGTGAGATGCTAGAGCAGGTCGCCGATTACTACGCGAAAAAAGCGCGCGATGCAGCCACGCCGGCAACTGCCGTGGCGGGTGCCGCTTCGGCGAGCATGGCTCCTGCTAGCACGGTACCTGTGGCTAACTCTGCACCGGCCGTCGATTCTGCTGCGACTGCCGCTGTGGCACCTATTGCCATGGGCGTGGCCTCAGCGACCGCCGCCACAACTGCTGTCCCAACAACTGCGGTGCCCATTACCGGCCCACAAGAGACATCTGTGGCTGGCGGATCTGCACCCGCGAATGTACCTGCTACTGCGACAGCGGCAGCCAGTGCCGCTGCTAATAGCGTGGCGGGTAGTGCATCGGCCGATGGCGTTTTACCGACTGCGCAGCTGGTGCAGCAAGATATGCAGGCGCAATCGGCGCTGCCGGATGCCAGCAGTGTGAGCGGCTATGCGGGCACGGTGATGCGTAGCGGTACCACGCCGCCGCCGGCCTCCGCGATTTCACCGCAAATGAGTTACCCCTCTACGCCGCTGGCTGATAATCAATACGCCTTGGTCGTGGCCGGAATAACCTCGCCTGATCAGCTAACGCAGCTCAGTAAACGCCTGAAAGCGCTGACGGCGGCGACGGATGTACAGATGATTGGTCTGGCCGGTAGCGAAGTGGAATATCACATGGTGATGAAAGGAACGCGCGCGGATTTGGAAAAAGAGTTGGCGGCGGCCGGTTCGCTGAAAATGGATGCGGGCAATGCGGCGCAGGGAAAAGTGCTAAAATATCAATGGGGATCGTAACCGATCCCTAGGTGAGTTCTAACATGGCCCTGAACATGATAGACTTAGCGGCAGTTATATTAATGAGTGGACTTGAGTGGATCTGAATACACCGGCTCAGCTGTCGCTACCGATCAACCTTCCTGACGATGAAACCTTTTCCAGTTTTTATCCGGGTAAAAACCAGCAATTGCTGGAGGCGATCCAATCCCTGATTCAGGGCGATAGTGGCGGATATCTCTACTTCTGGGCGCGTAAAGGCGCGGGACGTAGTCACCTGCTACACGCTGCATGTGCCGAACTGTCTGCTCATAATCTGGCGGTAGGTTATGTACCGCTGGATAAACGCGAGTATTTTGGCCCCGATGTGCTAGAAGGCATGGAGCATCTGGCGCTGGTTTGCATCGATAATATCGAGCTGATCGCCGGCGATCCCGAGTGGGAGTTGGCGATTTTTGACCTGTATAACCGGATCCGTGAGCAGGGGCGTACGCGTTTGCTGATCGCCGGCGATCAGGCGCCGCGCCAACTCAACCTGACCTTACCGGATCTGGCATCGCGTCTGGATTGGGGGCAGATCTACAAGCTCTATCCGCTGGCGGATGAAGATAAGCTGCAGGCGCTGCAAGCGCGGGCGCGTTTGCGTGGCTTTGAGATGCCAGAAGATGTTGGCCGCTTTCTGCTCAAGCGTTTGAGCCGCGATATGCGGACCTTGTTTGATACCTTAGATAAACTCGATCACGCCTCGATAGCGGCGCAGCGTAAGCTGACCATCCCGTTTGTGAAAGAGATCCTCTCGCTCTGAGTTGGGTTTTCTCGCTTTTTATCTACTTGCCTACCTATCTATCTTATCTTGTTATTTTTCTTTCTATTCAGGGCTATCAAGGCTAATTGCGCGCGGTACCTGAGTCGCGTGTAGCCGTCTTGGGGTTTTATTCCGCTTTTAGTTTGCGCAGTTTCAGCCCCAATTCTTGACCACGTTTACGTGCGTACAGCAGATTTAAGGTAAAGCTACCGCTTGTTAGGATCAGCTCGACAATGCCCAGCCAGCGCTCACCCTCATCAATGGTGATGATCGTTAAGGCATGTAAAAAATAGAGCATCAGGATGAAATTAGCCCATGCATGGGTATACGGCCGCCCTTGAAACAGTCCACGCAAAGGGAACAATAACGGTGCACACCAGCCTAGCGTGACGGCCCATGCCGGTAGGTGCGGATGCGGTGAAAGCCATAAATGCCAAACCACCTGCCATAACAGCAATCCGAGCC
>SKEK01001326.1_pt1 | contig 11051 bp, 7 predicted proteins | sample 4826761 | NCBI WGS metagenome assembly SKEK01 (sample SAMN11008811, study PRJNA524170) | human gut metagenome | biome: Human fecal sample; material: Feces; isolation source: fecal sample from pouch patient p32 | host: Homo sapiens | place: Israel: Tel-Aviv | collected 2015-10-13 | reverse complement strand
GCATTTTCAGCTGTAAGATTCTCTGAAAGTCAGGACCAACCTGAGTTTGAAACCTTGTCAGCCCTTTTAGACTACTACTACTTGGACAAGGCGGCGCGTGACCGTGTGGCTCAACAGGCTAGTGATTTGATTCACCGCGTGCAAAATGAACTGGAAAAAAACAAGAAAAAGCTTGTTAAACAGGAAAAAGAGCTTGCGGCGACCGAAAATGCTGAGGAGTTCCGTCAAAAAGGGGAACTTTTGACCACCTATCTTAGCATGGTACCAAATGACAAGGATAGTGTCGAGCTAGACAACTACTACACTGGTGAAAAGATTACGATTCCTCTAAATGTGGCTCTAACGCCTAACCAAAATGCTCAGCGTTACTTCAAGAAATACCAGAAACTCAAGGAAGCTGTTAAGCACTTAACTGGTTTGATTGAGGAAACCAAGCAAACCATTGACTATTTGGAGAGTGTCGAGTTCAGTCTTTCTCAAGCCAACATGGATGAAATCGAGGATATTCGTGAGGAGCTTGTTCAGGCTGGCTTTATGAAGCGTCGTTCAACTGACAAGCGCCACAAACGTAAGAAACCTGAACAGTATCTAGCTTCTGATGGTAAGACCATTATCATGGTTGGTCGTAACAACCTGCAAAATGAGGAGTTGACCTTCAAGATGGCTAAAAAGGGTGAGCTATGGTTCCACGCCAAGGATATTCCAGGGAGTCACGTGGTTATCAAGGACAATCTTAACCCTACTGATGAGGTCAAAACAGATGCGGCTGAATTGGCAGCCTACTACTCTAAGGCACGTCTGTCAAACTTGGTTCAAGTCGATATGATTGATGTTAAGAAACTCAACAAACCAACAGCCGGTAAGCCTGGATTTGTAACTTATACGGGACAAAAGACCTTACGTGTCACACCGACTGAAGAAAAAATTGATAGTATGCGGATGAAGTAATCTACTTTATAAAATCAAACTCTCTTGTTTAAAAAAAGAGAGAGTTTTTCTATGTCTTCATTAGAGCAATTTCTTTCGTTGATGAATGAGATTTTCTTTTAGTTTTCATTACATTTTTCCGATGACTGTGCTAAACTATAAGGGTAATTACCTATATTAAAGGAGACTTTCAGCATGAAGGCTCTTATGTCATATACGAGTTCTGTTTTAGAATGGTTAGGGCGCTATGTTGGCCTTTTAGTCTTTGGGCTATTATTTGTGACTGCTTTGTTCATTCGCACGACCATGATGACGGGATACTTTGAATGGGCAGAGATTAGTAGCGTTCCTTGGTATGTTTATGTTTCAGGTGGGGTCATTCTGCTTTTGACCCTTCTCTGGCCTAAAATCTTAAAGGAACTGACAACAAAGCAGATTTTCATCTTTTTTTCCGTTTGCTTTGTGAGTTTTGGCCTACTGTTGATTTTTCTGACCAGTTTTGCTGGTCGAGACGATGCAGGTACTGTCTTTAAAGGGGCGGTCCAGTTTAATGCTGGTGACTTTTCGCTAATTAAACCAGGAGCCTACTTCTTCCGCTATCCTCATCAGTTGGGTTTGCTTAGTTTTGAACGCTTGGTTCTCTATCTGATTCCTTTACCAGTTATCTCTGTTTTCTATGTATTGAATCTTGGCATGGTCATTGGTATGAACTATGCTACATGGAAAATCACGGATGAACTGTTTACGAGGCCTTTAGTTAGTCGTTTGGCTGTCATCATGAGCTTTGGTTTCTTGCCTCTAGTCTTTAACATTATGTTTGCCTATGGACTTATGTATGGGTTGTTCTTTTCTAGTTTTGCTATTCTCTTCTTTCTACGTTACTTAAGACGCGGTAAGGCTAGGAATGCGATTCTTTCGGTGGTCATGCTATCTTTGGCCTACTGGGTAAGGAGTAATAACATCATTCTCATTATTGCCCTATCTGGTATTCTAATACTCATGACTCTTAGAGAAAAACGGTATCGCTATTTGCTTTTAGTTTTAGCTTTCTTTGCCTTTCCTATGAGCTTGCATAAGGCGACAACCAGTTACTACGAGATTACCACCCACCAAAAAATTCCTGGAACACCTCAGATTGCTTGGCTAGCCATGGGCTTACAGGACAAGCCTGATTCTAAACGCATGCCAGGATGGTATACCGGCTATGTCCGTGACATATACGCCAAGAAAAAGGGAAATATCGAAAAGATTGAGAAAAGTGCCAATCACCTTTTTGATAAGCGTGTTCAATATCTCCTAGCACATCCCGATGAAGCCAGTTGGTTTTTCAGCACCAAGTTTATCAGTTCTTGGACAGAGGGAAGCTTCCAGTCCATCTGGAATGGCCCAAGTAAAGACAAGTTTCAGCCTTTGTGGAATAGGTTTGCGACCTCTATCTATCACGATGGGACCCTACATCTCTTTTTCGTGACCTATATGCAAGGCTATCTCCTAGTCCTATATCTTGGTGGTGTGTTCTACTACGCTTTCACTTATAAACGAATGGGAGATGGAGCAACACTGGGACTCTATGCCTTCCTCTATCTCTTTGGGGGTATCCTCTTCCACCTCATTTCAGAGACTAAGAGCCAGTACACCCTACCTTATATTTACTTACAAATTCCAATGATCGCGGCGGGCTACAACCACATGACACAAATACTTAGCCGCTATCTAAAAAATAGGCGAAAGTCATCCTAGGATGACTTTTTGTCATTGTTTCACAATTACAATCTTGTTATAATAGCTCTATGAAAAATTCGTCAGTTGATCTTTTACGAGGCCCTATTTTGCGGTCTCTTTTAATCTTTGCTCTACCAATTCTGATATCCAATATTTTCCAGCAACTCTACAATACTGCGGATGTCATGATTGTGGGACGCTTTCTAGGGCCAAATGCTTTGGCTGCTGTAGGAGCTTCTTCTGCTATTTTTGATTTGGTTATCGGATTTGCCTTAGGTGTTGGAAATGGTATGGGAGTTGTTATCGCACGTTACTACGGTGCCCAAGACTACAGGAAACTTCGTCAGTCTGTGGCTGCCACAGTTGTCATCGGTCTAGGCTTAAGTGCCTTGGTTATGATTCTAGGACATTTCGGACTTTATCCTTTGCTAAGATTTTTAGGAACACCTGCTTCTATCATTGGGCAGTCCTACCAGTATATTTCTATGATTGTCTCCTGTGTTGGGGTTACTTTGGGTTATAATCTGTGTGCAGGTCTCCTCAGAGCGGTTGGTGATAGTCTGACAGCCCTCTATTTTCTAATTTTTTCAGCTCTGGTCAATATCGTTTTAGACCTTTTCTTTATTACCCAACTCCATCTTGGTGTTCAATCAGCAGGCTTAGCAACTATTATTTCTCAAGGACTTTCGGCAATTCTCTGTCTTTACTATATTAAGAAAAAAGTGACCTTCCTTCTACCAAGTAAGTCAGACTTTGTCCTTGATTCAAGTCTTTATTTGGATCTTTTTGGACAAGGCATGGCCATGGGACTCATGAATTCCATTGTTTCTATTGGGACTGTAACCTTACAGTATGCCATTAACGGCTTTGGCCCTCTCATCATTAGCGCTCAAGTGGCGGCAAGACGGATTATGTCCTTCGCCGTTCTCCCTTTGACTTCACTTGCTGCTGGGGTGACGACCTTCACCTCTCAGAACTTCGGGGCCAAACAGTTTAAACGCATAGTAGCTGGGTTAAAGCAATCTTGTCTTGTTTCTATAACTTGGTCTGTCATTGCTTGTGTCCTCCTCTATGTAGCAAGCCCCTTCTTAGCTGGTCTTATCTCTGGTTCAAATAATGCTGTGATTATTGATAATGCTAGTCGCTACCTTCGTATCAGTTCTCTCTTTTATCCTATTTTAGGAATGCTCTTCATCTTTAGAAATAGCCTGCAAGGTCTTGGTAAGAAACTGACACCTTTAACCTCAAGTTTTATTGAGCTTTTTGGAAAAATTCTCTTTGTTCTTTTGGTCATTCCTTCTATGCGCTACCTTGGCGTTATCCTATGCGAGCCCTTGATTTGGATTCCCATGACCATTCAGCTCTATTTTGCCTTGAGAAAACATATTAAACGTTTGTTTGTCAGTTAAACTTATTTGAACATATAAAAACGACCCTACCGGTCGTTTTTAGTTTAATTTAATCCCCATTCATCAGAAATCTGTTTCATAATAGCTTCTTGGGAGACAATCCCAAAGCCCAGCATGTAGGTTGAGTAGTCAGCATAGATGACCTTGTTATTTTGAACAGCCTTTAAGCTAGTCCAGACAGGGGTATTCTTAAGTTTATTATCTAGGAGTTCTTGAGAATCTGCTTGAACAATCAGGAGATCCGGATTAATGTCTTTTAGTTTATCTGGATCGATAACTTGTAACATATCATCTGGATTGAAGGTTTCCGCTCGATTGAAATGATAAGTATCATAGAGATAACCAAAATGCCCGTAAGCATAATAACGGATGTCATTGTCAGTCACGCGCAGATACATCAGTTTCTGGTCACCAAACTTGGCTTTAACATTCTCCGCGAAAACGGCCTCCCTAGCATCCAATCTATCGAGATCCTTCTTCATTTCATCACGTTTATCAAAGATTTCTGCCACCTTAAGAGAGGTTTCATGATAGTCCCAATTTTCATCGGTGTTGATTTGGTAGCCAACAGTCGGTGCAATTTCAGACAGCTCATCATAGAGGTCTTCCTGCTCGCCTGTCATAAGGATTAAATCAGGTTTTAACTCAGCAATCTTATCCAAATCTGGATTACCCTGCCAACCAACTGAAACCACTTTGGCATCCTTGTATTGTTTCTTAAAGAGGGTTGAAAATTCTTGACTATCAGCTTGACCAGTTGTCGCCCCTACTGGAGTGATATCTAGAGGATCCAAGATTTCACCATAGAGGTTGTCGAGGATAACGATACGTTTTGGAGCTTTTTTCAACTCTGTCGTACCAAAATCATGGACAATCGTTTTCTCCTTAAAAGTTTGACTTGTTTTATTTGACTCTGCATTATGTCCAGACGTCATGTCTGGCAAGTAATACAGTAAAAGACCAGAAATGATGGCCAGAATAGCTAATAAATAAAGAAGATTTATTTTTTTCATGACAACTCCTCGATAAGATCGGATTAAATCGTTACTTTAAAGTTATCTTAAAACTTCTTTAATGTCAATCTATGACTAAGATTTTTTGGAAGGAATTGAGTGTTTTTGATTCCTAAGATGTATTAATGGAAAAACAGATTCGTTTTCGTAAGCAATCGCTTATCTTGTCTTCTGTAGCTCTTGCTACTATCTTTGCAGGGACTGCTGTATCAGCCGATGAAACAGCAACAACAACGCCAGCAACTCCTGTTACGACGACTGAGGCAGCACCTCAATCAACAACAGCCCAAACACCTATTGCCAAAGCAACTAAAGAGATTAAAGCTAAGGCCAATACGCCAGTAATCCCAGTAGAAAATGCAAAAGTGGGAGATGTTGTAGTCATCGATGTTAATGCTACAGAGCCAACGGTAACAGCAAAAGAAAGCACTGATGGATCTGAGGCTATCGCAACAGCAACATCAACTGAAGAAACAAATGAATATGTCGCAACAACGACTGAAACTGTCAATAAAACGACTGTTGTTGAGGTTGTTAAAGAGGATGATGTGGTGAATCGCCAAGAAGTCAAAGGAACTACTGACATCGTCTTTATTGTCGATAAATCTGGTTCAATGGACAGCCATATCACTGACGTAGCTAATAACATTGAAAAATTTGTGCGTGATTTGGAATCTAAAAATGTGCAAGCACGTCTTGGTTTGGTTGACTATGAATCAAGCAAAAACACAACTTACCATGATTTCGGAGGTTCTAAATTCACCACGGATACGAACGCTTTTGTTGGTAAATTAAAAGCCATCCGTACTACTGGCTCAGACGAGGAAGCAACAACAGCATTATCACATATTGCAACTTCACCTGATTATACTTGGGGAACTGGAAAGAACAATCGTCGCTTCGCCTTCTTGGTCACTGACGAAGATATAGACCTTACTCCCAAAACACCAACTAAAGATGCTACACTAAAAGCCCTTCAAGATGCTGGGATTTCTTTGACCGTAGTTGGTAAGAAATATGATGAAAAAGACTTTGACCCATTGGTAAAAGGAACGAATGGTCTCTACCTCGATATCGATAAAGATTTCGCCGATCTTTTGAACAAACAATTCTCAAACTACGTGATTGAAACTGTTCAAGAAGGACGTGTTTATCGTATTCAAACGGATACTTACGAAGTCATTGCAACGACTCACTTGGTTACTAAAACAACTAACCAGCCTGAAACTGTGCAACCAGCAACTCCAACTGTACCAGGAAATGTATACTACGTTGAGGGTACGGTCTACGAGGCACCAACGCCATTGCAACCAACACATAAAGAACTCCCAGAAACAGGTTCGAGCCAATCTGCTGCTCTAGTTTCACTTGGTCTTATCAGTGCGGCACTCGGCCTAGACATGGCAGTCAAACCAAAACGTAACTAATACCTCGTTTACGTTAAAAATTTAATTATTGCACCCCATGATTTACACCCCAAAAACTTAATTTTGGGGTGTTTTTGGATTGGTATGTGACACGTATACCATAAAAACTATACTTTTCATACCATCCATATGGCCAGTTCTATTTATCTTCACTATGATATAATAGTTAGTAACATTGGAGGGAAATTATGTTAGATCAGCTTTCATTTAAAGGACAATGGCGACAGTATCAACAACGTGTTCTTGATAAATCAGAAAGTTTTATGGATGATGGAAAGATTCACTTGGTCGCTGCTCCTGGCTCTGGAAAAACGACCTTAGGAATTGAATTCATACGGCGTTTTGGTAATCCAACTTTAATTCTAGTTCCGACAGTTACTATCCGCCAACAATGGGTGGACCGGATCAAACAAGCTTTTTTAAGTGATGCTAACCAAGCAGAACAACTCATTTCACAAGACTTAAAGAGGCCTAAAATGATTACGGTTGCGACTTATCAGGCATTACATAGTGCCATGAACCAAGTCGTTGGTTATGGTCTTATCGAAGACACAGATGATACAGCTCAACAAGAGCATTTTAATTTTCAAGATTTTGATATCCGAAAAACATTTGAGGATAAAGATTTAGGGACTCTTTGTTTGGATGAGTGCCATCATTTAAGAAATGAATGGTGGAAGAGTTTAGAGATTTTTCGTAAATCCTTTCCTAAAATTAAGATGATTTCCTTGACAGCGACCCCTCCGTACGAAGGAGAACCTGCTCTTTGGGAGCGTTACATCAGCATGTGTGGTGAGATTGATGAAGAAATTACAGTGCCTGAACTGGTTAAGGAAGGGACGCTCTGTCCTCACCAGGACTATGTCTACTTCGCCTTTCCAACTAAGGAAGAACGAACACAATTAGATCAGTTTGAAAAGCAGAAACTTAACTTTCTAACTAAACTATCTACAGATATAAACTTCTCAAACACCATTCAGTCTAGTCCGGCACTAAGAAACCAAATTAGCGATGATGACCTATTGGCTAATCCTAAATATCTTTCTGCTATTCTGATTTTTTTACGGTCTAAAGAATTACCTTTTCCTCAACGTTTTCAAGAACTTCTCGCTGCAAAAACCTTGCCAACTTTTACGCTTGAGTGGTTTGAAACCTTGCTTAATGGCATTATTTTTCAGGTTCCAAATTGGTTTGGATTTACTGAGGAAGCCTTTACCCAACTGAAAAGTGATTTGAAAGCAAACGGTCTTATCGAAAGAAATCAAGTTAAACTTATCCGGAATAAGAAACAAGATGTCCTGCTCAATCAATCATTGGGAAAACTCAATGCTGTTAGAGATATTTTTAAGGCAGAATACCAGGCTCTAGGAACTAATCTCCGTCAACTTGTTTTGACAGACTTTATACGTAAGGATTTTCAAATTCATTTAGGTGATAACAATGCTCAATTTAGCCAACTAGGTGTCCTCTCTTACTTTGAATCTATTCGTAGAGAAATGATTGAACAGTCTTGGACAGTACCTGTGGCTGTATTGACAGGAAGTTTAGTGATTATTCCAACTTCAGCTAAAGAACATCTAGAGCGACTCATTCCTAATTCTCGTTTATCCTATGATGTTATTGGACAGTTGAGCCAAGAGGACTATCTTAAGGTCAGTATTTCTGGTTCCTATCATGATTTGGTTACAGCCCTTACTCAGCTTTTCCAAGATGGATATATCAAAGTGATTATTGGGACAAAGTCTTTATTGGGCGAAGGTTGGGATGCACCTTGTGTTAACTCACTTATTTTAGCTAGTTTTGTTGGAAGTTTCATGCTAAGCAATCAGATGCGAGGTCGTGCCATCCGTGTTTGGCCTGACAATCCTAATAAAACAAGTAATATCTGGCATTTGGTTTCTATTAATTTATCACCTAGGAAATGGTTTGAAATTCAAAATGCCGAAGAAAAATACGATGAGACATTAGAGCTGCAGTTGTATGGACTTAGTCCTGACCTAGACTTGTTAGATAGGCGTATGACACAGTTTCTTGGTCTCCATTATCAAGAGCCCACTATCGAATCAGGCATTGATCGCCTTGACCTCAATCAAATAACTTTTAGCCGAAAGGGTCTAGAAAAACTTAATCAAAATGCCATTACACTATCTCAAAAACGTCAGGAGCTTAAAGATCGTTGGCAAGAAGCTCTACCGCTTAACGAAGAAATGGAAGTTGCTAATGAGGTCGAAGTCGACAAACAATTTTTACCATTAGCATACCTTAATGATTGGATGAAGGCATTTCTTATTTTCCAAGCCTTTGCTGCCACTTATTTTATCATTGATGTGGGAAGATATCTGACTGTTGGGAAGCCGTTTGAACAAAGTCTACCAATACTCCTACTTGCGCTGCTTATACTGGCTGTCTTTTGGGGAAGATACTTTATCTATAAGAGTCCCTATAAACGTTTGGAAACTTTTGGCAAAGCTATCCACCAAGCCCTGCTAGATTCAGGTCAGATTGAGACTAAAGAATCTGCTCCTAGAGTGGCAAAAGATAGTAAACGGGCGATTTATAACGCCATCTATCTCAAGGGTGCTAGTATGAGGGAAAAAGAAATCTTTGCTCAGGCTATGACTGAATTTTTCGCTCCTATCGAAAATCAACGCTATATTTTAAAGTCTTGTCACAAGGTGAAAGATCAAACCGAATTTTTTGCCGTTCCAAGTATGTTTGAAAAGCGTAAGGCAGATGCAGAGTCTTTCCTCCGACACATCCAAAAAAGCCTAGGAAAATATGATCTTATTTATACGCGAAGTGTTCAAGGTCGTCCTATTCTCCTAGAAGCCCGCATCAAGGCACTTGGAAATAAGCAAGAACGAACAGTTACACATAAAAAAGTCATGTCAACTTTAGAATGATAAATGTCCCTAAATACCTTTAACTGCTTTAACATGTTATAATAAACCAACGACACTATATTGGAGAACTCTATGACACTCACATACTTTTTTTTCGACCTTGATGGTACTCTAGTTGATAGTTCTGAGGGAATCCACAATGGTTTTGTTCAAACCTTTGAAAGACTAGGTCTTCCTGTTCCTAGTGATCAGAAAATTCGCACCTTTATGGGACCACCTCTCGAGGTAACCTTTAAAGAAGAGATTAGCGAAGAAGGTGCTGCCCAAGCTGTCAAAATTTATCGTGACTATTATGAGACTAAAGGGCAATTGGAGGCTCACCTCTATGATGGCATAAAAGAAATCCTTCAACAACTTAGTCAAGATCCTAGCAAGAAAATCTTTATCACAACTTCAAAAAATGAGCCTATAGCCCTAGAAATGTGCAAACACCTTGGAATTACTGAATATTTTGATGGCATTTATGGATCTACTCCTACTGCCTTTCATAAGGCTGATGTCATGCAGCGTGCCATTACTGAAAATCAGGCACCTAAAGACCAGTCTGTCATTGTTGGTGATACCAAGTTTGACTTGATCGGTGGAAAAACGGTTGGCATCAAAACAATAGCAGTGACCTGGGGATTTGGGAAAAACGAAACTCTTTTGGCAGAAAATCCTGATTTTATAGCTGATACCACCCAAGAACTTCGTGATATTTTGAAACAGTGATTTACATATAAAAAGAGCGCGATTTTTTTAATCATGCTCTTTTTTTCTATTGAATCAAGATTACATCTGGACAATGATATCCAGACAAAGCTCCAAAGCCTTATCAAAAGCCTCTGACCCCCAATCTCGTTGATCGTAATTGTCTATATCTGCAAGGGAATCTGCCGTAAAGAGAAGTAAGCCCCAAATAGCTCCACGAAATTGAGAAACTGCTGCTAGTGCTGCACATTCCATCTCTACAACGCTACAACCCTCTTCAATACGATAGGAAATCTTGTCTGGTGTCTCCCTATAAAAGCCATCTGTCGACCAGGTCATGACCTCTTTATAAGGGATTTTCTTTTGCTTTAACGTTTTTTCAATAGCATCAAGAGCTTGTTCATTCATGTCTATATAGCGTGATGGCGCAACATAGTGGTAACTTGCACCTTCATCTCGCAAAGCTCTTGTCGGAATCAAAAAAACATTCTCTGGCATGTCTACCAAGACGCCACAAGTTCCAGTTGATATGATTTGCTTGACGCCATAACCAATTAGCCAATCCATAAATTGTGCAGCTGCAGCTGAGCCAACTGGGGCTTGAGCCAAGCAAATCTTCTTCCCGTTGTAAGTCATCACATAGACAGGATAGGTTTTGGTGGCGGAGACAAATTCGCCAACTTTTTCAGCGCCAACTGATATCGCATAGCGTTCTACTTCTTCCTCTAAAAAGCCGTAAACACACCTAGGCGGCAGGTCCAAACCTAAATCCTCATGGGTCGGCATAATCACTGCCTGAGGATTGTCGTCAAATTCTAAAATAGGAATTTCATGTTTGTTTATCATCTTTTGCCTCCTAAGTTTTAAGAATTATTATATCAAAAAATGCAAACTGATTATATGATTTCATAAAATCTATTAGCTTATAATCAAGAAAAATAGATGATTAAATCATAACAC
>SKEK01001325.1_pt1 | contig 11058 bp, 10 predicted proteins | sample 4826761 | NCBI WGS metagenome assembly SKEK01 (sample SAMN11008811, study PRJNA524170) | human gut metagenome | biome: Human fecal sample; material: Feces; isolation source: fecal sample from pouch patient p32 | host: Homo sapiens | place: Israel: Tel-Aviv | collected 2015-10-13 | reverse complement strand
TGTCCACCGCCCACATGTGCGCCTCAGCCATCGTGTCGGCCAGCACCTGCGCGGTGCGGGTGTAGTTTTCAAAGAGGAACAGCGGGTCATCAGAGCAGGTACGGTTACCCCAGAAGCGGAAACCGTCACGGCGAATCAGCGTTGTGACGCCTGACTCGTTAAGCAGGTCAGCATCGGTGCCGGACTCCTGCAAATCCCAGAATACGGACGCGCTGATGCCGGTAACACCGTTCACCCCGACGTTGGACAGCGTTTTATGCCAGCCCTGCTCCTGGTCGATTTTAGCGCGCAGACCCAGCGCACGGGCAGTGGCATACGCGGTGGCGGTGGTACTGGCGACCGTATCCCATGCGAGGAAATCCGGCCAGATGACCATCAGCTCACGCTGGCTGAAATTCTGGCAGTAGGCTTTCACCTCGGAAATGGTTTTACAGCCCCATGCGCTGATATACCCGAAAGCGCGCAGCTTCTGACAGACTGATGCCAGTGCAACAGCCACCTCTTTGGTGTCCAGTCCCGGCACACCGAGAATACGCGGTTTAACGCCGGTTACCGACTCTGCCGCCAGCAGGGCTTTCAGTCCGGTGTACTGACCATTTTCGTCGGTGGTGCCGATGATATTGGAAACGGTCTGCGCGAGTTTCGTTTCCTCGTCGTCGCCGGTGCCGTCTTCCACACGCACGACAACGGTGACCGGTTTTGACTGGTCGGCGATGGCCTGCAACGATGCCGCCAGCGTGCCTTTTTTACCGGCCTTTGCAATTGCGCTCTGCACATTGGTAATCAGCACAGGTTTATTGAGGGGGAAGGTTTCCGCATCCGCATCGCTGGCCGTACAGACCATGCCGACAACGGCAGTGGATACGGTGGAAATGACGCGGGTGCCGTCGTTAATCTCCAGCACCTGCACGCCATGATGATAGTCACTCATCCGTTTAACTCCGTGGTTAATGGGTGCAACTATTTTCTGTTGGGCAGTGCATGAGACGCTATTTGACCTGGCTGGTCAGTGGATGAAACAACAGATAAAGAAAAGGCGGGCAATTCGCCCGCCTGTCCTGATTTGTACTCACTCATTTTCCGACTGACAATTTACATAGCCCAAACGCTATCAATTCTGACAGTCTGCTTTGAGCGAGGAGCAGACCTTCACGCTTTTCGCTGTTGAGTGACATGAATTATTAAAGAGCATTATAAAACTTCACTTTTTCTAATTTCAATGCTTTATTAAAGTCAGCGACATTCAGGATTATCAATTCAATATTAATATACCATCAGCATTATATAAGAGGTATTATGCTAACCATTTTGGATGCTCTTTATAAACATTATTAAACCACTCGGTCATTTCAGGTGAGTTCGTATCCTTTATCCAAGTTAACTCAAAGTCATCTCCCATAGATGCAAATATTGATTTCAATTGAGTTATGATTAAACCATAGTAAAATCCAAAAGTTTTTTCTTCATCCTCATTGACTAATGATTCAATATGACAACTGAGAATAAATCGAACTCGTGCCGCCGTTGAGGGATGTGTCGATTGAAAATGTTCATGGGGTGATAAGCCATCAGAAAGTTTGAAGTAGCACAGTATTAATAGCAATGAAAATGCAATTCCGCCTTCCTTGCTGCTATAAAAATCAAGCAAGTTATTAAGATAAGATGCCTTCTGATCAAATGCAGACTGTACATGTTTTTTTACAATATTAAGAGCAAAACCATCTGCAACTAATTCTCTTGCGTGGCTTGATATTATTTCTGCGCTATTGATTTTTTTATGTCCTAAAACATCATCAAAGATAGTGTCAATAGATTGCTTTTTTGCTCGGTCGCCATGTTTATTAATGAAATGGCCTACTTCGTGACTAACTATAAACAGCATTAGACAATCAAGAATAAACATAAATAAGTGTGATTCGGACTCACTTTCCTCTCTTGTCTCATTGTTAAACCCAACAAATGGATTAGTAACGAGATGCAAGTCATAAAAGTTTAAATTAGTACTTTTCCCTGTTATCATCCCTGACCGAAAAATCAAGTCAGATAACTTACATAGTCTATCAAATGTGCCATAAGACATAAATATCAATTTTTCATCATAAATAATGCCGCATTGAAAATGTGAGTTGGTTGTAATGCAAAAATCCAGATCTAATTTTCGAACAGAGTCCATGTATTTACTAAAAAACGGCAGTACGAGACCATTATCTCTATCATTTATAAAATCATAGATAAGCCCCAATTGATTCTTTGAAAGAATTTCATTGATTTCATTAAGTTTTATTTCAAATCTATCCATAATTAGAACCTCTTAATTAAAATTTTAAATAATCCGCTTAAGTAGCTATGGAGATGTAATTCTAATACTCAATCCACTCATTCAATGGAAAGATTAGCATTACTTTAACCGCACTTTTGGACTTGACTTACTTCCCTTAAAGCTTCTGGGCACTATGTTAGTAATGTCCGCTCTTCGCACGCAGCGGACATTGCTAATAGCGGTCTATGTGAAACACGGGGAGTAGGTTAGTTTTAGCGTTAAACACAATAAGAGCACGATGAAGTATCAAAAAGGAAGCATTGCATAGATAATTTAGGCAAAAACAGAGCTTAAATTACATATCATTCGCTATCAATTCGGTTGAGAGAACCCTTGGAATCAAGCTACTTTTTGAACCATACTTTATATGCAGAAAGTCCATCATCTTTTCAACATCACTTTCATGCTCTACAATGACATATTTAATATCCTTATGTGAAAAGGGTAACCTGTCATCATCATAATATTCGTTATATTTTCTCTTGCCATCTTGAGTTGATATATTTTTCGAAGCAGCGATCACTGGTTTTCCAATTGATTTTTCTATATCTGGAACAAATCGCCACTCCCTCTCATCTGCAAAAATATAGTTAGGTTTCTCCTGACCATTGCGTCGTTTCAAAGTTGCCTGGTAATTTTTCATATATCGCAAAGGATCTACAATTTTCTTGTAACTAAGAATCGCCGAGTCATATTTCCGCTTTGCATTAGTTAATTGAGATGTTGTTCCTGAAGATTTTATTTCGTCCAAATGCTTTAATAACTTATTAACTTCTGCTTTTAAACGCCTAATCTCTAGATTATAATTATCAAAAACAGAAGAGTGCTTGGACATGTAAATTACTGGATTAAGTCCATTTTCGTTTGCCCAATCTTTTGATAATCCTATGCCATAATGGCCATAACTTTCAGTATGCTGGGTAAGCTGTGTTAGCCTGATATCACAAAATGAAACCATCGGTATACCGAAATTTCTATTCGTGCTCTGGCCTTGTATAAACTCTCTAGCGAAAGAAATTCGAAAATAACTTGAGTCAAGTATCTCAAATAAGGTATCTAACTTTTCAGTAAAATGAAACAAGGTCGTTGGGTATAAGCTACGCGACATAATGATCATCCATAATATGATGTATAAACTAAGTATCATAAATCAAGGTTATCAGTACTTACCATACATCAGCAAGCGGAATTAGCGATAGCGGCCTGCTCCTCATTAATCAACACTAAGAGCTGTTAGCTACTTCCGCTCCTGGCACAGAGCGGACTGTCAGATTAGGCTTTACTCTGTGCCATAGATATGTAAGCTCACACCAGAGTTCATACAACTTATTGCGGCATTTCCGGCCATTCAGGATTTGCAGGATCCACACGGCTGACCAGAACACTGTAGCGTTCCCATGCTTCCAGTCGGCTACGCTCCTCATCTGTTGCCATGTTCAGCCTGACAGCGCGCTCCAGTGGCAAAATCACGGATTCAGCATCTGCAAGAAGTCTGGCTTTCCGGTTTTCTGCCTGCTGCTGCAATTCCTCTGCCGTATAAATGCGTTTAATCACTGTACCGTCCTTAAACATCCAGTTCCCTGAAATGTCCGCCCGTCGGTTAGCAGTAATATCCGCCACTTCAACAACACTTAATCCATCCGGTCTGATAGCTGTCACATCCTTTTCCACATAGCGGATGATATTATCTTTGTCGTACGCTATTTTTAGCGTGTCATCAGCAAAATACTTTTGTTCTTCGTACCAGTTCTTACCATCTTCTGAAAAAAACCAGACAACATCAAAGTCTTTTGTCAATTGATATTGTTCAACCGTTTTTGGATTACCCGCCGTAATATTTTTTAAATGCTGCATAAATTATACCTGCGCCACGTTATACCATGTCCCGTTAATGTATTTCTGAACCGGTCTGTAATATACACCACCAATGTTATCGGCAGAGTTTGAGCCGGTATCCTGAACAATAATGCCGGAATATACACACCCGGACGGTGCCTGATGTGTCCATGTCATGCCATTGTTCGCAGGTTTGTATGTGGCAGCACCACCAAGCCGGATATCCCGGACATAGCGGGAATCAAAGTTACCGTAATCCGAGGGATTAACACGCCCCGTAATATTTATGGTTTTATTACTTTGAATACTTCCCGAGACAAAGCGCATAACATGGACGCTATTAGCATAAACATCCAGATTACCATCACCATTTTGTTTAAAGCCCGTGTCATTATCACCCAAAACAATCGAATTACCGCCAAGAGCACTGGATGTTCCTATACCCAGAGCACCATTCAATTGACCACCAGATAACGGCAGTGCACCGACATCTCCCGCTGTAGGTTTTCGCGTTGTGGTATAAAACTCAGACCAGTCAGCCTCGAATCCGTAACCGTCACGAGCAGAACGATAAAAAATACCGCCGTTCTTATAATTAACGCGGAACTGGGCGGCGGGACAACTTCCTTCACCGATATTAAAATGAAGAATTAACGTTGATGCCCCACCAGTAGTTGCGTTATAGGCTCCGCTACTCCAGTTCCACCCAACGGCTTTATCATTCGCAACGGTGTCTCCTGTTTTTCCTGAGGCAAATGCACCAATATTTTTCGGCGTCAGGTTAATATCTGATGTTCCATCAAACGAAACGTTATTAATTTTACGGGCTGTTTTCAGCTTTGTTGCTGTCGCCGCATTGCCGGACAGTTCACCAGAAAGGCCAGCACTGAATGTCTGTTTCGCGCCCCATGTCTGGGCTTCGTCAATGATTGGTACTCGTCTTGCTGTGATCGTGCGGCTTCCCGGATTTCCTGAAATACGCACCATAAAAAATCGGTAGTTCGCTTTACTTACAGTGCTGCGCCATACATGCATTGAGCGCCCCGTACCGGAATCATCACTCGGACCAACTGCGATGTTTATCAGGTTGCCATCAATGACGCCCCAGTCCATACCGTCGGGAATATTGGTCATATTATCCAGCCTAACGGTTATCAGACTGCCCGGCACAAAATCGTAGGTCTGCCAGTCCAGGCTGGTGAGCTTTGCCACAGCACCGCCGATACCCAGATTCAGGGGAAGTGAATACGAGGTGTAGACTTCCCGCCATTCGCTCCATGAGCTGCCGGTAAAGACGCGCTCAAAGGTGCGGCCTTTAAGGGTTGTACCTGTTCCGGCAGTTGTATAACGCTGCCATACATTAACACCATCAAACCGCCTCAACACTTCCAGAATGCCGAGTACAGTCACGCCGTTTCCGTCCAGTACTGGACCGTTGGTCGCTTTACCTGTAACGCTGTAAATACCTGGTGAGGTTACATCATTCAAATCACCTTCGTAATAACGACTCTCTGACTGATGACCGACTCTTAACCACGGTTCCCACTGCGGATTTGATGCATCCCAGCTTGCCGCAAGGCAGCGGACATACATATTTCCACGGCGAGTGGTATAACGTTGCGTTCTTCCATAATTTCCGCCTTCGAGGATCTCAAGCATCCCCTGAGCAAAGCCGCCTTCCTCTGGATAATTGCGTTCATATGAAGCTATAGCCGAGCTACTGTTACGCCATAAACCAAGATGTTCGGCGGCTCCAAGCGTATTCAGGTCTATAGTCGTACTCAAAGGGCGGGTAGCTGATTGAGTGTGACGCCATATGCCCCACGGACCATCAGAGCCATTCCACTTATTGGCGAGTCTGCGTATGTATACATTGCCGTCTCTCGTGGTGAAGCGTTGCGTACCTGCAAAATTGCCGGCAGCAAAAACCTCAAGCACACCGACAGCATTATCTTCCGGGAAATTTTTCTCCAGTGTTGCGTTAGTTGAGGTAGCTTTAGACCAGATCCCCAGATAAGCCTTAACGGGACCAAATGTATTCAGATCAGCATCAAGCGGCATTTCGCCATTGTTTTTCATAAACGTCAGGCTGGTAACGCCAACATTGTCCAGAAAAGCGTCCTTATCTGGAATATCGCCACCGTTCTGGTCTTTCTGCAGACGTTTCTCAGCATTGTCATAGGCTGCTTTTACTGCCTTTGGCGTTGCAGCCTGCTTTTCACTGGTGCTGTTTGTTGCACTGCTTAACTGAGTAAAACCTTTTTCTGTCAGCGTGGCGTCAGGATGGCGGCGGGACTGCTCATGCTCTGCGATTTTGTCATCGACGTAATCCTGCGTCGCCATCACTGTGCTGGCATCAATACTCAGCTCAACGGACGCCACGTTGCTGAGAATAATAACCATGCGGCAGGTCTGCGCACGTCCGGAGCCTTCAGCCAGTTCTGGCTTATAGCTTTCTGCCATGTTGGATACCGCAATCAGTGTTCCGGCATCGTCATACAGACCAAGCTCACGCATCCAGAAGCCGCCCACTTCTGGCGGAACAACCAGTTCAGCCACGATATAGTTTTTATTCTTGTTATCCACACTGACTTTATTCAGGGCATGACGCCAGACTTCATGCACCAGTTTCGTCTGACCGGCATCCGGCACCGGCAATTGGCCATTACCGTCACCCACAGCCATTGCAGACAGGTTTACTTTTTTCCCGCCGGGAACAGTGGCGGCTGCCAGCTTCGCGGCTCCGGCAGTAGTGATAACGGTTTTAAATTTCGTGCTCATTGTTTCTCACTTATCCGGGATAAACAGTAATAACATCACCATCACAGACCACACCGCCTGTATACAGACAGCCGGGAATGTCCTGGATAATGTTCAGACCGATAAGGTGGCGACTTGCGGGTTTGGCATCGGCAATAAGCCGTTCCATTTCCAGATACATCTCCTCCGTGATGCCGCTTTCCAGTACGCCGATATCAAGGCGGAAGGTTCCGGGCGGGTCGTTTGTCTCCCACCATTCCTTTACGTTAATGAGATAGCCGAGCGGCTCCACCACACGCCGGATTGCGCCGATAGTGCCTTTATGACAGTGGATGAAATAGGCATCGCGGATAACGGCGCGTTTTGTCGCTTCCGGCCACTTTTCATCCCACCTGTCGACCGAAAACGCCCACGCCAGCCACGGCAGCAGATTTGCCGGACAGGTGTCCGGGTTCCACAGTTCACGAATACTGACCGGCGTTTTTTCAATTTCCGCACAGGCTTTTGCGGCAGCAATTTCAAGCGGTGATGAGCCGGTCGGCAGCAGGCGCTCACTCATCCGAGCCTCCGGTCACGACGCGGTATTCGGTACAGAAAGACGCCTGCGTACTGTTGAGCACAATGTCGGCCAGCGGTGCAGCCAGTTCGACACGCTGCACGCCTTCCACATGCAAAGCGGCATAAATGGCAGACAGACGGATGTCGCGCCCCAGCCGGTGCTGTGCCGTGATGTACGCTTCCAGTTTTTTCACGGCGGCAGCGCGGATGGGTTCGCTTTCGGGACCAGGGCAAAGGTAAAGCGTGGCGTTTATCTGGTATTCAACGATGGCGGCAGACTGTACGGTCACGCGGTCGGCCACCGGTCTGACGTCCTCGCCATTCAGGGCGTTACGCACCACGGCCAGCAGGTCTTCGGATGCGACACCGTTATTTTCACGTGACAGCACGGAGATAGTGACGCAGGCCGGAGACGGACTGGTGACAGAGATATCCGCAACACGCCCGTCAGCACTGCGTCCATGATACTGATAGGCACCCACCGACCCGGCGACGCTTAAACCTTCAAACGCCTGCTGAATACGCAGACGATAATCTGTGTCAGATTCCATCACTGCCGGTGTCGGCGGAATGGTCGAATCATCTGCCGGGGTGATAGTCAGGCGCGTGGTGTTGTAATTGGCACCAATCACATCAAGGTCATTACCGGCGGCACAGGCCAGCATTACCGCCCGTGCAGCCTCATTCACACGCTGACGCCAGATAAGCTCACGATAAGCATTTTCCTCCAGCAGTTTGACGAGAGGCTCAGATTCCAGCGTCAGGGTACGGGCGACCGCCTCCTGCTGGTCTTCCGGGTAAAGGGAAATCAGTGTCGCCTTGCGTTCGGCGAGAATGGTTTCAAAGTCCAGCTCCTCAACCACATCCGGTGCGGGTAGCTGGTTCAGGTCGATAATCGGCATGGTTTCAACTCACAGGGATGGTTAACGAAAGTGGCTGGCCGGTGTCGTTATGCTGGCCGGTTAACGTAACTGTCATTCGACCGTCAAAGCTGTGCGCCGTGGTGACGGATGACAGGGTGACGCGGGGTTCCCATTTCAGCACCGCCATGTAACAGGCGACCTTAATCTGCAACTCAAGCGCCGGAGTCTGCGGCTGGTCAATCATTGACGCCAGCAACGAGCCGTAATCACGACGCATCACCCGCGAGCCGACCGGTGTGCGCAGGATATCGCCGATACTCTGGCTGATATGCTCAAGGTCAGTGACAGTCAGGCCATCACTGCGATTCATTCCGAGATAACGCGCAGTCATAGAGGTCCCCCGGTTGTGCCGCCGCTGTCGCCGGGGTGTTTATGGGTATGCAGTACCTTACCGTTTGATGAGAGTTCACCGCCGGTGTGTTCAATGTTGCCGCGCATCGTCCCGCCCTTCTGCACTTCCAGCGTGCCGGTAGTCAGCTTGTTGGTGCAGACCACCTCCGGTGTGTCCAGGGTGATGCGAGTTGACGCTTTCACCATGACCACCGGCACCGTGGCGGTAACAGAATCAGAAGCCGTCACGCTGGCCGTTTTAATTCCGCTTGCCGTGAGCGCACTGGTTTCGGGTTCATACTCAATCACCGCCCCGTCAGGGAAACGGATGTACAGGGCATCCGCCGACGCAGACGGCGCGGGGTTATCACCGGAATAAATCCCCGGCAGAACAAACGCCGTGTCGAGTTCGCCGCCCACGGACAGAATCAGCACCTGCTCCCCCACCGAAGGTGCCCACCATGTGCGTGAACGTCCGGCACGATGGGTCAGCCACTGAAGCCAGTCAGTGCACATGCCGCCGGTCTGCACACGGCAGCGACCGGCTTTAAGGTTGGTTTCGACGACAAGGCCAGTACGAATCATGTTGCGCAGTGCGCGCGCGAGTTCCTGAATATTTGCGAGAGTGTTCATGCATGTGAGATTGCACAATATATAAAAGTTATGCTATCTGGATTCATTTGTAGAACCACCAGACAACATTCAAGGAGAGCGTAATGGTCAGCTATAATGTGACTAATGTGTGGGAGCTAATCGTCTTGTATCTTTTGGTCTTTGTAGTATTAGCATTTTTTAGCTTTGGTAAAAGTAACCTTATGAGGCTTATTGCACATTATTTCAAATTTGGATATTCAGATAAAAAATTAAAAAGACTGGACCGCGAGTGGCGCGACATTCAACTATTTAAAATAATTAACGGAATCAATGTATCAGGCATCAAAGATGTGAAAATGATACAGCAGGGGTTGATTGATGGAAAACTAAAAACATCGGATTTTTTCCTTACTCGCTTCTGGGGAGACATAACAGAACCGCCATGCATCACAAAAACAATGAGTGCAGTCCTGGCCGGAATTCTTTATATTACCTTCGCATGTTGCATACACAACGAGCAATCTGCCATAGTAGAGGATGCCATAGCCATACCATATAAAAATATGATGTACCATGTTTATAATGACAAGGTTCTTTTGTTCTCCGACAATAAAACAGATAAGTTCTATAAAGCTTTTAGCATTGCCGATTGCAAGAGACTGCAGAACACTTTTGTAACAGACACACTTCCTGCAATCGCCTGCAATAAGCTCTTACAGCTAAACGAGGAGGACTCCAAATGGTTAAGTCAGGAGATTAAAGATAATAACAGCCACAGAAAAACATTATTAATAATATCCCTCGTCTATTTCACTTCAGGTCTGGTTATACTTCTGTCATATACAAAATTCCTTTACGCCAATAAAAAAGTTGTAGAATACAAATCATCAAATAAAAACCACTCATAATCCTCTAAACATTGAGCGACCAGCACAGCCGCTCAATGTTTAATTGCGCATCAGCCTCTGCCTGGATAAAACTAACGCTCAAGGTGAGCCAGGATAATCTCTTCAATCATCTGTACATCCTCACCGGTGAAGCCGAGCAGAGGGCGCGCCGGATAATCAATTTTCTTACCGTCTTTCCGGTTTTCTTCCGACAGACCGAACTGATGCACACTGGCGATTTTCGGTGACTTCCCGCCGTAAAACTCCATTGATGCCTGCTCCGGGCTGGCGCGGATATGCAAAAAACGACTGGTGATAAGTTTCGCAAACATTTTTCGCTTAACACGACCGGTCTTTTTTCTGGCGCTCTGCTGCTGGCGTGGTGCGTAGGGTGTGCCGTCCGGGGCTTTCTGTGCCATCACCCGGCGCTGCTGACTCTGACGCAGACGTTTTGCCAGTTCGGCGCTCAGTCGCCGACGCCCTGACGGTGACAGCGACTCAATCAGTCCGGTCATCGAAAAGCTGGAGCAGATTTTCTTTGAGCAGTCTTTCGACTATCAGTTGCACTGGTATCGCGCCGGGCTTGAGCACCGCATCCGCGATATCCTGAAATCCCGCCAGATTGGCGCGACGTTTTATTTTTCCCGCGAGGCGCTGCTGCGTGCCCTGAAAACCGGTCATAACCAGATTTTTCTGTCGGCCAGTAAAACGCAGGCGTATGTATTCCGCGAATACATCATCGCCTTTGCCCGGCTGGTTGACGTTGACCTGACCGGTGACCCGATTGTCCTGGGCAATAACGGCGCAAAACTGATTTTTCTCGGCACCAACTCCAACACCGCGCAGAGCC
>SKEK01001321.1_pt1 | contig 11074 bp, 5 predicted proteins | sample 4826761 | NCBI WGS metagenome assembly SKEK01 (sample SAMN11008811, study PRJNA524170) | human gut metagenome | biome: Human fecal sample; material: Feces; isolation source: fecal sample from pouch patient p32 | host: Homo sapiens | place: Israel: Tel-Aviv | collected 2015-10-13 | reverse complement strand
AATGAGGCCGCTATAAATAGCAGATGCTTTTCCGGATAGCAATTATCTAAACGTAACACTTGACAACTGTGTGAGGAAAAGCGTATTTGCGCACGCGACCAGAATGTAAATTAACCAGTTACTTACTCTACTACAATGTAACCGGCAGTGATTTTTTAAGAGCCATGCCTTCAGCAGAAAGTTCCGCTTTGTAAGCCAGAATTTCTACCCCCCTCTGTTGAGCTTCTGACAATAGTTGCGCGTATTTCTCATCGATGTGGCGCGCGGGTGAAAACCGTGTAATGGCTGAATGCAGCACGGCGAAAAAAATCACTGCACGCTGACCTTCAGCTGCTACGCTCATCAACTCCCGAAGATGTTTCTGACCTCGTTCAGTGACTGCATCGGGAAAGTATCCCTGTTCATTTTCCGCTAACGTAACCGATTTCACTTCAATATAGCAGTCAGGTCGAAACCTCGCCTGTAACATGAAGTCAATACGACTGCGCTCGGCGCCGTATTTTACTTCGCTTTTCAGCGAGCTATAGCCTGACAGTTCCGAAATATCCCCATTGAGGATAGCCTCTTTCGTCAATCTGTTTGCCCAAAGTGTATTGACGCAAATAAATGCACCGCTTTGGCTTTGGGTCAATTCCCAGGTGTGCGGATATTTCCGTTTTGTGTTGTCGGAAGTGGAATACCAGACGGTATCGCCAGGCGTTGCACAACCGGTCATCGCACCAGTATTAGGGCAGTGTAGCGTTAATTCGCGACCATCGGGTGTGATCACATCAGCTAAAAAGCGTTTATAACGCTGAACCAGCGTGGCGCGTTGTAGAGGGGGTGAAAATTTCATTGTGACAACCCTTGTTATTGCGTCAGTGTCCAGCGTTTTAGCGGCGTGTAGCGTGTGCGCCCACGGGCAAACGAGGAGGCGTAAAGAGTGAACTCCGTCACCGTATATGACCAGTTAAAACCTGGCGGCGGGATTGTCACCGCCTCGCTGGCGTCGCGCAATAAGGTGATATGCGGATGAAACGGTCGATTGCTTTGAAAACAACCACTGCGGGCGGCCTGCGAACGGAGCATATTTGCTAACTGGATTAAGCCGCGCGGTGGCTGACGCATCCCTAACCACACCACGCGCGAACGCAGCCACTGACCGGCGTCATCAAGCGTCAGAGTGAATCCCGGTTGACGAATCCGTCCGGCTAAAAGAGAAAGCGCCTTCTCTTTCTCTGCGCTCACTTCGCCTAAAAACGCCAGCGTCAGATGCAAATTTTCGGCGGCAACCGGACGCCCGGCTTCAGGCGGAAATTGTGCGGCGCGCCAGTGGATAATCTGCTCGCGAATTTCTGCGGGTAAGTTGATGGCAAAGAACAGCCGTTGCGGTTCAGACATGTGAGGTACTCGGTTATGAATTACCGCGATGCTACAATGTGGCGCGAAGAATGTTAACCCTCAGGAGCGTTTTGTGTCGTCGTTGCCCGTTGCTGCCGTCTTACCTGAATTACTTGCTGCTCTTGATACCGCACCGCAGGTGTTATTAAGCGCGCCGACCGGAGCCGGGAAATCGACCTGGTTGCCGCTGCAACTGCTGGCGCATCCAGGCATTAACGGAAAAATTATCCTGCTGGAGCCACGGCGTCTGGCGGCACGTAACGTTGCGCAACGACTGGCGGAGCTGCTTAACGAAAAGCCTGGTGACACGGTTGGCTACCGGATGCGTGCGCAAAACTGCGTGGGGCCGAATACCCGACTGGAAGTGGTTACGGAAGGCGTGCTGACGCGCATGATCCAACGCGACCCAGAGCTGAGCGGCGTCGGTATGGTGATCCTCGATGAATTTCACGAGCGTAGCTTGCAGGCGGATTTGGCGCTGGCACTATTGCTGGACGTGCAACAAGGGCTGCGCGATGACTTAAAACTGCTCATTATGTCGGCCACGCTGGATAACGATCGTTTGCAACAAATGCTGCCGCAAGCGCCGGTTATTGTTTCCGAAGGACGTTCGTATCCAGTAGAACGTCGCTATTTGCCGTTGTCCACACATCAACGCTTTGACGAGGCTGTCGCGGTTGCTACCGCCGAATTGCTGCGTCAGGAAAGCGGATCATTACTCTTATTTTTACCCGGCGTCGGAGAAATTCAGCGCGTTCAGGAACAACTGTCTTCGCGCATCGGCAGTGATGTGTTGCTCTGCCCGCTGTATGGCGCGTTGTCGCTGAACGATCAGCGAAAAGCGATCCTTCCGGCACCGCAAGGAATGCGTAAAGTGGTGCTGGCAACCAATATCGCTGAAACCAGTTTAACCATCGAAGGTATTCGCCTGGTGGTGGATTGTGCCCAGGAGCGTGTAGCGCGCTTTGATCCGCGCACGGGGCTTACGCGATTGATTACTCAACGCGTTAGTCAGGCATCAATGACGCAACGCGCCGGGCGTGCCGGGCGTCTGGAACCGGGTATTTGTCTGCATTTAATCGCCAAAGAACAAGCAGAACGCGCTGCCGCGCAAAGTGAACCGGAGATCTTACAAAGCGATCTCTCCGGCTTGCTGATGGAATTACTGCAATGGGGATGCAGCGATCCGGCGCAGATGAGTTGGCTTGATCAACCGCCAGCGGTGAATCTACAGGCCGCGAAACGCCTGTTAGGGATGCTGGGGGCACTGGACGGCGAACGGCTTAGTGCGCAAGGGCAAAAAATGGCGACACTGGGTAACGATCCACGTTTAGCGGCAATGCTGGTGAGCGCGAAGAGCGACGACGAAGCCGCAACCGCCGCAAAAATTGCTGCCATTCTCGAAGAGCCGCCACGGATGGGGAATAGCGATCTGGGTGTGGCGTTTTCGCGCAATCAACCGGCCTGGCAGCAACGCAGTCAACAGCTATTAAAACGCTTAAATGTGTGTGGCGGCGAGGCAGACAGTTCGCTTATCGCGCCGTTACTTGCTGAGGCGTTTGCCGATCGCATTGCTCGTCGTCGTGGGCAAGAAGGGCGCTATCAGCTGGCGAACGGCATGGGAGCGATGCTGGACACCGATGATGCCTTAAGCCGCCATGAATGGCTGGTCGCACCGTTATTATTGCAGGGCAGCGCCTCGCCGGATGCGCGAATTTTACTGGCGCTACCGGTCGATATCGATGAGTTAATACAGCGTTGTCCGCAGCTATTACGGCAGTCTGATACCGTTGAATGGGACGATGTGCAAGGCACACTAAAAGCCTGGCGTCGGTTGCAGATTGGTCAGCTCACAGTAAAAGTACAGCCGCTGGCGAAACCGTCGGAAGATGAATTACATCATGCAATGCTCAACGGTATTCGCGATAAAGGTCTCAGTGTACTTAACTGGACACCGGAAGCGGAACAGCTACGTTTGCGTTTGCTGTGTGCTGCGAAGTGGCTACCGGAATATGACTGGCCAGCGGTTGATGAGGCAAATTTGCTGGCGACGCTGGAAGCGTGGTTGTTGCCACATATGAGCGGTGTACATTCACTGCGTGGCCTGAAATCACTCGATATTTACCAGGCGCTGCGCGGGTTACTTGATTGGGGAATGCAGCAACGGCTGGATAGTGAACTTCCTGCGCATTACACTGTGCCGACGGGAAGCCGGATCGCCATTCGTTATCATGAAGATAACCCTCCTGCGCTGGCGGTGAGAATGCAGGAGATGTTTGGCGAGGCCACCAATCCGACGATTGCCCAGGGGCGCGTGCCGCTGGTGCTGGAGTTGCTTTCACCCGCCCAAAGGCCGCTGCAAATCACGCGTGATTTAAGCGCCTTCTGGCAGGGGGCGTATCGCGAAGTGCAAAAAGAGATGAAAGGGCGTTATCCCAAACATGTCTGGCCGGACGACCCCGCCAACACCGCGCCGACGCGCCGGACGAAAAAGTATTCGTAAAACGGGTATGGGCAGTTCCCTCGCCCCTATGGGGAGAGGGATAGGGTGAGGGGTAATGTGCGCGCTGATGCCCTCACCCCGGCTCTCTCCCACAGGGAGAGGGAGAAAAGCAATTTTGAGAGATATCTTCTTCTGTCTTGCAACGGAAGAACAGAAAATCGGGCTTTTGCGCCTGAATATTGCGGAGAAAAAGTATGGCCGGGAATGACCGCGAGCCAATTGGACGCAAAGGGAAACCGACGCGTCCTGTCAAACAAAAGGTAAGCCGTCGTCGTTACGAAGATGACGATGATTATGATTACTATGAGGATGAAGAACCGATGCCGCGCAAAGGTAAGGGCAAAGGGCGTAAGCCTCGTGGTAAACGCGGCTGGCTCTGGCTGCTACTGAAACTGGGCATCGTATTTGCGGTGTTAATCGCCGTTTACGGGGTTTATCTCGATCAAAAAATTCGCAGCCGTATTGATGGCAAGGTCTGGCAATTGCCAGCGGCAGTTTATGGTCGGATGGTAAACCTTGAGCCAGACATGACCATCAGCAAGAACGAGATGGTGAAACTGTTAGAGGCGACCCAATATCGTCAGGTGTCGAAGATGACCCGTCCTGGCGAATTTACCGTGCAGGCTAACAGCATTGAGATGATCCGCCGTCCGTTTGATTTCCCGGATAGTAAAGAAGGGCAGGTGCGTGCGCGCCTGACCTTTGATGGCGATCATCTGGCGACCATCGTCAATATGGAGAACAACCGTCAGTTCGGCTTCTTCCGTCTTGATCCGCGCCTGATCACCATGATCTCCTCGCCAAACGGTGAGCAGCGTCTGTTTGTGCCGCGCAGTGGATTCCCGGATCTGCTGGTGGATACCTTGCTGGCGACGGAAGACCGTCATTTCTACGAGCATGATGGGATCAGCCTCTACTCAATTGGGCGTGCGGTGCTGGCAAACCTGACCGCCGGTCGCACGGTGCAGGGGGCGAGTACGCTGACGCAACAGTTGGTGAAAAACTTGTTCCTTTCCAGTGAGCGTTCTTACTGGCGTAAAGCGAACGAAGCTTATATGGCGCTGATCATGGATGCGCGTTACAGCAAAGACCGCATTCTTGAGCTGTATATGAACGAGGTGTATCTCGGTCAGAGCGGTGACAACGAAATCCGTGGTTTCCCGCTGGCGAGCCTGTACTACTTTGGTCGTCCGGTGGAAGAGTTGAGCCTTGACCAGCAGGCGCTGTTAGTCGGTATGGTGAAAGGCGCGTCAATTTACAACCCGTGGCGTAACCCAAAACTGGCACTGGAGCGACGTAATCTGGTGCTGCGATTGCTGCAACAACAGCAGATTATTGATCAAGAACTCTACGACATGTTGAGCGCGCGTCCGCTGGGCGTTCAGCCGCGCGGTGGGGTAATCTCTCCACAGCCTGCTTTTATGCAACTGGTACGTCAGGAGCTGCAGGCGAAACTGGGCGATAAAGTGAAAGATCTCTCCGGCGTGAAGATCTTCACTACCTTTGACTCGGTGGCTCAGGACGCGGCAGAAAAAGCCGCCGTGGAAGGTATTCCGGCACTGAAGAAACAGCGTAAGTTGAGCGATCTGGAAACGGCGATCGTGGTTGTTGACCGCTTTAGCGGTGAGGTTCGTGCCATGGTCGGTGGTTCGGAACCGCAGTTTGCGGGTTATAACCGTGCGATGCAGGCGCGTCGTTCGATTGGTTCACTGGCAAAACCAGCGACTTATCTGACGGCCTTAAGCCAGCCGAAAATCTATCGTCTGAACACGTGGATTGCCGACGCCCCCATCGCGCTGCGTCAGCCGAACGGTCAGGTCTGGTCACCGCAGAACGATGATCGTCGCTATAGCGAAAGCGGCAGAGTGATGCTGGTGGATGCGTTGACCCGTTCTATGAACGTGCCAACGGTAAATCTGGGGATGGCGCTGGGGCTGCCTGCGGTTACGGACACCTGGATTAAGCTGGGCGTGCCGAAAGATCAGCTGAATCCGGTTCCGGCTATGTTACTGGGGGCGTTGAACTTAACGCCAATCGAAGTGGCGCAGGCATTCCAGACTATCGCCAGCGGAGGTAACCGCGCACCGCTTTCTGCACTGCGTTCAGTGATTGCTGAAGATGGTAAAGTGCTCTATCAGAGTTTCCCGCAGGCGGAACGCGCTGTTCCGGCGCAGGCGGCGTATCTGACATTGTGGACCATGCAGCAGGTTGTACAACGCGGTACGGGTCGTCAGCTTGGGGCGAAATATCCAAATCTGCATCTGGCAGGGAAAACAGGGACTACCAACAACAACGTTGATACCTGGTTTGCGGGCATTGACGGCAGCACGGTGACCATCACCTGGGTTGGCCGCGATAACAACCAGCCAACTAAACTGTATGGCGCCAGTGGGGCGATGTCGATTTACCAGCGTTATCTGGCGAACCAGACGCCAACGCCGCTGAATCTTGTACCGCCGGAAGATATTGTGGATATGGGCGTGGACTACGACGGTAACTTTGTTTGCAGCGGTGGTATGAGAACCTTGCCAGTATGGACCAGCGATCCTGATTCGTTGTGCCAGCAAAGCGAGATTCAACAGCAGCCGTCGGGCAATCCGTTTGATCAGTCTTCTCAGCCGCAGCAGCCTGCGCAACAGGAGCAGAAAGACAGCGACGGCGTAGCAGGCTGGATCAAGGATATGTTTGGCAGTAATTAACGTTCTCAGGCAGTAATGCGTTGATACTAATGGCAGGTTCTCTGTTGATACAGGGAACCTGCTAAATTTAGTGGGATGCAAATATCAGAAGAAATTGACCTGTTTAATATTCAACGCAATGAATTTAAATATTTTTTGCGTGAAACATTCTTCCTTTGATGCCAACAGACATCCTCTCAGAATAGTCGATGAAAGCGTATCGACACAGCCTTTGCCGGACTTAATGAGAAAGCGAATCAAAAAGGTAAATAGTGAATGACTATAGCAGTGCACGCTAATGAGGTATCTCTCAACGTTGTTATTGGTATTAATGAGGGGGGCAAAAGATGATGCGCTCTGGTCAGCAAGTATCACATCCTGAGAATCACTATCAGGCATTATTGCAGGAAATTATGGCATTAAGTGGCCTGGATCCGAAAGGCGTGGCGCAGTATCTCGGCACTTCTTACATTTCAGTTGCTCGCTGGATTCGCGGGGATATTGAACCCAGTGCCGATACGATAAAAGAATTGCATGAGCTACTTGCGAAGCTCAATGCGGGTCTGGCGATCGATCTTGCGAATCTGAATACGACACGAACATTCGCCTCTCGTGGGATACGTAAAAAAACGACAGCCGACAAATATGAAGGCACGATTGTGCTGCGCGATGAGCCGGGGCTGCCTCTGCTCTCCCGACTTAAAAAAGGAGAACTTTGGGGCAATGGTGAATACCTGTTGGCTGAAATTCTTTCATCACATTCTGAAGCTGCGCAGACCGTGAAAGAGGCTGTGGCGGAGGGCGTTTCAGCAGGAAAGAATACGTATACTTATGACGCGCATACATATCACACCAAAGTTCCGCCTCAAGGGATTGCCCAGGTGCTGCAAAAATATTTGCCCGAAGGCGGACTGGTGCTTGATCCCTTTGCGGGAAGCGGTATGACAGGGGTCGCGGCACTGACGACCGGTCATGATGTCATTCTCAATGAACTGTCACCTGCAGCCAGTTTTATCGCTAATCGATTTACATCGCAATGCGATCCCGCTGCGCTCGCGGCGGCGGTAAAAGTAGTTACTGAGAGTCTGGAGGATCTGCGTAAAACCCTTTACACAACGCAATGCCGCACCTGTGGAAAAGAGGCGGAGTTGCTCTTTACTGTCTGGTCATACAAAGTCATTTGCAGTGAGTGTAGTAAGGAGTTTGTGCTTTGGGACGAATGCCGTAGCTACGGTAACACTGTGCGCGAACATAAATTTTTGCGCGAGTTCCCGTGCCCTCATTGCCATCATCAGGTCAAAAAATCGCGCCTTGCCCGAACGACGCCAGTGCCGGTTCTCGTGGGGTATAAATGCTGCGGTAAAGCTCAGTCCGAGGTGCCGCCTGTGGAGGCCGATCTCAAGCTCATTGCCGCAATTGACGCAGGCAAATATCTTGCTGAGGGGTTCATCCCGGATTTCGATCTACCAGATGGAGTGAATCTGGCACAGCCCAAGCGTCATGGCCTGACTAACATAAAGCATTTTTATACTGCCAGAAATCTGGCGGCGATGAGCCAGTTGTGGAAAGCGATTCATCGCGTTGAAGATACCAATATTGCCGCATTTCTCGGCTTTGTTTTCACTTCGCTCTATCAGCGTGTGACCCGGCTTTCTGAGTACCGTTTTTGGGGCGGCAGCGGTAATACGGCAAATTTTAATGTCCCGTATATTTTCAATGAAGCGAATATCTTTTTGACCTTCGAACGCAAGGCCAGATCAATTATTGATCACCTTGAAACCACGGCTAAAGCCTACGTTGGTCGTTGTCAGGTTAAAACGGGTTCTGCGACCGATCTTTCGTTTCTGCCGGATAATAGTGTTGATCTGATTTTCACCGATCCGCCGTTTGGAGCCAACATTAACTATAGCGAAATGAATATGTTGTGGGAGTCCTGGTTAATGTCCTATACGGATGCCACGGATGAAGCCATAGTTAATCGCGTACAAAAAAAGGATGCCAACAGATATCAGGAATTAATGACGCAGAGTCTGGCTGAAAGTTATCGTGTGCTAAGACCAGGACACTGGATGGTGTTGGTATTTATGAACTCTTCGGAGGACATCTGGAATCGTCTGCGTAATGCAGTGCTGGATGCTGGTTTTACCATTGAAAGGATCGATATTTTCGACAAGCAGCATGGTACGTTTAAGCAATTTGTTAGCGATAACACCGCAGGTGCTGATCTCATGCTGCATTGTCGTAAAGTTGAAAATGGCAACAAGCAGGAAGTGTCAACGGCGGAGGCGAAAACCATTTCAGTTAAGGAATTCCTGAGCCAGCGAAATGGTACGATCCCCGTGCTTCCTTATCTGCACGTTAAACGTGAGGCTGATATTGATTATCGCACTCTCTACAGCGAATATCTGGCTGAAAGTCTTTTACTGCATGGGAAAATGTTGGACTTCGCGACCTTCAGGTCTCAGGCAATTGCTCTTTTGGAAGGTAATAAGGATCCGTTGTAATGGCATACTTACAAGCATTTACTGATACTGAAAAGGTATTTGCTAAACGGTGGTTGGCAACTCAGGTTGCCGCCATGATGGGCAGAAAGCTGGAGGAAGGTGACTGGAGTCGCGTTTACTGCCTGGCAAAAAATATTCCTGATGGTGGCTGGAGCAATTTACATATTGATGTCAATTATCAGGGATTGGGGCTGGAGATGAAACTCTTGCGCATAGCAGGCCTGCGTGACAGACCGATCAAGTCAGTCTGCGGCACTACGCTTATGCACCCGGCTGCAACGCGTTCGATCCGTATTGATGATACCACTCGTGATGCTAACGACGTGATGCATGACGTCTTCCAGCAATACGCAGAGCTTATAGAACGTCGAACGCAAACGGTAAGAGATGCCGCACCTCATAAGACCCCTGATATGCGTACAGGCTGGCTACTATGGGAGGATAGTCTGACGGAATTCCTCTATTTTGAAGAGCGGATGATCCCGCCAAATCCGGAGCAGTACACAGCAGTATGGAATGTTACTCCAGCTAAAGGGGCACGTAAGGCCAGCAAAAGTTTGTGGATATATGACCGGGATACAAAGCAGAAACGCTATTCCGTGACGACCAGTGCGGGTATCAAGATCCAGCCATATTTTGACGTGCCGCTGCCGTCAGACGAGAACCTTTGCTATTTTCGCGTGCAGAGTGAACCGGTGAATGAAGAGATCGTCCGCATGTGGGTTTCTGCCTCCACCGCTCAGGCACTAAAAAGCCGTCTGGGTTCGCTCGACACTGCCACCATGAATGAAGCAATTTTCCGTGCCATTGAACAGAGTGAGAACAACACTCAGGCGCCGGAAGTTGATGAAGGACTGGCGGTTTCTATAGATATCAGTAAACAAGCGCACGTTCAGCTTGCGGAAGCCTGGGAGACCGTGAGCGATGAGCATCGCGCGCAGCTTCTTCTGAAAGCGTTATCCTGACGCGGCTTGTATAGACTGGGGAATAAATCACTACGCCTTGTGGAATGAATGAACACAGGGCGTAGATAAGTCAATATCAGTAACATCCCGCCTAAACAATTAACCCTTTCTTTTCATCTGATTGTTTATTGACCCTTCAGGGGCGCGCATATTGCGTACCGCTTGCGAACCCGTCAGCCTTTCGAATATTATCTTATCTTTATAATAATCATTCTCGTTTACGTTATCATTCACTTTACATCAGAGATATACCAATGGCGCGTTCCAAAACTGCTCAGCCAAAACACTCACTGCGTAAAATCGCAGTTGTAGTAGCCACAGCGGTTAGCGGCATGTCTGTTTATGCACAGGCAGCGGTTGAACCGAAAGAAGACACTATCACCGTTACCGCTGCACCTGCGCCGCAAGAAAGCGCATGGGGGCCTGCTGCAACTATTGCGGCGCGACAGTCAGCTACCGGCACTAAAACCGATACGCCGATTCAAAAAGTGCCACAGTCTATTTCTGTTGTGACCGCCGAAGAGATGGCGCTGCATCAGCCGAAGTCGGTAAAAGAAGCGCTTAGCTACACGCCGGGTGTCTCTGTTGGTACGCGTGGCGCATCCAACACCTATGACCACCTGATCATTCGCGGTTTTGCGGCAGAAGGCCAAAGCCAGAATAACTATCTGAATGGCCTGAAGTTGCAGGGCAACTTCTATAACGATGCGGTCATTGATCCGTATATGCTGGAACGCGCTGAAATTATGCGTGGCCCGGTTTCCGTGCTTTACGGTAAAAGCAGTCCTGGCGGTCTGTTGAATATGGTCAGCAAGCGTCCGACCACCGAACCGCTGAAAGAAGTTCAGTTTAAAGCCGGTACTGACAGCCTGTTCCAGACTGGTTTTGACTTTAGCGATGCGCTGGATGATGACGGCGTTTACTCTTATCGCCTGACCGGTCTTGCGCGTTCTGCCAATGCCCAGCAGAAAGGGTCAGAAGAGCAGCGTTATGCTATTGCACCGGCGTTCACCTGGCGTCCGGATGATAAAACCAATTTCACCT